>CEPB01046566.1_pt1 | contig 10741 bp, 10 predicted proteins | sample 530611 | NCBI WGS metagenome assembly CEPB01 (sample SAMEA2620672, study PRJEB7988) | marine metagenome | isolation source: saline water (ENVO:00002010), including
AACCAGGTCGAAGAAGAGACAAGATTAAACCCGCTCAAGATATTACCAACGAACTTTTAGAAGCAATTATTGAAGATCTAAAACCCAATTCTAATGATGAGACGCTTCTTTTTGTTAATGGAATGGGAGGGACCCCTTTAACAGAATTGTACTTAGTTTTTGATAATGCGAAAAAGCTCCTTGATAGTAAAAATATTAAGATATCTAGATCATTAGTTGGTAACTTCTGTACCTCTCTCGAAATGCAAGGTGCTTCAATTACTCTTACAAAACTTGATGAAGAAATAGCAAAACATTGGGACTCAAAAGTTCATACCGCCGCGATGCGATGGGGAATGTAATTTATTTATAGATTTTTTTAGGAGTCTTTTAGTGGTTATTTTGCGGTCCAGCCTCCATCAATAACTAATGAAGAACCTGTAATCATTGATGAAGCACTTGATGCTAAATATACAACTGCAGTAGCAATATCACTTTCTTTAGCAAATCGACCTAAGGGAATGTTCTGAAGAGTTTCTTTTTTAAACTTTTTATTCAAAAAAAACTTCTTGACCATAGGGGTTTCAACAAAAGTAGGGCATATAGAATTCACGCGAATATTATATTTAGCTAAATCAAGCGCCATTCCTTTCGTTAATCCCTCTAGCCCAAACTTCGTCATGTTATACGTACTCCTAATTGGTGCTCCAACTTTTCCTAATTGAGAGGACATATTGATTATACTACCGCCAACAATTTTTCTTTTTTTGTGCTTAAGCATGATGTTTGCAGATAATTGAGAAATATGAAATGCAGCTTTTAAATTTAAATTAACCATATATTCCATATCGCTTTTTTTAATTTTGGTGAAATGCTCAGGTATATTAGTCCCAGCATTATTTAGAAGAATATCGATTTTACTGATTTTGCTAAAAACTTTTTTTATTTGGTCATAATCAAGAATGTCACATTGAAATGTCATACATCTTTTATTTAGTCGATTAATTTTTTTCTGAAGTTGAGCTAAATCGCTTGCAGTTCTGCTTATTGCGATTATGTCAGCCCCTGACTCTGCCAAAGCCAAAGCAGCTGCTTTTCCTATACCTTTACCAGCACCCGTTACTAGTGCAATTTTATTTTTATTTTGAAAATCTTTTAAATACATCAAGGGTCAATTAAATAATTGAGTCATGATCATTAAATAAGTTAAATTTATTAGTATCAAATTTAATTTTCAAAAGCTGACCTGTTTTTATGTTTTGATCACTTTCACATTCAACAATTATTGGACCATTTGGGCTTTCTAAGTATACAAAAGTATTTGAGCCTAAATTCTCTACGACAAAAGCTTTGCTCTGCCAATCAAAGTCATCAGTTTCAGTAATATGCAAGTTTTCTGGTCTCAAACCTACAGTAATATTTTCATCTTTAAGTTCTTTGTTTATAGTTTGTTTAATTTGAAATTTCTTGTCCAAGAGCACTAACTGTAAGTTGTCTTTATCTTGATTAATCAATTTTGCAGGTATTAAATTCATTTTTGGAGATCCTATAAAACTTGCAACAAAAATATTACTTGGCTTATTATACAAATTTAAAGGATTGCCTTGTTGTGATATCCTACCTTTATCTAAGACAACTATCTCATCACTTAGTGTCATAGCTTCAGTTTGGTCATGAGTCACATAAATCATCGTTGCATCGATTTGTTCATGTAGTTTGGCAAGTTCAACTCTCATTTGAACACGTAAAGATGCATCTAAATTTGATAGTGGTTCATCGAACAAAAAAACTTTAGGTTTTCTTGTGATAGCCCTACCGATTGCAACTCTTTGTCTTTGACCTCCAGATAATTGTTTTGGTTTACGTTGTAGGTAATCCTCAATCTGAAGTATCTTGGCCGCTTCATTAACAAGATGATCAATTTCCTCTTGTGGTTTTTTTTCAATTTTTAATCCAAAAGCCATATTTTCAAAGACTGTCATATGAGGGTAGAGGGCATAAGATTGGAATACCATGGCTATTCCTCTCTCTTTTGGAGGAAGATTATTGACTTCTTTTCCTCCAATTGAAATTGTGCCAGAGTTAATATCTTCAAGTCCAGCTATCATTCTCAGTAAGGTTGACTTTCCGCACCCTGATGGGCCAACTAAGGTTGTAAAAGAGTGTTCTTTAATTTTTAATGAAAAATCCTTAATGACATGCACCTTATCGTAAAACTTATTTACTGATTTTATGTCTATATCTGCCATTTATTTTTTTAATGAGGATAATTATTAATCATGTTTTGTTTTAGTTGCTGGTTTGCCATATTCTATATTCATTCCACCAAATCTTCTTGCTCTCACATTACATTGTTCTGCGTGACCTATAAAGCCCTCTAAATAGGAAAGTCTCGAACCATAACTAGCTATTTTAGTCGCTGCTTCATCAGAAGTGATCTTTTGATAGGTGTGAGTTTTTAAAAATTTCCCTACCCATAGACCCCCAGTATATCTTCCTGCTTTTTTAGTTGGCAAAGTATGATTTGTTCCAATAACTTTATCACCGTTTGCAACGTTTGTTCTAGAGCCCAAAAACAAAGCACCATAGGAGGTCATGTTTTCAAGAAACCAGTCATCTTTATTAGTCATAATTTGTACATGCTCTGAAGCTATTTCATTGGCTTTCATCAACATTTCTTCATAATTATCGCAAACTATAATTTCTCCATAATTTTCCCAGCTAGCCGAAGCAGTTTCTCTTGTTGGTAAAATTTTAAGTAACTTATCAATTTCAACTAAAGTTTCCTCAGCAAGTTTTTTTGAATTTGTAATCAAAACTGCTGGTGAGTTGTAACCATGCTCAGCTTGGCCTAATAGATCTGTGGCACATATTTCAGAGTCAACAGTTTCATCGGCAATGACCATAGTTTCAGTTGGGCCAGCAAATAGATCAATTCCTACTTTTCCGTATAGTTGTCTTTTTGCTTCTGCAACATAAGCGTTGCCTGGACCAACAATCATATCAACAGGAGAGATGGTTTCGGTACCTAGCGCCATTGCGCCTACCCCTTGCATTCCTCCTAGAACATAAATTTCATGAGCACCGGCCATTTTCATTGCGGCTATCACTGCAGGATTTGGTTTGCCTTCAAAAGGTGGAGTAGTAGCAACAATGCGGGGAACTCCCGCTACAGATGCAGTAAGGACAGACATGTGCGCAGATGCAACCATAGGAAATTTTCCTGCTGGAACGTAGCATCCAACCGATTGAACAGGAATATTTTTATGACCTAAAATAACTCCAGGCATTGTCTCAACCTCTAAATCACTCAAAGTTTCCATTTGTGCCTTGGCAAAATTTCTAATCTGTTCTTGGGCAAATTTAATATCATCTAGTACATCAGCTGGGACCTGATTTACAATTTCAATAATTTCCTCTTCTGAGAGTTTAAAGTTATCAGGGGAGTAATTATCAAATTTTTGTGAAAGTTCTCTGATAAATTTATCTCCTTCGTTTTTGATTTGTTTGAGAGTTGTCTCAACTATTTTTTTTACTTTATCGTCATCATTTATTCTTTGGGTTTCATCTATTCCTTTTTTTAAATAAATTATACTCATGACAGTTTCTAATTATTACAAAGCTCAAAAACATTAATTCCCAATTGGGATAGAATATGCGCTATATCAATGGGAACCCAGTTCTCTCTAATTTTTCCTTCATGATGAAGATAAAAATCCATAACTCTCATTTTAATCTTTTTTCCAGTTGGATTATAGCCCAGCCATTCATTTGAGTTATGGATACATTCAATGCTATGCCATCCTGCAGTCATTGAGAAGTTACCATCACCTATTTCTGCTAAATGCCCAATAGTCCAATAGTCTCTTTCAGGAAAGGTTAAACGAAAAGGCATTTGATGATGATTAATAAAACCCTCTAACCCTCTGGCAGTGCCAACACCACATGGTCCGTACCACATCATCTTAGGGTGCCAATAATCTTTTTGGGGATGGTCAATTAATTTTTGTTTTAATAAATTTTTATCAGCTTTTACATCAGCGTCCTGCTCAGGCTTGATGTTAAGAGTGTTTTGCATTTCTAAGGATTGCTTAAGAGACTGCATTGAAAGTTCTTGATCATGGTTTTCAAATAAAGCCCCGTCTCCTGTAATTGGAGCAGGCCATAATTGCTCAACCCCTAGAGATGCATTAATTGGCCAATATCCTGCCTGCCTAATGAAATCTATGGTATCGATCAAAATATGTGATTGTATAATCTTTCCCTCAAATATCTGATGAACTTCACATAATCTTAAGTAAATAGTTTTATGTGTGGGTTTTATATTGAGCCAAGATTTGGTGAATGTTCCAGCTAAGATTGAAACAGTTGAGACGTAATCATTACCTTTATATTCACCTCCCATGATTATATTGTCTCTTCTTTCGAGGTCTTCAAACGAACTAAGAATAGGTTTCCAAATTTTATTTGATAGTTGATTTATATCATTTAATTCATTGACTGGGTAAAATGCATTAATCGTTGCATTTTCATGATAAGCAATTCGAATATTTTCATCAATATTTTGCAAACTAGACTCTGCAATATTTTTTAATAATTTTTTAATTAATTTTTTATTTTGAATATTTTTTTCTAAATTCATTTTTAACCGTACCTTTTAAATTACCTTTTAATTGATTTATCTACTTTTTCAAATAGTATTATTCATGTATGAACAAAACATCTAATACTCTAGAAAAACGTTTGGCTAAATTTCAAGATTTAGTTCCAAGTAAAGTCCCCTTTGTAGAAGGAAAATTAAAAGGCCATCAAGATAGATCTAATTACTCTATAGTTGGCCCAGGCGTCAGTGAAGACTCTAAACAAAATGTTAAAATTGCTGAGGCGCATGGTTTCAATATTGGGGCAGTAAGTGCCGCCCCTCTCAACGGCTCTGGTTTGCACAGTCATACGACTGCTGAAGTTTTTTTAATATTCTCTGGTTCATGGCGTTTTTATTGGGGTGTCGACGGGAAAGAGGGCGAAGTAATACTAAACAAAGGAGATGTTGCCTCATTTCCAACAAATATGTTCAGGGGCTTTCAAAATGTAAGCGAAGACAAAGAAGCGCTGATGTTTGTTGTTTTAGGAGAGAACGATCCTGGGGTCATAACATGGACACCGGAGCTTTTAAAAAAAGCAAAAGAAAGTGGAATGATCCTTTTAGAAGACAATACTTTGATAGACCTTGAGAAAAAAGATATTCCTGATGGAAAAAAACCAATTGAACCAGTTAATGATAAAGAACTCAGTTCTTTTGATCATTACACATCTGAAGAAATTGAAAAATATGTAATCAGATACAAAGATCATTTACAATATTCTGTGGATGATGATCACTATAACTCTAACTCAATCATTAATTACTTAGATTATTTCACCATTCACGATAAAAAATTTGATCCCAATATCTTGCATAATACTGGTTTTGGACTGACTATGCTTAAAGGAAAAAATGCTCATATTCATCCGTACTCACTTAATCAGTCCGAAGTATTTTTATGTTACGAAGGTGAATGGCAAATAACATGTGATGATGAGATTGTTACAATTGGACCCAAGGATACCTTCTCTTCACCTAAAAACTCTGTCAGGAGTATTAAAAATATCAGCGATCAAGAAGGTAGTATTTTTATCGTTCGCCAAAAAAATTCCTAACTGAGATGAAGGGTTTTGATGGAAATTTTACAGATCTACCAGATTATATTCTAAAGATAACTTATCAGATTTGGGAAGATAAAGATGTGGAGTCAATTCGAAAGTATTATTCCGAAGACATACCTCTTCGAACGCCCGATGGTGTAATTTACGGCTCTGATACTGTCGTAAAGGCAACCTACGCCACACTCAATGAGTTTCCTGATCGTCAACTATTGGCTGAAGATGTTATCTGGATCGGAAACGATAATGATGAATTTCTATCTTCTCATCGGATATTTTCTATTGCGACACATCAAAATGATGGAGTTTATGGTAAGGCGACGGGAAAAAAATTAGGCTATAGAGTTATTGCTGACTGTGCATGTAAAAATAATCAAGTCTATGATGAGTGGTTAGTAAGAGATCAAGGGGCTATTGTTCGCCAGTTAGGAATGAACCCCAAAACATATGCTGCTAATTTGATTGAAATGCAAGGTGGAAAAGCCGAATGCAAGGTCCCGTTTAATCGACAAACTCCTCATAAAGTTTTTTACAATCAAATACCCATCTCTCAAAAAAATTCAGGAACAGAATACGCAAGTATCCTGTCTTCTATTTTCCAAGGTAATTTTGAGATAATGGACAAAACTTACGATAGAGCCGTGAACCAAGAACAACCTGGGGGCTTCAAGGTAGTAGGAATAAATGAAGTAAAAAATTTCTGGATTAATTTAAAAAATACCTTTCCTGATGCTGAGTTTAAAGTTGATCATATTGCATACTTAGAAGAAAAAAATGAATATAAAAAAGCATCTATCCGATGGTCACTTGAGGGAAAACACTCTGGAAAAGGTTTTTTCTCAGATCCAAGCCAAGCAAACATTCACATTATGGGCATTAATCATGTAGAGTTTGGCGCAAGAGGAATTAAAAATGAATGGATCCTCTTTGATGAAACTATTATTTGGAAACAAATTTTACTCAAAACTGGATGATGTTGGCTCCATTAACTTCTCTAGAAAAGAAAATTTTTAAACAAATTAAAAATTTTGATACTCCTTCAATATCAAACGCTCTTGAGCTAATTGATCCAGCTCTGAGATCAAAAGGTCATACCCAAAAAACTATGCACTGTTCAAATCCTTTATTAAAACCAATTGTGGGATTCGCTAAAACAGCAGTCATTACTTCTCGAAAAAAGAGGAATACTAACATTATTAAAAACAGAGACAAATACTACGAGTATATGTATGACGGTGATTATCCTAAAATATGTGTTGTAGAGGATAGGGACAAACACAATACTATTGGTGCGTGGTGGGGTGAGTTGAATGTTTCTATTCATTCTAATTTTGGATTTGTTGGTGCCATTACAAACGGTGCAGTAAGAGATTTGCAAACTTTAGATCAAAAATTTCAAATTTTAAGCGGAGAGATTAGAGTAGGGCATGGATATAATCAAATTCATAAAATAAAGTGTAAAGTTAATATTTTTAATATGGATGTATATCCAGATGATATTATTCATGCAGACCTCCACGGTGCAGTTATCATTAAAAGAGAATACTTAAAAGAACTACCAAGTGCTCTAGACAAAATGATAAAAAAAGAGAGAACAATAATAGATTTTATGAAAAAAAATAAAACTTTTTCTAAAAAACAATTTTTAAATAAATATAAAAAATTTTTACAAAAAAAATAACTTGAACTCAAAGATACTCACAACTCATGTCGGCAGTTTACCAAGATCAAAAGAATTATCAGAAATTATTTTTTCTAAGGACAAAAAAGAATTATTCGATGAAAAAAAATTTGAATCTTTAATAAAAAAAAATGTTGATGAAGTTGTAAGAAGACAAATAGACCTAGGAATTGACATTATCAGTGACGGTGAGATGAGCAAAATTAGTTATGCTACCTACATTAAAGAGAGAGTCTCAGGTTTTTCTGGGGAGAGTGAAAGAAGAGCCCCTGCAGACCTTGATGAATTCCCAGAATATAAAAATAAGATTGCAAAAAGTGGAGGCACACCAATTTATACTCGACCATGTTGTACGGGTGAACTCAAAATTTTCAATGAAAATTTGCTAATACAGGATATTGATAATCTTTTAAATTCTATTGCGACGCATCAACATGAATTAGCTTTTATGAACGCCGCATCACCTGGGGTTATAAATGTTTTTATGCCAAATAAATTTTATAAAGATGATGATGAATATTTGAATAAATTATCTGAAATAATGTCTAAGGAGTATGAGTTAATAACCAATCGGGGCCTTCAATTACAAATCGATTGTCCAGATTTAGCTTTGGCTAGACACATGAACTACAAACATTTATCAGAAAAAGAATTTATATACAGGGCTGAAAAACAAGTTGAGGCACTCAATAATTCTCTCAAAAATGTATCTGCTAAAAATATTAGAATGCACATTTGTTGGGGCAATTATGAAGGACCACATACGTATGACATAGCTTTAGAAAAAATTATGCCTGTAATTTTAAAAGCAAATGTAAAATATCTTCTCATTGAGTCCTCTAATCCTAGGCATGCTCATGAGTGGAAACTTTTTGAAAATATCAAACTCCCTAAAGACAAAGTAATTGTTCCTGGCGTAATTGACTCAACCTCTAATTTTGTAGAACATCCTGAAGTTGTAGCTGATAGACTTATTCAATTTTCAAAAGTAGTTCCAAAAGATCAACTTATTGCAGGAGCAGACTGTGGATTTAGCACTTTTGCAGGTTTTGGCAAAGTTGATGAAAAAATTGTTTATGCAAAATTAAAATCATTAGTTGATGGTGCAAAATTAGCTTCAAAAATTATTTGATTTTTTTAACCAACTTATAATTGCTTTATTAAACCTTTCAGATTGTTCAAACATTACAAAATGACTTGAATATGGTATGAAAGAAAGATCAGAATTTTTAATTTTATTTTTTAATTCTATATTCATCTCTCTAGATGACATTTTATCTTGAGAGCCTGAGATGATCAGAGTTTTCATATTTAATTTTTGAAGTTTTCTTAATAAATTTGGTCTTTCAATTATTGCATTTGTTTGGCTTTTAAAACTTGCATAACCGAGATTTTCGGCCATTAAATTCATTATCTTAGTATATCGTTTGTTGTTCTTATTTTTTTTTAAAAAATATGAATTTAAGCTATTGATGCTTAATTTTTCTATATAATTGTTTTTGTTAAATTCATTTAGTGATTTTGTTAATAAAGTTTTTCTACTTTTTGATACAGATCTTCCATTACTACCTATTAGAATTAATTTTTGAACTTTTTTTGGATAGTATATTGCCAAGTTTAAAGCTACAAAACCTCCCATTGAAAATCCAACTACTATGAATTTTTCTGGTAAAAGTTTGAGTGTATGCTGAGTAAATTCTTTGATCGTTTTTCCCAGTTTTAGTTCTGGTATAATTACATTGTATTTTTTATTCTCAAGTTTAGTTTTAAGGCTTTTCCAAATCGTGCCATCGCACATGTACCCTGGAATTAAAACTATTGTTTGCAAGGTTGATTATCTATGTATTAGAAATAGTTTTATTTCTCTCTAAAAGATCAATTCCCAAAATTTTTAAAAAATGGAGATGATCGATAAATATCCAATTTTCAGCAATTTTATCTCCATCTCTTCTGTATAAATCAACAACTCTCATTTCTGATTCAATATCACTTTTGCTTGCAAGCCCTAGGTATCCACCAGTAGATTTCATAATTAAATTAGGCCAGCCAAACCATCCTCCCAAATCATCTTCTGCACTACTTAAAATATGCCCTCCAAATTTAATAAATTCTAATCCATCTTCAAAAGGTTTTGTATGACCCTTGATGTAGCCATCAATAGTATAAGAGGCCCCAATACCACCAGGTCCCCACCAAATCATGTCCTCATTCCAGTCAAGTTTTAGATCTTTTTTATGAGATTTCATTTTTGATTTTTTTACCAATCGATCTCGCATTCTATGAATTAAATTTAGTGTTTTGACACCCTCACTCTCATTTGTTTTCTCAAATTTTAAACCTTTGTGATTCATTGGTCCTGGAGTCACACATACAAGTCCAGTGGACTCAGGAATCACCGAAAGTCCTAATTGCTGCATGAAGTTGAAAATATCAAGAAAAAATGCCCCTTCAGTAATTTTATTGTTTTTAACTTTATAGAATTCAGCAAATCTTAAGAGCGCAGGTTTATGATTTGATTTAATGCCAAAAAAATTGTTATTAAAAATTCCTAAAAAGTGACCCATAGATGAAACCCAAACATCATTATCATTATTTAGAGAATTTGTTCCTGCATAAAAGATATCTAGTCTTCGTTGTGTGGGTGAAAATGATTTTTTAATTGGGCTCCAAAGATTTTTTGCTGTTTCTTCAACACCGTATAATTCATTGAATGGATGTGTGCATCGCATATGAAAATTTTTTGATACATATTTTGAGATTATTTTTTTTAAATCTTTGGTTTTACATTTTTCCAATTCTTTTAAAAAATTTAAAACAATTTTCTTTTCATTTTGAAAGTTTTTCATAATTAATCAATCTACATTAAATAATTTATATATTTAAGTTCAATATAATTTGTTTATATTAATCGCATGGCTAAGAAAATTAAAAATCTCATCAACTTTAGGCCAAAAAAAATTCAAGACAAACATATGCCAAAAAATTTTGATATTTCTCTTAAATCATATGGTGGTGGTGGATCAGCAACAAACTTAAACCCAAATCCTAATAAATTAAAACCTCAGAATATGGAGGGTTTTGAAAGCAAGTATGCGAACATCATTGACTATATTGTTAAAATAACTTTTACAATTTGGGAAAAGAAAAATATTGGTTATATATATGACACATATAGCCATGACTGTATTGTATGGGATGAAATAGGACTTCAACACGGTTCAGAAAAAATAGTATCAGATACCGTCCACACTAATAATGCATTTCCGGATATAAGATTATTTGCAGAAGAGGTAATATGGGCAGGTGACCATAAAGTTGGTTACCACACATCTCATAGAACTATCATAACGGGAACGAATACTGGTTACAGTAAATTTTCAT
>CEPB01011755.1_pt1 | contig 10693 bp, 6 predicted proteins | sample 530611 | NCBI WGS metagenome assembly CEPB01 (sample SAMEA2620672, study PRJEB7988) | marine metagenome | isolation source: saline water (ENVO:00002010), including
CGAATCTCCGGAAGCTGTGCCAGGCCGATCCTTTTCGGCAGCGCTATGCGGCGATATCGCGGCGGATCCCCCGCCATGCCTGCATTCACCCAGCTTTCCAGCGACGGTGTCGCGGTGGCGAGAACCACCGGGCAGGATTCGAGCCGCGCCCGCAGCACCGCCATGTCACGGGCGTGATAGACCACCTGGTCTTCCTGCTTGTAGGCCTGCTCATGCTCTTCATCGACAACGATCAGCCCGAGCCTTGCAAAAGGCAGGAACAAGGCTGAGCGCGCGCCGACAACAACCTGCGCGGCGCCGGTATGGGCATGGCGCCAGGCACGGCGCTTGCGCGTCGGTGCGACATCCGAGTGCCATTCCACCGGCATCACGCCGAACCTGTCATGGAAGCGCTGTTTCCAGGCAGCCGACAGCGCGATTTCGGGGAGCAGGATCAGGACCTGCCGCCCGGCATCAAGGCAGCGCTGCACCGCATCGAAATAGACTTCGGTCTTTCCCGACCCGGTCACCCCGTCGAGAAGGAAGGAGGAGAACCCCTTGCCAAGACGCGCCGCGACCTCGGCTGCCGCGGCCTGCTGGTCCTCGGACAGGTCGGGACCGGCGCCGGCGCGGGCCGGCGGCGGGGGGGATTCATCACTGACAAGGACCGCCTCCAGCGAGCCTGCAGCCTCCATGCCGGTGACGACGCCGGCACTGACGCCAGCCTCGCGCTGGAGCTCTGCCGACGCCATCGCGCCTGCCACGCCGAGAATCTCCGCCACCCGCTGCCGCGCCGCGGTGAGCTTTTCGCCCTCGGGAAGATGCTCCGGACGGCGGAACAGCTTTCGCTGCGGAGGCGGCTGCAGGGCCTGCGGCTGGCTGAGCGCCATTTTCGCCACACTGCCGATCGGCGCCATCGTCCATGCCGCCACCCGTTCCAGGAAATCAACAAAGCGCGGTTCCAGCGGTGGCAGTGCGGGCACCTCGCAGACAGCCTTCAATGTCTCCGGCGGCACGTCCCCCTCGCCCGGTCCCAGAACGATGCCGTGAAGCTGGCGCGGCCCGAACGGTACGCCGACAATGGTGCCGCGCGGCAACGGGCCGTGACCTGCCGCATTGTAGTCAAAGGCGCGGTCGAGCGGCACTGCGACGGCGACCCGCACCGTCGTTACGGCTGTTTCGCTGTCGGTTGCATGGTTCACGGTCTGTCTTGCTCCGCCGGTTGATCTGGCCGGCTCTCGGTTTTCGGGTGTCCGGCAAGTGGATTTGCCCGCAGGTGGATTTGCCTACAGGTGGATTTGCCGGGCGGCTTGCGATACACTCCGCGCACCGGCACCGCCGCCACCAACCTACACCTTCAGAGCAGGTTTCCCGACATGAAAATTTTCCTCGACAGCGCCGACATCAATGAAATCAAGACCTATATCGACACCGGTTTCGTCGATGGCGTGACCACCAACCCGTCGCTGATCGCCAAGTCCGGCCGCAATATTCTCGAGGCGATTTCCGAAATCTGCTCGCTTGTCGATGGTCCGGTCAGCGCCGAGGTGGCGGCCACAGATTACGAGACGATGATTGCCGAAGGCCGCAAGCTCGCCAAACTTGCCGACAATGTGACGGTGAAGGTGCCGCTGACCGAGGACGGGCTCCGCACCTGCCGCACGCTGAGTGACGAGGGCACCGACGTCAATGTCACCCTGTGCTTCACCGCGGGCCAGGCGCTCCTGGCGGCCAAGGCCGGCGCCACCTTCATCTCGCCTTTTGTCGGACGCCTCGATGATATCGGCCAGGACGGCATGGGGCTTATCGAGGAAATCGTCACCATCTACGACCAGTACGGGTTCGATACCGAGGTCCTTGTGGCCTCGGTCCGCAGCACCCAGCATGTGGTGGACGCCGCCACGATGGGCGCCGACGTCGTCACCCTGCCGCCGAAAATCCTCGGCGCGCTCTACAAGCATCCGCTGACCGACAAGGGCCTTGCCGCCTTCATTTCCGACTGGGAAGGCACCGGCCAGTCGATCCTCTAGGCGCATGGGCGGCAGCGGCAATCGCACAGCCTGGCTTGCCTGGCTGGAGAGTGAGCGCCGATACGGTGCCAACACCCTTGCTGCCTATGAATCCGATCTCGACGACTATCTCGGCTATGCCGGCGGTGACGCCGGCAGCGCACCCCCTGACAGGCGGCGCTTTCGCGGCTGGCTGGCCGACATGGCCGGGCGTGGCCTTGCCCGTACCACCGTGGCGCGCCGGGTCTCGGCGCTGAGGAGCTTTTATCGCTTTTGCGGACGCACCGGCCGGATCGACATCAATGACCTGTCATGGCTTCGCGCGCCGCGTCCGCCAAAATCGGTTCCCAAGCCGGTCTCGGAGGAGGACGCGCGCGCGCTTCTTGCCGCGATCTTCAGGCGGCGCGGCGACGACTGGGCCAAGCAGCGCGATTTTGCCTTGCTGATGATGCTCTATGGCAGCGGTTTGCGCATTTCCGAGGCGCTCGACCTGACAAGGCGGGATGTGCCCCTTGGTGACTGGCTGCGGATCACCGGCAAGGGCGGCAAGATTCGCGAGGTGCCGGTGCTGCCGGCCATTGCCGAGGCGGTGGCCGCCTATGTCGGGGCCTGCCCGTTCGATGGCGGGCCTGACGCGCCGCTCTTCGTCAGTGCCCGCGGCAACGCCTTCGGCGCACGGGCGGCGCAAAGGCTGGTGGAATCACTGCGGCTCGAACTCAGCCTTCCGGCGCATGTCACACCGCATGCGCTTCGCCACGCCTTTGCCACGCATCTTCTTGGAAACGGAGCCGATCTTCGTGCCATTCAGGAACTGCTTGGCCATGCCAGCCTGTCGACGACACAGCGCTACACCAATGTGGACGAGGCGCATCTGCTGCGCCTTCATCGCGAGACTCATCCCCGCTCCGGATAGGCTTGCCTGCCTGCAAGGCGGGGTGGCTACATATGAATGGCGCGGCCGTCGACGGCGAGCGCGGCTTCTTTCACCGCCTCGTTCAGGGTTGGATGGCCATGGCAGGTGCGGGCGATATCCTCTGAGGACGCGCCGAAAGCCATTGCCGTGGCGCATTCATGGATGATCGTGCCGGCCTCATGACCGATGATATGCACGCCGAGAACACGGTCGGTCCCGGCGTCGGCCAGGATTTTCACGAAACCGTCGGGATGACCCTGGGCACGGGCGCGGCTGTTTGCCGAAAACGGGAAACTGCCCTTCTTGTACTCGATGCCGGCTTCCTTCAGCGCTTCCTCGCTCTTGCCGAGGGTGGCCACTTCCGGCGCGGTATAGACGATCCCCGGCACCAGGTCGTAATCGACATGGCCGGCATGGCCCGCCATCATCTCGACTGCGGCAACACCGTCCTCCTCGGCCTTGTGGGCCAGCATCGGGCCGTCGATCACGTCACCGATGGCATAGACATCCTCGACCGATGTCTCGAAGCGCGCATCGACCTTGATGCGGCCGCGTTCGGTCAAAGCGATGCCGGCCTCTTCCAGCCCCAGCCCGTCGGTTGCCGGATGACGGCCGACGGCGACAAGCGCCACATCGGCCTTGATCGTCTCGGCATCGCCGCCACCGGCAGGCTCGACTGTCAGGCTGACGCCCGTCTTGGTTGCCTTGGCCGATTTCACCGCCGTCTTCAGGCGGAAGCGAAGCCCCTGCTTCTTCGCCATCGCGGTGAATTTCTTGGCGATCTCGTCATCCATGCCGGGCAGAATCCGCGGCAGAAACTCGATCACCTCGACCTCGGCGCCAAGCCGCGCCCAGACCGTGCCGAGCTCGAGCCCGATATAGCCGGCGCCGATAACGATCAGCTTCTTCGGCACTTTCGGAAGCGCCAGCGCACCGGTGGAGCTGACGATCCGGGTCTCGTCGATCTCGATCCCGGGAAGGCTCGATGCGTGGCTTCCTGTTGCGATCAGGATCCGCTCGGCCTCGTAGCTTCCGGCATCCGCACCGTCGGTCACCGTCACCTTGCCGGCACCGTCGATACGGGCGGCGCCCTGCAGGCGCGTCACCTTGTTCTTCTTGAAAAGGAAATCGATGCCTGTTGTCAGGCTGTCGACGATCTTGTCCTTGCCCCGCATCATCTTCGGCAGGTCGAGCTTGACGCTGCCAAGTTCGATTCCCAGCTCGCCAAGGCCGCCGCCAGCCGCATCGGCATAATGCTCCGACGCGTTCAGCAGCGCTTTCGACGGGATGCATCCCACATTCAGGCAGGTGCCGCCGAGGGTCGTGCGTTTTTCAACGCAGGCCACGCTCATGCCGAGCTGTGCGGCGCGGATGGCGGCAACGTAGCCGCCAGGGCCTGCGCCAATCACGATCAGGTCGAATCTGGTCTCGCTCATCTGGGTCCCCCGGGTGGAATGCGGCACGCCTCGTTGTCAAACGGCCGGCGCGCTGGCCGTTCACAATAGATCAGACGCCAAGAACGATCCGCCGCGGATCCTCGACAAGTTCCTTGATGCGGGCAAGGAAGGAGACCGCCTCTCGTCCGTCGATGATCCGGTGGTCATAGGAAAGCGCCAGATACATCATCGGGCGAATCACGATGGCGTCATCGACCACGACAGGGCGTTTCTCGATCTTGTGCATGCCGAGAATGCCGCTCTGCGGCGGGTTCAGGATCGGCGTCGACATCAGCGAGCCGTAGACGCCGCCATTGGAGATGGTGAAGGAACCGCCGGCCATGTCGTCCGGCGTGATCTTGCCGTTGCGGGCGCGGTCGCCGAAATCGGCGATGCGGGTCTCGATTTCGGCAAGGCCGAGGCCGCCGGCGTCACGCACCACCGGAACGACGAGTCCCTGCGGCGTGCCGACGGCAACCCCGATATTATAGTAGTTCTTGTAGATGATGTCGGTGCCGTCGATTTCGGCGTTCACCGCTGGAAATTCCTGAAGCGCCTTGATCGAGGCCAGCACGAACATGCCCATGAAGCCGAGACGGGTGCCGTAGGCGGCCTCGAATTCCTGCCGGTAGGTACTGCGGAGCGCCATCAGCGCGGTCATGTCGACCTCGTTGAAGGTGGTCAGCATCGCCGCCGTGTTCTGCGCCGCCTTCAGGCGCGAGGCGATGACCTGGCGCAGCTTCGACATCGGCACGCGTTCCTCGCGGGCGGCGTCTTCGGGGCGCGGCTGCTGGCGCGGCATCTGCTGGGCCGGCGCGGCTGCCGGGGCCGACGCGGCCGGCGCGCCCTTCATATGGGCCAGAACATCCGCCTTGGTCAGCCGGCCATCAACGCCGGTGCCCCTGATGGCCGCCGGGTTCAGATTGTTTTCCTCGACAAGCCGGCGCACGGCAGGCGACAGCGGCATGCCCGCAGCAGCGGATGCCGCCGCTGGAGCGGCCGGGACAGGTGCCGGTGTGGCCGGGGCAGGTGAGGCCGGCGCAGATTTTGCCGGCGCAGGTTTTGCCGGGGCCTCGGGCGCAGGTGCGGCTGGTGCGGCACCCTCGTTCAGCATGGCAAGGCTTGCGCCGACCTCGACCGTCGCTCCCTCGGCAGCAAGAATTTCGCCAAGCGTGCCGGCGGCGGGCGCCGGAACTTCCAGCGTCACCTTGTCGGTTTCCAGCTCGACGACCGGTTCGTCCGCCGCGACGGCATCGCCGGTGGTCTTGATCCAGCGGGCCACAGTGGCATCAGCCACCGATTCACCAAGAGTGGGAACTGTGATTTCGATCGCCATGACGGCCTCGTCTCCTCGCGTGCTGGGCAGGTCCTGTCCGCCCGTATCATCCATGCGTGCGGCCACAGCGGCCGCTTCGCCTCAGTCTTTCTTCGCCTTCAGGCCCAGCGCCTCGTTCACGAGAGCCGCCTGTTCGCGGTTGTGCCGCGACAGGGACCCGGTAGCAGGCGATGCCGCCGCGGCGCGGCCTGCATAGGCAAGCCGTTCCTGCTTGCAACCGGCCTCTGCCATCGCGTCTTCGATGAAATCGCGGACAAAGGTCCAGCTTCCCATGTTCTTCGGCTCTTCCTGGCACCAGACGAGGCTTGCTTTCGGCGTCATCGCCAGCACCTCGGTCAGGGCCTTCGACGGGAACGGGTAAAGCTGCTCGACACGGATGATCTCGGTGTCCCACATCTCGGCAGCATCGCGCGCCGCGGCGAGATCGTAATAGACCTTGCCGCTGCACATCACCAGCCGCTTTGCCTTGCCCGATTTCACCCTGGTATCGCGCTCGTCGAGAACACGGTGGAAGGTGGTGCCGGGACCCATATCCTCGAGCTGCGAGACACAGGCCTTGTGGCGCAGCAGGGACTTCGGCGTCATGATCACAAGCGGCTTGCGGAAATCGCGGCGCAGCTGGCGGCGCAGCACATGGAAGTAGTTGGCCGGCGTGCTGCAGTTCACAACCTGCATATTGTCCTCGGCGCACAGCTGCAGGTAACGCTCGAGGCGTGCCGAGCTGTGCTCGGGTCCCTGGCCCTCATAGCCGTGCGGCAGCAGCAGCACCAGCGCGTTCATGCGGAGCCATTTCGACTCGCCGGAGGAGATGAACTGGTCGATCACCACCTGCGCGCCGTTGGCAAAATCGCCGAACTGCGCCTCCCACATGACCAGTGCGTTCGGCTCGGCCTGCGAGAAACCATATTCGAACCCCATCACCGATGCTTCGGACAGCGGCGAGTCGATCACCTCAAACATCGCCTGGCCTTCGGACAGGTGCGACAGCGGCGCATAGCGCTCTTCAGTCGCCTGGTCCACCAGCACGGCATGCCGCTGGCTGAAGGTGCCGCGGCAGCTGTCCTGGCCGGACAGGCGCACCGGATCACCCTCGAGAAGCAGCGCGCCGAAGGCGAGATGCTCGGCCGTCGCCCAGTCGATGCCGTCACCTTCGCGAATGCGCGCGGCGCGCGTCTCGACGATACGGGTCAGCTTCGGGTTCAGGGTCATATGCTCCGGTACCGTCGTCATGGTCTCGCCGATCTTGCGAAGCGTCTCGAGCTCGACAGCCGTGTCGCCGCGCCGCTCGATGCCGTGCGCGGTACGCATGCCGGACCAGCTTCCCTCGAGCCAGTCGGCCTTGTTCGGGCGGTAGTTCGTTCCGGCCTCGAATTCGGTGTCGAGATAGGCAATGCGGTCATCGACGACCTGCCTTGTTTCCTCGGGCGTCATGATGCCTTCGGCGACCAGCTTCTCGGCATAGATCGAACTGGTTGTCGGATGCTCGCTGATGGTCTTGTACATCAGCGGCTGCGTGAACATCGGCTCGTCGCCTTCATTGTGGCCGAACCGGCGATAGCAGAAAATGTCGAGAACAACGTCGCTGCCGAAGGCCTGGCGGAACTCGATGGCGATCCGCGCCGCATGGACGACCGCCTCGGGGTCGTCGCCATTCACATGAAAGATCGGCGCCATCACCATCTTCGCGACATCGGTCGGATAGGGCGAGGAACGCGAATAATGCGGGCTCGTGGTAAAGCCGATCTGGTTGTTGTGGATGATATGAATCGTGCCGCCGGTGCGGTAGCCGCGAAGCGCCGAAAAGGCAAAGGTCTCGGCAACAACGCCCTGTCCGGCGAAGGCGGCATCGCCATGCAGCAGGATTCCCACGACTTCCTTGCGCTCGGTATCCCGGCGCTGTTCCTGCTTGGCCCGTACCCGGCCGACCACGACCGGATCGACGATTTCAAGATGCGACGGGTTCGGCGCAAGGCTGAGATGAACGGTCTTGCCGTCGAACTCGCGGTCCGAAGATGCGCCCATGTGATATTTCACATCGCCCGATCCACCGGCATCCTCGGGGTTTGCCGGGTTGCCCAGAAACTCGGAGATGATCGCGCGGAACGGCTTGCCGAAGACATTATGCAGGATGTTCAGACGGCCGCGATGCGCCATGCCGACCACAATCTCGCCGACGCCGAGCTGCGTGCCGCGCTTCAGGATCTGCTCCAGCGCCGGGATCATCGCCTCGCCGCCATCGACTCCGAACCGCTTGGTGCCGGTATATTTCTTGTGAAGGTACTTTTCGAACTGCTCGGCATCCACAAGGCGCTCATAGATCGCCTTCTTGCCACGCTTGGTGAAGTCGGTGCGGTTGCCGATGGCCTCGATACGCTCCTGAATCCACGCCTTCTGCGCCGGGTCCTGCACATGCATGAACTCGACGCCGATGGTGCTGCAATAGGTTTTGCGGAGCGTCTCGACAATCTCGCGCAGGGTCGCCGTCTCGAGACCGAGAACATAATTGATGAAGATCGGGCGATCCCAGTCGGCGTCGGTGAAGCCATAGGTCGCCGGATCAAGCTCGGGATGAAGCGGCTTGGTTTCCAGCGACAGCGGATCGAGATCGGCCAGAAGATGCCCGCGGATCCGGTAGGCGCGTATCAGCATCACCGCGCGGAGCGAGTCCAGTGTCGCGGCACGCATGTCACCGGCGTTCATATGCCGCCCGGCGGCATGGCCGGCAGCCACGGCATTCACCGAATCGGCCGGGTCGGTCGCCCCGACGATGCGGCTGCCGTTGCGGGCCCAGCTGGGACCCTGCTCGATTTCGGCGCTGCTGTCCCCAAGCGCGTTGAGACGCTCGAAATAAGCGGCCCAGCGGCTGTCAACGGCCGAGGGATCACGCCGCCACGCCGCGTTCATCTCGGCTATGAAGGTGGCATTCGCCGCCGACAGGAAGGTCAGATCAAACTCGTCCGGCTGCCCGGGTTGGCCCGGCACCTGAGCCGCGTCATCCATGAGAAAAGCACCTGTTCATTTTGACACCGTCCATCAGTGTATGCGCTGCTGGCGCAGATTCAAGCCACCAGCGCGTTAACCGGCGCGGGCGATGGCCCGCGTGACCGCATTTCCAATATCGGCAGGCGACTCGGCCATTTCGTAGCCGGCAGCCTGCATGGCCCCGATCTTGTCGGATGCGGCACCGCTTCCGCCGCTGACGATGGCGCCGGCATGGCCCATGCGGCGGCCCGGAGGCGCCGTCAGGCCGGCGATGAAACCGGCAATCGGCTTCTTCGAGGGATGCGCGGCGTAGAAGGCTGCCGCCTCTTCTTCGGCCGACCCGCCGATCTCGCCGATCATCACGATGGCTTCGGTCTGGTCGTCATTGAGGAACAGGTCGAGACAATCGATGAAGTTGGTGCCGTTGACCGGGTCGCCGCCGATGCCGATGCAGGTCGACTGGCCGAGGCCGACGGCCGAGGTCTGTGCCACGGCCTCGTAGGTCAGTGTTCCGGATCGCGACACGATGCCGACCTTGCCCGGCGTGTGGATATGGCCCGGCATGATGCCGATCTTGCATTCGCCCGGGGTGATGATGCCGGGGCAGTTGGGGCCGATCAGCCGGCTGTTGCTGTTATCCAGTGCGCGCTTCACCCGCACCATGTCGAGCACCGGAATGCCCTCGGTGATGCAGATGACGAGCGGCATGCCGGCATCGATGGCCTCGAGGATGGAATCCGCTGCGAACGGCGGCGGCACATAGATCACCGAAGCGTTTGCGCCGGTTTCGGCCATCGCGTCGGCGACCGAGTTGAACACCGGCAGGCCGAGATGCGTCTGCCCGCCCTTGCCCGGCGTGACACCGCCGACCATGTTGGTGCCGTAATCGATGGCCTGTTCGGAATGGAAGGTGCCCTGCGAGCCGGTAAAGCCCTGGCAGATGACCCTGGTCTGGCTGTTCACGAGTACTGACATGACATATTCCCCCGTCAGGCTGTCGCGGCGACGATTTTCGCCGCGGCGTCGGCCAGATTGTCTGCCGCAATGATGTCGAGACCGCTCTCGGCCATGATGCGCTTGCCCTCTTCGACATTGGTGCCCTCGAGCCGCACGACCAGCGGCTTGTCGAGCCCAAGGCTGCGGGCCGCGCTGACAACGCCCTCGGCGATGATGTCACAGCGCATGATGCCGCCGAAGATGTTGACAAGGATGCCCTTCACATTCTCGTCGGAGAGAATGATCTTGAAGGCTTCGGTGACACGCTCGGCGGTGGCGCTGCCACCGACATCGAGGAAGTTCGCCGGAGAGCCGCCCTGCAGCTGGATGATGTCCATGGTCGCCATGGCGAGGCCGGCGCCGTTCACCATGCAGCCGATATTGCCGTCGAGCTTGATGTAGTTGAGCTCGAATTCGCTGGCGCGCACTTCGGCCGGGTCTTCCTCGGCAAGGTCGCGAAGCGCCAGCACATCGGGATGACGGTAGAGCGCGTTGTCATCGAAGCTCATCTTCGCATCGAGCGCCAGGAGATCGCCGCTTCCGGTCACAACGAGCGGGTTGATCTCCAGAAGGCTCGCATCCAGCTCGTTGAAAGCGCGGTACAAACCGCCGAGGAAGCCCGGAAGCTGCTTCGCCGTGTCCTTCGACAGGCCGAGCACACCGGCGATGCGGCGGATATGATGGGGCTGCAGGCCGGTAGCCGGATCGATGCCGAGGGACAGGATTTTCTCAGGGTTCGTTTCGGCGACCTCCTCGATATCCATGCCGCCTTCGCTGGAGGCGATGATTGTCACCCGGCTGGTGCCGCGATCGACCAGGATCGACAGATACAGCTCGTCGCCGATGTCGCAGCCTTCCTCGATATAGAGGCGCTGGACCTCTCGGCCCTGAGGGCCGGTCTGATGCGTGACCAGAGTCTTGCCCAGAAGCTCGCTCGCCACCTCGCGGACCTCTTCGACAGATTTGACAACCTTGACGCCGCCCGCCTTGCCGCGTCCGCCAGCATGAATCTGCGCCTTGACCACATGCACCAGACCACCTT
>CEPB01105003.1_pt1 | contig 10633 bp, 7 predicted proteins | sample 530611 | NCBI WGS metagenome assembly CEPB01 (sample SAMEA2620672, study PRJEB7988) | marine metagenome | isolation source: saline water (ENVO:00002010), including
TGAAGGAGTTGGCGCTGGCCCACTATCGGCCATTAACACCTCAAGCAACCACCTGACATATTATTCAAATAAAGCAGGTCACCACACTCTAGAAATTAACTTTGCCACTCCCGTCGCAAATGTCACCGGCATCAAATTCAGGGGTGGTGGATATGCCGCCAATGCTCAATATGAGCTTCGTATTAACGGCGATCTAATTGGTTCAACTAGGACAACCATCTCCGGTTGGGGTGTAGAAACTGTCACCTTCTCTTCCCGTACCGTCACCTCTGTCAGTGTCGCGTCGGTAGGCAACGGTTATGGCTTTGCTCTTGGTGACGTCAAGTTTGAAGTTGGTGGCACATACTCACACCCTTCAGGAACAGTTGGCATTGCTGAATATAACGCGGTCAAGGATCCTTACGCTGCAAATTTGGTGCTCGCCATTCCAATGAATGGCTCTAACAACGGCCCCGCGTTTACGGATGTAAGTAATGTCATCCGTGGCACTGGCAGTCAAAAGACGGTTACTAGGACTGGTGCAGTAACTAAAACTGATAACTCTATTTTCTATGGAAGTAGTGGATTCTTCGATGGAACGGACGATGAGCTGAGCATTGCAAACTCCAGCGATTTTGATTTCCAGAGTGAAGATTTCACCATGGAAGCCTGGATTTATCAAACAGAGCAAAACAGTCAGTGGTATCAAATTACCGCTAAGTATGTATCAGGAACTGAATCTTGGTGGTGGGCTTGTTACGCAAACGTTCAGTATTGCTACTTGTATCCAGGTGTTGTTTTGTATAATACCGCTAAAACAATTCCCCTCAATACCTGGACGCATGTCGCTGTAACTTGCAAAGATGGCATTGCCAAGCTCTATCAAAACGGAGAAGTTATATACACGACCGCATTTAGCGGTCCTATGACCACTACGACTCACGCAGTGACATTTGGAACTGATGGTGGCGGAAACTATGATTTCAAGGGCTACATGGCAGATGCCCGAATTTACAAGGGTGTCGCCAAATACTACGCGCCATTCTCCACTGGCAGCTACGGCATGGACGTGGTCACCTGGACAGGTAACGGTAGCAATCAAACAATCAGCGGGTTTAGTTTCCAGCCGGATCTCGTTTGGATTAAGTCAATAAATACTGGTAGTACACCTCATCTTCTCGTCGATAGCGTTCGTGGTGTAAATAAACAGCTTGGCACGCATTCTACTGGTGCTGAAACTGATTACAGCAGTATCAGCGGATGTGTTTCTGCGTTTAATAGCGATGGTTTTGATACTGGCGGTAACTCCGATGTTGCGACCAACGGTAGAACTTATGTCGGTTGGGCATGGAAAGCCGGTGGCGCACCAACGACTGATAACGTCGCAGGTGCTGGCAACGTACCTACAGCAGGTTCGGCAAAGGTTGATGGTGCAAATATGACCACTGCACTTGCAGGGACTATACCCGCGACTCGATTATCTGCGAGCACTACTTACGGCTTTTCTGTTGTTACTGGAACTCAAAGCGCAAATAACACTACCAATACCTACGGTCACGGACTCGGCGCTGAGCCGAAAATGATCGTCCTAAAACGTACTAACGGCGCTGAGGATTGGTATGTTTACCATAAAGAACTTGGTAATACATCAAGGGTACAATTAAATTCAAATGCTGCCGTAACAACAGGTTCAGGCGTGTGGGGCTCAACCACACCAACATCTTCAGTATTTACTATTCAAAGTTTTAATGCTGGTGATTTTGTGGCTTACTGCTGGTCTGAAGTTCCTAAATTTTCTAAATTTGGCAAATATACTGGCCTTTGTTCTAGTTCTAAGACTGTAACGACAGGCTTTAAGCCGAAATTCATACTTATCAAAAGGATAGGAAACGCCTCCGATGGGGAAACTACATACGGCGGCTGGGGCATGTATCAAGAGGGTGAAACTGATAAACAGTTGATGGCTAACTGTTCTGGAGAAGAAGGTGTCCGAGGTAATTGCGACACTGGTGCTAGCACACGCGACATTCAACACAATGTTGTATTTAACAACGATGGTTTCACTTTAAGTAGCTGCTGGTATGAGCAGAACGATACTGTCGAGTATCTCTACGCAGCATTTGCTGAATCTGCACCAGGCGATCCGACGTTTGAAAGCGTCATGGTTGAGCAGCTCGACCTTGAAGACCTGTCTGGCAACAGCAACAACGGCAGCAACAAAGGCGCAACTTTCCAGACCAGCGTCAAGAAGTTCTATGACGGGGCCGCCGATTTTAGTGGTAACAAAAAGGTAACCGTTTCAGGCAATGACTTTGCCTTTGGAACGGGCGACTACACTATCGAAATGTGGGTGTATCACACCGCTTCTGGAGCGCAGGCGACTTATTTTGGCGATACTTATGGAGACACTGCGGGTGTTTATTTCTATAAGAACTCAGCTAACTACATTGGCGTTTACTACACCTCGCAGATAGCCACAGGTGTGACATTGATACCTGTGAATACATGGGTGCATGTAGCAGCTGTTAGAAACGCTGGAACCACGACTGTATACGTCAATGGAAGTCCTGATGGTTCTGGCGCAGACACTACGAATCTGACAGTTACAAACTACGGCGTCGGTGAAACTCCAGGAGGCAATAGTGGCTCTATGGAAGGCTACATTCAAGATGTACGAGTCTACAAAGGCATTGCTAAATACACCTCTTCGTTCTCACCGCCCGAGCGAAGTGTTCAGGGCACTGCCCGTCGTTATCCCTCTGGCGTATATGTGGTGAGCTGATCATGACTGCATTCGACAACATTAAGACCAACAACTGGCCCGCCACGTCTAATGAGTTTGAGGACTTCCTGGTGCTGGAACTGCCGCTCAATGATGAGGCTGCCCGCACCTCCTCAAGGCGCGACATTGTTGCTGGCAGCAAGGTGCTGTACCCCAAGCGGACGCTGACGAATAGTGGCGTTACTGCCAAAAGAGCAGGCGTCAGTATTGATGACGCTGCAACTATTACAGGCAGTGCATGGTCCGCTAACGACACATTTCAATATGCATTTCGGGAAGGTTACGACACTTATGGGGATCCTCAAACCAGTCAAAGTGCAGCCTTCGCTTCAAACGGTGGCACTTACAAAATTGTATTTGCCGATGGTGGTTACTCTGTTTCGCAAAACATCGTTCTTAAGTTCTATATAAACGGTGGCAACCTTAAAGTAAATGAAGGCGAAACAGACGAACAAGAATGGACTACCACGGATGGCCATTCCTTTCAAACATGGACTATTGCTGCTTCCAGCGTCAGTCAGCTGAAAAACATTCAACTGACCAATGACACAAATATGGGTCCTTACTTGAGTGGCGTTTATGTTGACGGGGTTCAGCTTGTTAATCCTCCAGGCGGCGCGAAAAAGCACTACGACAATAATGCTGTTTTTACCACTAGCCATCTAGCCACAACTGCGGATAGCGATCTTGCTCTTGATAGTGACCAGTGGACAGTCGAATTTTGGATTAAACCAGATTCAGGTATGTCAAATGAAGCCTGTCCCGTAAGGGCTGGAACTGATTACAGTAGCGATAGATCTCCTTACTTAGGCTACTTGTCGGGCACAAACTGGCAGCTCTATATGAGTTCCGGTACTGGCGGCAGTTGGGATATTGCCGGTGGAAACAACTTCGGGACTTTGACCGTAGGCACTTGGAAGCATTACGCCATCGTCAGAAATGGTTCATCGTTTAAGGCTTATGAGAATGGGACCGAAACCTTGAGTCTGACGAGTAACGTTGGTGCTGTTTATCAGGCCACTAATTCTTGGTCTATCGGTAAGGCATTTAGCAGCAGTGGTTATTTCAAAGGTGCTATTCAAGATCTTCGCTTCTATAAAGGCTTAGCCAAGTACACCGCTAATTTCACACCACCGGGCGCAATCCTGGGCTGATTACACCGATAAAATTACTTTAGGAATCAATTAGTCATGTCAAACGGCGGCTATAAAGGTGCATCTCCTGCCCGTGAAACTTCTCCCGAGCAGTATCCCGGTGTATGGGAACTGACGGAGCAGTTCCAGGCGCAGGCTGATGGCAACTGGCCGTTCCAAGAGACTGACTGTGCGCCGAAGAGCTTGAGGTTTAACGAAGGAGACGTCTCCAATCTCACGAAAACATTTGCTAGTGCTGGTAACCGCCGCGTCTTCACCTGGAATTTCTGGGTAAAGCCTGCCACGCAAAGTGAAAACAATATTGCTGTAGTCGGTTCGGGATCACCTAACAGTATTCGATTTAATGCAAACGGAACTTTTCAAATCAAAGCTTGCGGTGGTAGTTTAACAACTTCGGCAGTGTTCCGTGATTTCAGTGCGTGGTATGGAATCACCGTGGCGGTCAATTCCACGGCTCCCGTTGCCTCTGATCGAATCAAGCTCTTTGTCAACGGTCAGGATTTTACTTCTGATCTTACAGGTACTTCTGCAACTCTTAATGGAGTGGCTGATTGGAATACTGCTGCTACGCATTACATCGGAAAGCAGCAACATAACAATTCAAATATGTTAGATGGCCTCTTAAGTGAGGTGACCTTCATTGATGGACAGGCTTTGTCCTGCGAGGAGTTTGGATTCTTTGATGGTCAGGGCATCTGGCAGCCCAAGCGCTTCACGGGCGACTACTCCAACGGGCCTGTTTATAGCAACTTTTCAGCTGCTAATGGTGTTGTAGCAAGCGGTTCTCTTTCTAATCTTTTTGATAGCAGCACAAGCACTTATGTTCAACTAAGCCAGTCCACCACTAACTACGCTATTGCTACACAGGAGCAAGCTATCCCCGTGTCTTCAAGCATTGGCATGTGGACGCTAACAGGCGCTAGCAATCCAACGTTGCGGATTACTGAGACTAACGGCACTGTGACCGTACTGGACTACAACGACGCCACCATTCAAAATGATGCTTGGACTGATTTTACATTTACAGGCACTATTGCAAAGATTGAAGTAGGTTATATCGCTGGTAGCGGATCCAGTAATAACTTTTACGGGCTTCGTGTTGATGGAATACCCCTCATAGACGCCTCGGTTGGCCGCAACTCGTTCCATCTTGACTTCTCTGACGGCGCAAAAGATCAGAGTGGCCTGGGCAATGATTGGACGGGCAATAATATCAATTTCTATAGTCCGAACCAATCTCAGATCTGGACTAATAGTGTAACTGGCGGAGCTAGCAGTTACGGTGCCAAAGCAAACGCTTTCGACGGTGATTTAACTACATACGCATCTCCTGAGCACAGCTCACCGATGCTCTACACCAACCCTTCTGCATCAGATACGGTGATAGACACGTTTGAGGTTTTCACCAACATATATTCAACAACTGGTATCACTGGAGAATTGAATGGCACAAGTATTGTTTCACAACTAAGCACTACTACTCAGTGGCACACTATTACTGGGTTCAAAGGCCAAAACTTCAGCACGTTCAAGTGGAATGCCAACTCTAGTAACCATGAACTCCGCGTATATGCGATCAGAATCAACGGACGCATCCTCTTGGATTCTAATGTTGTCGTACCAAGCTATCTAGCACCTGATCTCTTTGTCGATTCTCCTGTCAATGGGAACGAAGCATCGACGGGCGCTGGCGGCGAGCGGCGGGGGTGCTATGCGACGTTAAATCCGTTAAACAGCACAGCTAGCACTACGCTTAGCAACGGAAATTTAGCAATGAACGCCGGTGGGGGCTGGGGCTCTTGCATGTCTACCGTTGGTTTTACAGGCGGCAAATTCTACTACGAAACAACTGTCAATGCCAGCAATTATTCTTACATTGGAGTGTCACTTGCCACTCATCTACCGAATAGATACCCCAGCCAAGATGGTTCTTGGGCTCTGCTCAACAACGGTTATTGCTACTACGACCAAACTGGTAGCAACGCAATTACTGTAAACACAGGAACTTCAGTGCCTGCAGGTGCAGTTGTGGGCACTGCCATAGATGCTGATAACGGCAAGATTTGGTGGTCTGTCAATGGGTCATGGATTGGTAGTGGAAGTCCAAACCCTGCTACGGGCGCAGATGCTATTTTCACCAACATTCCAACGGATCAAACGCTTGTTGCTTGCTTGGATGTTTATAGCAATAGCGCAACAGTAAACTTCGGCCAACTTAGCTTCTCCTATGCAGCTCCCGCTGGATTCTCACCGCTAGCCACCAGCTTCCTGCCTGAGCCCGCTATCAAGCGATGCGACGAGGCTATGGATGTGGTTGACTATGTGGGAAATGCCTCCGTAAATAAGATTGAAAATTTGCGGATGAGTCCCGACCTTGTTTGGGTCAAAAACTATTCAAACAGCACGGGTTATCACCATGGTTGGTTTGATACTGTCAGAGGTGCAAATAAAGTTATTCAAAGCAGTACGCAATCCAATGAAACGACTTACACACAACAGCTAACCGCTTTTACCGACGACGGTTTTGAGCTTGGCACTAACTCTGATAGCGGTAATTATGTCAACCTGAATGGTGACGATTACTATGCTTGGGTCTGGGACGCAGGTGAAACCACCACGACGATTGCTGCTGGTGGGCTGAATAGCTCTGTTTACGATCAGAGCGCAACGTGGAGCACATCTGGCACAATGTCAGGTTTTAGTACATCTGGCACCTACGATTTTGCGCACCTCTTTAACGGAGTGCTTGGTGCAGACACCCCAGGTACAGCCAATCAGATGACCTCGCCGTCAGGTGGTTCTGGCACTTGGACTTATACAATTAACAATGTCACAGAGTTCAAGATTAGGCTATATGTTCCAGGCAGTACACACGCAACTGCTAACAGCATCAAAATTAACGGCAGCGATATTGTTCAAGCTCAGATTCTCGACAAAGGGCTGAGCAATGATGCATGGCACACTGTCACTGTTCCTGGAATAACAACATTTACTTCTTTGTTTGTCGAGGATAATTATTGGTATGTCAGCAATATCTATATAAACGGAAAAGAACTTGTTGATTCAGGTGTAACCGTAACCAACGTCCCATCAATCGCCACGACTGTCAGGGCACGGCCTGAAGCGGGCTTCTCTATCGCTAAATATCAGGGCAATGGTTCCACCAGTGGTCCGTCGATTGCCCACAATCTTGGCACTGAACCAGCATTTGTTCTCATCAAGAACCTAGACGGCAGTCAAAGTTACCCTGACTGGTATGTCAAACACAAAGATATTGGTGACAACTACAACACAAGGTTTAACCTTACGGCGGGTAGAGAGCTAGCCACCGGCAGCGGCTCTTGGTATCAAGGAGGGATTGGAAACCTCGACAGCAAGTATGCCCTCAATTTTGTAACAGGTGCCCAAACGTCCACAGGCAATGTAAATACAAACGGTGTTAATTACATCGCATATTGCTGGGCAGAGGTAGAGGGCCTATCTAAATTCGGCAAATACACCGCAAGATCCGCCCCAAATTTCATTTATTGCGGGTTCGCTCCAGCACTGGTCATTTGTAAGAGTATTACTTCAGGCACATCTGAAAGTTGGCTCATGACCACATGGAAAAGCCAGAATCAAAACAGCTTTGGAAAATATCTCGCTACCAACGGCGCTGATTACGAGCGGAGTACGGCTGGTTACATGGATCTAGTTTCTAACGGTTTTGTGCATCGCCACGACCAAGGTTGGAACAACTATGTAGGAGGTGGTTACGACTACATATTCATGGCTTGGGCAACCGATCCCTTCGCTAGTAATAACCGCGCCCGTTAATTAGTAACACATAGTCTCGTTAAACTAGGTTGTAAAGCATCAGAACATGGCTCTTCTTTACTCTTATCAGAACAGGGAACCGGCCCCTCTTCCTGAGCGCATTCGCATGCCGGATGGAATGACTGTGCGTCCGCCCCTGTCTGCTGAGCAGTTGGGAGAGCTGGGTTATGCCGGTCCATTTACATTCCCTTCTTTCGATTCTGCAACGCAGATCGTTACTTGGGATGTCAACGACATGACCTATCGGGTGTTGGACATTGCCCAGCAAGACCTTGATGCCCGCGCTCGCAAGGCACAGGAAGCGGCAGCTAACTATCGCGGCTTTTACGACGGTCTGATTGCTAGCGCCGTTTACCAAGAGATCCGTACACAAGCAGGACAAAGCCTGCCTCTGACTGTTGCTTGTACTGAATTTATTGCTGCGATGGCTGATGCCAAGGCGGGAATGCCAAACCTTGAGGCATTGCAAGCTTGTATCAATGCAGTCTTGGCCTCTGCAACCCTGACTGATTCTGAGTTGCAAGCCCTGTACGAGCAGCTCAACGCTGCAGGTATGTGGGGTCTTATTACTTTGGGCAGCTACGAGCCTCCGGCTCCAGAGCCTGAGCCCACTCCCGAACCAACGCCGGAACCGACTCCAGAACCCACACCTGAGCCGACTCCCGAACCTACTTCTGAGGAAGCTGCAGAAGAAGAGGAAGAATCAGCACCAGAAGAATAAAAGCGATAAGAATCATCCCAGAGCCAAAGCGAGTCCGATAGATGCGCCACCGCTACCTGCTTGGTCGGTGGCCCAGCCCAAGTTTCCACTGCCGTCGGTTTTCAGCAGCTGGCCAGCCGAGCCATCTGTAGCCGGTAGCGTCCAAACCACGTTTGTGGTGACAGCACCAGGCCCCCGCAGACCCACATAGTGGCTGCTATCAGCGTCCATAAATTTCACGGGAGCCTGTGCGGCCAGCTCAATGTCACCGGTAAAGGTGGGGCTAGCGGTTTGGGCGTAGTTATTTAGCGTTGCAGTTGTCGCGTAACCGGAAATACTCGCGCCACTAGGGATGGTGACCGTGCCAGTAAAAGTCGGGTTGGCGAGGGGTGCTTTGGCGTTTAGGTCTGATGCTGATGGAATTCCCGAGACGCTGAGGGTTACGTCACTACCTGAGTTGTCATAAATCAGGGAATCTACTTTTACTGAGCCGTAAGCCATCAGATCACTTTCCAGGTTGAGTTTGCAGGCACAGTCACTACGATTCCGTTGCCTACTGCCACCGGGCCAACAGATAAGCCATTGTATCCGCTGGTCAGTTGTGTATTAGAAGTTATTTCTATTTTAGATTGCAGGATTGGCCCCGACACCCCACCACCAGCGCCAATCTCAACAATCGATTCAGTTCCACTGACGCTCTTTTTAAGAAAGAGCTTTCCATCCGTGGTGTTAATCCCAAGCTCACCCAGCTCAAGCTGAGAGGTTGTAGGAGCACGCCCAGCGACGGCAGAGCGGATGTGTTTAACAGTGGAGGCCATAGATCAAAAAGTGCCGCAATCGATCTCGACGTTGTCGATGGTGTTACCGGATCCGGTGATCGCGGTGTTGCTCATCACTCGGCTGCCGTTGATCACCTGAACACCACCGATGCTCAGACCACCAGTCGTGACGTTGATGTTCTGATTGAAGGTCCAAGAGTTGGTCGAGTTGACCCACTTAATTTCGTAGTCGGACGACCCTTTCAACGTGATGCCACCACCGTCGGCCGTTGTGTCACTCGGAGAGCTGGTATTGCCCAGGACAATGTTTTTATCCTCGACGGCCACCTCAGTAGTGGACAGAGTTGTGGTCTGACCCTGCACAACCAAATCCCCGACAACCGTTAAGTCATTGGAGATGGTGACGTCGTTTGGCAGCCCGATAGTCAGTGTGCGGTTAGCTGAACTCGAACCGACTTCGACTTCGTTATTGGTTCCCTGAATGGTGACCGTCTCGCCCAAGTTGTTGGCGAAAGCGGTTGTGCCATTCGTAAAGGTCACACCCTGATTGGCCAGGGATGTGTTGGGGATACTGCCGAGAGCAAAGACACCAGTCGAGCTGTTGTAGCTCAGGCCTGTTCCGGCAGTGACGCTGACAGCGCTCCGAGCCCTTGCATCCGTGTAGAAGAGGTTATTAACCTCATTGATCACATCTGTCGTGATGCCTTGCAGTGTGGCGCTTCCCAGCGAGACGGTGCCAGTAAAAGTCTTGTTACCACTAATCGTTTGAGCAGTGCTCAGCGTTGTGTAGGCACCAGCGCCTGCAATGGCTTCGATGCTCGTAGCGTTACCGCTGCCATCATCCCCATACCCATAGAAAAGGGTATTAGTCGCTGAAACCTCGTTAAATGCCAGCTCTCCCGACTTGAGGGCTGAGGGGCTGCCTGCTGAGCCCGAGCTGGCCCTACGCCGAATCTTAAGTGTTACTGCCATCAGAAATTACCACCAGTGATAGTTAGGTCGTTGTCTAGTTCTTTTGTTGGCGTGAATTGAGAGCCGTCAAACTCCAGTACATGCCCAACATCCCCTGATGTCAGGGCACCAATCGCAGTGGTGTTAAAGAATGAACTACCAGCGAACGGTGGGCCTTGGGGGCCTGGTGTAATTGTTTCTACGATGTTTGTCGTAGATCTTTTAACCTCTACATTTTGTGAGGTGCGTGTGGTCTGAACCAGGCTTGCGGGCCTAGAGACCTCTACGTTTGTCTCAGTTTGGTTGACGCTAATCCTATTAGCAGGTTTAGAGACAGAAACTTGTGCAGGAACCTCGGTAACTTCTACGAGGTTAGATATTTGATTGACCTTAATAGTTGCCATAATCAAACCCCTGAGATGCCTGGATTTAACTTGCTTCTGCCCTCAAGCAGATAGAACTTGTCACCGCT
>CEPB01032763.1_pt1 | contig 10599 bp, 5 predicted proteins | sample 530611 | NCBI WGS metagenome assembly CEPB01 (sample SAMEA2620672, study PRJEB7988) | marine metagenome | isolation source: saline water (ENVO:00002010), including
TCTCATTCAGTATCCAACGTCACCATGTCGGGTGAAAAATAAAAAACCCGCCATTCTGAGCGGATTTTTAATCCGCGTGAGAATCTCTTCTACCTTCCACAAGACCCTCGCGGAACGAAGTTCCCCAGGGTGACGGGTATTTTGCGCGGCCACGACGTGAGGGTCTTCTAGGAACTAGCTATTATGTCAAATCTGCCAATCCCTGCGAGAGGCTGCCAAAGCACGTTGAACCTCAGGATCTTCCATATCAGAATGATCGTGATCAGATTCTTCCTCTTCATTATCGCCAAAAAAGGCTGCATGAGCTGGTACCGCGGCTACATGTTGTCGAGCCTCTTCAGCTGCAGCTACTCTTTTAAGGCGTTCAGCCAGTGCCGCGGCTGCTCTTCGTTGTGCTTCAGCTAAAACTGCATTTGCTGATTTCTTGGCACGATCAGATCTTTCTAAAAGTTCTTTTCTTGACATTGGCACAACAACTTCAACCATCCCACCAAAAGCAGCATCAGAGCAGCCATCAGAAACACCATCTAGCCTCGAACGCCGTTTCACTGGTGTGCTTTCAGGCCGTTGGGCTATATCATCTGCAGGACGTACTCCTGTATAAATATCGAGGGATGCATGCCTTCTTTGTAACTGCCTGCTTGCAGCTACACCTACATTTTCAACTGTCACAGAAATAGATCTTGTTTCTCTTTCACCATCAGAAGCTTCATCATCTGCTTCCTCACCAACTGGGGCCCTCATTGCACTTAAATCATGTGAGGAACGAACTCTTGGTAATGAATGCCTAGCAGCGCCTGGTGTAGCTGCAACTCCTCTTTTTTCTAGCTCTTCGACGCTATCGTCATCAGACTCTACAGCTAAAACCGTCAAACACATAAAGCTCAACAAACAAACAATTAATCGCATCCACACCTCCCCTAGCAGTAAAGTTAGAATCTCAAAGCTACATTATACCTGTCAACAAATTTTTTGTTCTTTCTTAAGGGTGACGGGTAACGAAAAAACCAGTCATTTGCCAGTCATCTCCTACCTTTACCAGTCATTGCAAGTCAGAGCGCAGCTCCAACGTGGCAATCTCTATTGCCATACAAAGAACACGTCATCATGAGGAGTGGGAAAACCACGACGTGATGATCTCTATCTTTTACCCGTCATTCTTATACAAGGGTGAAGGGTATTTTGCGCGGCCACGACGTGAGAATATATCGAAAATCTATTCCTTAAACATAAAGCATTGACGAAAAAGCATCATAAAGGTAAACAAGAGGTCATGTGGCGGGTGTAGCTCAGTTGGTTAGAGCGCCAGTTTGTGGCACTGGAGGCCGTGGGTTCAAACCCCATCACTCGCCCCACTGTTTTTTCCCAAGCCACCCCCAAACCCGTCATTCCGAAGGAGCTGAGAATAAAAAAACCCGTCATTCTGAGCGGATTTTTAATCCGCGTGAGAATCTCTTCTGCTTTCACTCCAAAAGACCCTCACGTTTTACAGAACACACGTCATTCCGAAGGAGCAACGCGACTGTGGGAATCTGATTCAACACTGTATGGTAAGACCCTCACGTCAGGACTGCGTCCTTCCTCAGGGTGACGGGTGTTTGATACGGCCACCCCAAAACCTGTCATTGCGAGGCGGAGCGCAGCTCCAACGTGGCAATCTCATGTAACTTGATCCACAAGACCCTCACGTCAGGACTGCGTCCTTCCTCAGGGTGACGGGTGTTTTGCGCGGCATCTACCAAAACACGTCATCATGAGGAGCTACCTTGTAGCGACGTGATGATCTCTCTTAGACGCGACACTCTCTACCTAACTTATTCCGCTAATCCAGCAGTAGTAGTAAGTGTCGGTTGCCCTGGGATAACTAAATCGTTGGCAACTCTGGCTTCCGCCCCACTTATAAGCCCTGCGTTGGTAGTTATCCCAAATCCTGAGGCAGGATTGTTTCCAGCAACAGTTGCAGGGACAACAAGAACATTATTCCCACTTGCAGATGTCCCTTGAGCCGCTTCTTCATCTTCATTTGCATTATCAATACTGTCTCCAAGCCCGTCAATTGCAGCGTCAATTGCAGCTATTTCACTACTTTGACCTGTCTCAGCGGTTATATCAACAACAGCGTCTTCCTCTACATCCAGGTCACTAATGTTAATCACATCCTGGTCATTATCAGATGTTGTAATTGTAGGCGCCGACGTTGGCGGCACATAAAAGTCAATCACCTGTGACGTTGTCGCATTTAAAATTTCCAATTTCCTCTCCTCACTCTGGCTTAGAGATGATCCAGTCACCTCTAAGTATGGCACCACTTGCCTCTCATAATAAAAAGGGGGAACAAAATAATGGCGAATACTGAGGTTAGGATTTAGGTTTAAGGTTGTAAACGAAACCGGTTGACCATCTGCAACCACAGAGGCGATAACATTATTAACAGCTGGCACCACTGCAATGGCTGTTCTCGGCAAATGCATAATCACCCGCCCGGCATCCTCACCTTCTCTAATTGCCCACGGAGAACCCTCCCTAACAAAAGCAGCTGGAACACTTCCCTCCGTATTATTAAATAAACTCGCCGTTGTGATTCGGCCCGGAGTATCAGTGTCAACATTATAGGTAGTGGTAATGGTAGGAGGATCTACAGGATCACCCCCAGCAGCAATAATGCCAATGTTTTGATTATGTTCTGTCCCAGCACGTGTCACCGTGCCACTGCTGTACACATCTTCTACTGTTATCGAACTATTATCACTAGTCCCAAGAATCCCAATGCTTCCTCCAACAGTGCCCATATTTGTTGTCACATTTGCTGCTGAATAATTATTGTTTATGGTAATTCCGGCTGGTTGAGCAGCTACTCCTTCAGCAAACACATCACCAATCAGTCCACCAGCAGTGCTGTTACTACTCACACTCCCCAAAGCAAAAGAATTTTCAATTGTTATTTGGCCAAAGTTCCGTGCTACAACATTTCCGATTAAGCCTCCTATTAATCTATCTACATTGCTTATTGATCCTGTGGCAAAACTTTCAGAAATATTTATTTGCGTGTTCCCATTCTCAGCGTGAATGAGACCAACAAGCCCCCCAACTTTGCTAGATAATTCTTGATTAGATGTTACGTTTCCGGTTGCATAACTGCGTGTTATGGTGGCTGTGCTGTTAGCAGACGTTGTGGCAAGCACACCAACCAACCCTCCTACAATATTATCTATTGCATGAACATTCACAGTAGAAAAGCAATTGGTTATATTTAGTGTGCTAGAATTTGAAATAAAAGACCCAATCAATCCACCAATATTACCTTCACCCGTCACAGACACCCCAAAACCGCCTGTCACGCCAACATTATAAAAAGTCCCGCCAGATGTTTGCCCAACCAAGCCGCCTCGGTTATTACCATCACCTGAATAGGCAGCAATGTGTAGGCGCAGGTGATCAATAGTGGCACCATTTGTCCTGCCAAATAAACCCTTGTTATCACCATTAGAGGTGATTTTTAGATTTTGAATTTCATAAGCACCGCCCTGAAAATTATCGCCTGTCAACTTTCCCGTAAAGGGATCATCGTTAGTTCCCAACGGGGTCCAATTAGCCTCACCGTCAATGTCAATATCATTACCCAAAGCATAGTTGGAACCCATTGCTATGCCCTTTAAATCAGCAGAGGTTGTGATCACCTGATACGCATCAACCAGTCCTGTTCCATCAACGGTTAGTCTATCAACGCCCCTATCCAAGCCCACATCAGGATCCACATTCATCGTCCGAATGGATCCACCGTTAAATGTAAGCGTTCCGGTACCTGTAACAGCCTGATTAGCCGTGGTCGTATACAAATTCAGCCTTCCAAAGCTCCCCAGTCCGCCGTTGTAAGTAATATTACCATTAAGAGTTATTTGTTCCGCTTTTAAGGACAAAGCATGGTCGGTGCTCCAGTTAATCGTATGGCCAGCACCCAAATCCTTTAGCGTAATTGAGGTATCTGCCTGTAAAAACACGGATCCAGTTTGTAGCTGGGTATTAATTGTTTGCGCTGAAACTTCGTTAACACCTGCATCCTCCCATACAATCGTTAGTGTTTCTGGATCTAATGCCAAGGTTCCGCCATTTAAATAAGCGCTATGTCTGTAAAGAGCATCTTTACGTGACGATAATTCAATCAGCCCCCCTTGCGTGGTATAGGATCCATGGTATTCAGCATACTGCTGCGCCAACAAAAACATATTCCCCGCACCGGCATCCAGTTCAGCGCCGGGTTGTATCAATAAGGTGTTCACCAAAGCGCGCTGCGCAGGGTTCACACTGTTATAACTCTCCGGCACCCCAATGCGTATGGTTCCGCCTTGGGTCGTTAATTTCGCTGTCTTTGCCAATGTCACATCGCCGCCATTTAACGTAATCGTGCCATTATCTACATCCATATCCGTTGCCTGCACATGCCCTTTCACATTGATGATGCCCTCAACAGCTTGTTCGGCCATGGCTGCGGTAATTTTAATGTGGCTCCCTGTAACATTATTAACCTCAATATTGTGAGCCTTAGCTTGCTCCGTAATATCCACACCCATCAATTTATCGCCATTAAAGTGCATAGATACCCGGTCACCGGCATACACCTGCAAGGCAGCATGAACATCGCCATTAAAAGCAGCCCTTGGCCCAACAAATGCCGTTAAGCCACATCCAGAAAAGGTTCCCGATTGTTCAATAGACCCCATCTTTAGGCTGGGCTCAAACCGTAAAGTATCCCCCGCCATAAAGGAACTGTGTCGCAATGGCTGGGTTGAAAAAACCATGTTGCCATCAATCTTGGCCCCATCCTTAAACACCAAACCGTTTTCATTAATCAAAACAGCTGTTCCACCCGTAACGTTAATTTGCCCAGCAATGGTTGACATGTTTTGTCCAACCACCTGGTTCACGGTTAAGGCCCCAGCGCTCTGGTTATAGGTTACCGAATGGCCCGCGGCTACGTTATAGCTTTGCCAATTAATCCAGGTCTTGGGCTGATGGGGCGTAATGGTCATGTGTTGACCGCTTGTTGTAATCGCTGCTGTGCCTGTTGTTACAGTGGCCCCAGTTGGCAGTGCAGCCGCACTTACCGGCGCACTTTTAAGAACCGGCGCAGGATTGGCTGGCGCTGGAGCGGTTGCAACAGACCCCGTGGTATCGGCTAAAACCTTCATTCCAGCAACGATCATCACCACCGCTGTCAAAAACTGTTTTACATTAAATTGTATCATTTTTTCTCTCCCTATTTCCCTGTTCAGGATTGGCTATAAATTAAATCGTATCCCTACATAAAACCGTTGCTTGGCTTTTTGCCCAAACAATCGTTTTTTCAATGGGTGGCCATAAACCATATTAAACACGCCATTAATTTCCTGGATGGCATGATCTAAACCAAAGTCCATGCTTGCCAGGGTTGTATGATGCTTCTCATCTGCGCTGGGCCTACGAATCCAGGCGCATCCCTGGCCAATATTTGTAAACAAGCGCGTTACGCCAAGTTCGCTCGGCAGCATATAGCTAAGACCCACAGTTCCATTCAAGGCCGAATCAGCCCCCAGCACACTCATTTCATATCCTTTGTTGCTTTGCGAAGCGCCAAAATAAAACTTCTGTGAAGACGGCAAAGTTGTTGTGCCCAGCTGCCCTTGAACGTGGAAAATAGCCGAAAGGTTATCGTCCACCGTTTGTGTACGCACCGCTTCAGCATTCATTTTAAAGAAATCGTAGCGGCTGTTGGCCCTAACTTTACGGGTGCTTTGGTTTTGACTTGCCCCCAAGAATCCAGAAATACCTTGCGTCATCGACATGGTCATAACATTTGCACCGCCCCAATGATCAGCCACATCATATTTTAATCCAGCATGCAGCGTGCGCAAATGATCCACTTTTACCAGACCAATTGAACGCGTGTTGGTTTCATTCTCAGATGTCTTAATCATCAACTCTCCATCAAGACGTTCGTGTCGACCTAAAATAAACGGATACTTCACCCCTGCTTTAAAGGCGGTAAACGTATTCTTACTGCGCAAAACAGCAAGCGTACCGCCTGGCTTTGTTTGGTTGTGCTGCAAGTCCATCACCAACTTCAGCCCATCATCTGTTAGGAATGTTTCGTAATCAATACCCACGTGCTGCGATTTTTGACTATCCAAAGCATGTGCTGCCACTAAATTAACGCGGCCATAGTCATCAAATAGATTATTTAATGTTAAGCCTGCATATCCTTGCCATGGCCCCAGCTCGCGGCGGTTTTCATTATTCGCTCCGACTAAAGCGCTGCCCCAATCTTTCTTAACTGTTACCGTTAAGTCTGATGCACTTTGTGTTGTCTCAGAGGCTTTAAAGGCAACCTGGATATCGACACCTGGCGTTTCAGCCACCAACAGCAAAACACTTTCAAGCGTTTCCCGTTGCAAAGGTTTTTGCTTTGTTAAATCTCGCAGCATTTTTTTCATGCTGTCATTTAAAACATCTACCTCACCGTCAAAAACCACACGATCTATAAATCCATTAATGACTTGGAATCGAACTTGCCCGCCTTGAACTTTTTGTGGCGGTAAAATCACCTGAGAAAGTAAAAACCCTTCATCACGCAAATAACGCGTCATCGCCTGGGCCTGCTCTTTCAACATGGCAAAAGTCACTTTCTTGCCTTTTATCTCTGCCAAAAAGGGCTCAAGCATCACACCCTCTGGCGCATCTTCCACCCGCGCATCTAGTAGAAGAAAGTTTTTACCCATCATCGTTGGGGATTTTTCTGCTTTCTGAGACGTCGGCGTTACCTCTCCATAAGGCAATGATTGGGGCATTAAAGGATTATCAAATTGCTTACCAAGCTCACTTGCAAACTCGGCCTTGATTAACCCAGTAAAGATAAAGGAAAGAATAATTACTAAAAAAGAAAATGTTGAACGCATAAAAGTTCCCTGTTTGACACGAAAAATCATAGTATATTTAACAAGAGATCACAAATAATATTTCTTGCAAATTCATGGCATCATAAAGGATAGAAAAACCCGTTATTGCGAAGCGGAGCGCAGCTCCAACGTGGCAATCTCATCCATTTTTCACGTCATTCTGAGGAGTTGCATAGAAACGACGTGAGAATCCCATCATTTTCCCACGTCATTCTGAGGAGTTTCGTAGAAACGACGTGAGAATCTCATCTGAATCACACAAGACCCTCACGTCAGGACTTCGTCCTTCCTCAGGGTGACTGGTAAACAGAAAACCAGTCATTGCGAGGCGGAGCGAAGCTCCAACGTGGCAATCTCATTCTTTTTTCAGTAGACCCTCACGTCACTCCGTTCCTCAGGGTGACTGGTGAAAAAATTATACGCTCAGGGTAATGGGTGCTTGTAAGGCGCACCCTAAAACTCAGCTTTTCTCAACAACAATATGGCGAATCAAACTTACAAAAACCAGCAACATCCAGATTGCTGACACAGACCCATAAAGACCATTAACAAAGGCAACTATAAATGGATGTATGGGTAAAACTTGCAATATGCCCAATCCTACCAAGCCAAGGCCTGTAAAGACCAAAAACATTAGGCCATAAATTTTTAGCATCAGCATCGAATGGCCGCGCGTCCAATTCCATGAATCGCCGAATTCAGAAGATTTATTTGTAAAGGCCAAAATCTGGCCAAGACCAATCCGCATTATCACCAAAGCGCCCAAAAGCCACAGAACAACCAAAATCCCGTGCGGCCACTGCCAATTTATTGATTGCCAGCTTTTTATGTAAGATGTGCCCTTTTCTACAAAATCATCCCCTGCAAACGATGGATCAGCAATCATCTGAATGGTTTGCCCTATTTCAAACCTTGGTTCTATAAAGTGGTTTTTTCCTGGAAACAGCACACCACTAATGATCTGCAACACAACAAAAAAACAACCAAGCAAAACCAAATATTTCATAACCCAAGCAAATAAACGCTTACATTGGCGTGCAAAGGATTGCTGCAGATAAATTTCAGACAATGTTTTTTGGGTTATTTTGTTATTCGCAAAAACCATGATGAAAAAAAATATAACAAAAAGAAATAGTCCTGCACTAACACCCCAGCCACTTGGCTCATGATTAACCAGATCCAGATACTCAATCAAACTACTAGGCACTGTCAGCAAAGCTATCAAACCCAAACAAAAACCGAGATTATTGATAAAAATATTTTTCGCCGCGCAAACAACCTCAAAAGCTTTTATTTGTTTATTGTGATGTATCATGTATTTCTCCTAAAACCAACTCAACAATACCTAATAGTACAGGCAAAAAACAAGAAAATAGTTTTTTCTTTGAAAAATATTAATTGTATTACAAATAAAAAAAAGCGCAGCGCTTTCACACGCCACGCTTGGATTATTAATTTATCCAGTGTCATTCATAACAATCTGGATGATTACTAAGGCGCTCAATTTCAGCTTTATATTTATCTCTTTGAACAATTGTTCTTTTGTATTCATCACGTTTTGGCCTCAATCTTTGTTCTACTCTTTGTTCGAGGTTTAAATAGTTTCTCTTAATATCCTGCGCTTTCCGACGATCTTCAGGGTTTCTACTTTTTTGTAAGCGTTTAAAGTCAGCCGTTGCAGATTGAAACTCGCCTAGTGTCCAAAAGCCATATTCTCCCTTATCTATATAAAACTCTTGTAGTCGCATTTTCTCTGCTTCAATTTCATCCCTTAAAGAAACAAGCTTATCATTTAATTCTTGTCTTTTTCTTTTACAAAATGCATATCGCTCACGTTTCTTTTGTCTTTCAATACGGGAAGCTTCTCTATTTCTTTTTTCTTGCGCCCAATAAGCTGCCTCTCGTCGAGGTCTGGCCTCTTCAGCTCTTCTTCGATCTTCTTCTAGCCATTCACCGAATTCTCGATACTTTTTCGTAGTTGCACTTGCAGCCCAGCTAGCCCCTGCTTTCATTTTGCTAAAAAACCCTTGTGCTGGTTCAGCTGCAGCGCCTGCAGCTGCAGCAGCCGCAGCGCTCCCCCCGCCACCTCTGGCAGAAGGACGTCTCCGCTCAGGTCTTGAATCGTCCCTTTTTGGTCTAACTTTTTCTTTAGAAGCTGGTTTCGGCACTTCTTTGCGTCTTTCAGAAGTTAGATCAATTTCTGGATCAGAATCTTCAGGGGATGAATTACCCCCAGGTGCTGAAGCAGCATTTCTTTTGTGCTGCGCCTCCCTAAAAGCTTCTTTTTTTGCTCGGTTTTCGGCTGCCTCTTTTTTTCTTTTTTCTTTTTCATATTCTCGTCTTTTTCTTTCTCTTTCTTGATATTCCAGCTGTTCTTGTGTTGGTGCTGATCGTGCCTTTTGTTGTTGTCTTTGCCTTTCTTTAAAAGCTTCTTTTTCAGCACGTGCCGCAGCCATTTCTCGCTTTCTCTGCTCTTTTTCTTCTTGCTTTCTCTTTTTGATTTCCTCTCTTTGTCTAATTTCTTCAGGTGTAAGTTCTCGCCGTGGCTTTCTCAGGGGCTCTTCTCCTGTAGCCTCTTCATAAGATGGTGGCGCCGTTGGCCTTGGACTTGAGGAAGAATCATTTCTTCGATCGCTTCTTGGTGGAAGAGGCGGTGGAATATCTTCAGCAACACCTTCTGTCCTAAACACTGGCTTTTCTGGAGTTGGCTTTCTTCCCTCTCGCGATGGAACAGGGGGTGGAACATCTGTTGCACCTAAATTGAAATATGCTTCCCAAGCCTGGCGAAGTGTTTCTTCCTTTCCCCATGATACTCTCTCTGGAAATCGTTTTAAATTCTCTAGGGTCTCACCAATAAAATAAAGAGCATACGCATTTTGGTTGCCATAAATCGTTATAAGTCCTTTAATCACATGTTCTTTTTCTGCAGCTCCTTTTCCCATTAAAAGACTGGCATTAATATCTTCAATGTGATCATTGAAGATAACCCCCAAGGTTCCCCTATCTTTCTGATCCCATCCAAAGGTTTGCCCCTGATTTGAAAACCCTTTCAAGCTCTTCCTCACAAAAGCTGCAGAACCGAGAAAGGGTCTTGGGTCAAGAGTGCCATTAATATCAATCATAGATGTGTTTAAATCTTCAAAAATTTGATCAAACCAAAAACAAACACCTTCTGAAAAAGTGGGGAGTGCGCCAAAAGTTAATGTTGCTAGGTTTTGACCTGCTGCCCGTAAGAGTTCGCTACTTTCCATTTGATCGCCCCTGGACTCCTGCAAAGATTTATAGCGCATACTAACATATTGCAAGGTTAGATAGCGCGCTACAGATCCGCCATGCCCAGCACCTGTAAAAAGAACATGTGTATTATCATTATGTGCCTTTTGGACAATGTTCAGAATAGCAAGAAGATTGCTATTCCGATAGTCAACGCTGTCTTCTTGAACTCCTTGCAAGCAATATACAGAACCCTCGGATGCTTCAAGAGTTGGCAAATATCCATTTCCGTTGATATCAAATTTAGCTGATTTAAAATATGTATGAGATGCTAACTTTGTAACAATCTCATCAGGTCCTGGTCGCCAATCAGGAAAGGCAAGAATGATATGGTTTATTCCATCAATTGCAGCTTTTAATTGCACAAAGAATCTTCGACTGCCATCTGATTCAGCTC
>CEPB01041498.1_pt1 | contig 10521 bp, 7 predicted proteins | sample 530611 | NCBI WGS metagenome assembly CEPB01 (sample SAMEA2620672, study PRJEB7988) | marine metagenome | isolation source: saline water (ENVO:00002010), including
GTTAATTCAGCAACAGCTGATACAACCTGAAAATCAGCATAACCTTCATCTAGATAAAATTTTCTAATTTGCTCTCTATCATATGCTAGTTTATCGGGATCATATGAGTCATCTGAAGAGAAAAACCTCCACCATTTGGACTCTTTTGTAACTAATTGACTTTTTAGCTTTCTATCTCTGAAACTTCTATTTCCTAAAAAATTGATTGAGGAAACGCCTGTTGTTGGACCTTCAGTTATTTCGAATATCAGATCGATCCTATTCTGAGGCTGTCTTATAACTTTAGGCTCTATAAACGCAGAAAATCTTCCTGATCTTCTGTATAATTCAATTAATCTTTGAACATCAGCTTGCACTTTTGACCTTGTATAAACCGATCTAGGACCTAACTCAATTTCCTCTTCAAATTTATCGTCTTTGAGTGCTTTATTACCTTCAAAATCAATTCGATTAATTATAGGGTTTTCGATGACAAAAACTATTAAGCCGGAGTTTTCATATCTGATAGCAACATCAGCAAATAAACCAGTGTTAAAAAGAATTTTTAAGGATCTATCTACCTCTGCATCATCATAAAGATCCCCAGGTTTGACCGTCATATAAGATTTAATTGTATCAGACTCAATTCTTTGAGATCCTCTTACTTCAATAAACATTATTCTCTCATAAATCTGAGAAGATTGTATATTTTGATTTTCAGTAACTTCCTGAGCATAAATAATTGATGAAAAGAAAGCGAACAAAAGTAAAGATTTTATAAATACTGCCAAATTGTATTTAAACATATCGATCCTTTTTTTTGTTTTTAAAAATTCTATAATCGACTTATATCAAGAAAAGTAACAAATATCATCAATGCAATTAAAAGACTCATTCCTATTTGCATTCCAACTTCTTGTGTTTTCTGACTAAGAGGTTTTCCCCTTAAAACTTCAAATGAGTAATAGAGAAGATGCCCGCCATCTAATACAGGAATGGGTAAAAGATTAATTATGCCTAAATTTACTGAAATAGCAGCTATCAATGCTAGTAGAGGAATAATACCGTAATTAGAAATTTCTCCCGAAATTTGAATTATTTTAATTGGACCACCCATTTGATCAATGGACTCTCTTCCAACAATTAAATTTCCTAAATAATTTAATATCTTTGCTGAGAGATTGTATGTTTCTTTAGTCCCTCGAAATAAAGAAGAAATAAATCCATATTTTCTTAATTCAACATGCTCAGGATTCTGAGATCCTATTACACCAATTCTGGCACTAGAATATTCATTACCAAATCTATCTTTTGAAGAAATGACTTCGGGTGTTAAGAAAACTGTTTCTTCTAAGCCATCTCTTATAATTGTTAATTCAATTTCACTACTTGGATTTTCAAGTACATAATTTCTTAAATCATTAAAATAAAGGATCTCATTACCATCAGCATATATAATTTCATCGCCTGTTTTTAAACCAGCATTATAAGCAGGAGACTCATCTACAACTTGACCTACATACGGTTGAACAAGGCTTTCACCTCGAAAAAAGAATATAATTGAAAAAATAAAAATTGCTAAAATAAAATTAAATAATGGACCAGCAGCTGTTGTAGCAATTTTTTTCCAGACCGATTTATTATGAAAGTTCTTGTCGCTATCAATATTATCTGAGGCTTCTAATTTCTTACCAGAAGGATCTTCGTCACCGTAAAACTTTACATAACCTCCAATAGGAAGAATTGCTACTCTCCATAGAGTGCCGGATTTATCTCTTTTACCCCATATTTGTTTACCCATACCAATTGAAAAGGTTTCAACACCAATTCCACACCATCTTCCGACAGAATAATGTCCTAACTCATGAATAAAAACTACTACAGTTATAAGTAAAGCAAATGCCAAAAAATATTGGATTGCTATCGGTAAATATTGAATTATTGTTTGAATTATATCCATTTAAAATCTTAATTTTATAAGTTCCTCTGTTTTTTGCCTTGTTAAACTATCTAAATTTAAAATATTATCAAGATTATCTCTATAATTTAAAGAGTTATTACTAATTAGCTTCGAAACATATTCTATAGATTCTTCAACTACAACCAAAATATCTATGAATCTAATCTTTTTATCAAGAAAAGCTTTTACAGCAACTTCATTTGATGAGTTAAGAATAATTGATTTGTCTTTACTATCTTCATTTAAAACTGATCTAACAAGCTTTAAAGCGTGATATTCATCTTCATTAATTGTTTCAAATGTTAAATTATTCAAAGAATCAATACCCATCTTTTGATCAACACTAAAATAATTATTTGGATAAAAAATTGCGTATTTTATTGGATGCGTCATATTGGGGTGTCCGAAAGCAGCAAAAAAAGTATTATCTTCAAAAGAAACAATTCCGTGAGCTATTGATTGTCTATGAATAACAACCTTTATATTATCCTCAGACAAATTAAAAAGATGTTTTGCCTCAATTATCTCTAGTCCCTTATTCATCAGCGTGGCTGAATCAACTGAAATTTTTTTTCCCATTGTCCAATTTGGGTTTTTAATAGCATCTTGAACTTCGACATCTAATAGCTCTTCTTTTGTGTATCCATAAAAAGGTCCGCCAGACGCAGTAAGATAAATATCTTTCAATTTATTATTAGAGCTATTAAGAATTTGGAAAATAGCACTATGTTCGCTATCTAAAGGTAAAATTTGAGCTTCATATTTTTTAGCTTCTGACATAATTAATGACCCAGCTGAAACAAAACACTCTTTATTAGCAATGCAAACTTTTTTTGAATTCTTTATTGATTCTAATAAAGGACGAAGACCAGCTAAACCCACTATTCCAGCTACAACTATATCTGTACAAATCTTTGCACATTCCAACAATCCCTCATCACCAATATAATATTCCATTTTATCTGTATTAATTTCATTCTTTACTTTCTCAAGGTCAGACGCATTATTAAAACATATAGCTTCGGGATTAAATTCATTTGCAAATAAAATAAGATCATCAATATTTTTATTTGCTGTTAAAACTTTTACTTCAAACTGTTCTTTATTTTCTCTTATAATATCAAGCGTTGTTGTACCAACTGATCCAGTACAGCCAAAAATAGATATGGTTTTTTTAGCCATAAACTTAACCTAGAATAATTTGAATAGGGTTTTCTAAATTACCTATCAAGATTGAAATGGGTAAAAGTATAAAAAATACAAACAAAATACTATCTGCCCGGTCAAAAAGACCTCCATGCCCAGGCAACATTATACCGGAGTCCTTCATGTTTGTTTTTCTCTTAAGGTAAGAAATTAATAAATCTCCAATAATTGAAAAAATTGCAATAAATAATCCTATAAAAATAAAGGTAACAGGATTATGAATCGAATAAATTAAAGAAAGTATTGAAAACCACAATACACTCAATAAAACCGATGCAGTAAAGCCTGAGTATGTTTTATTTGGAGATATTTTTTTAAAAATCTTCGGCCCAGAAAAATACTTACCAAAAATATACCCGGAGATATCAGATACCATAATTGTTGAAATAATTATTAAGATTGTAAGCAATCCATTTTCAAGACTTCTTATATATTCTAGAAAGCACAAACTTAATAAAATATATATGTAACCAAAACATGACCAAAAAGGAGGAGCATTAAAATATGCCGAAAATGAAGAAATAATTATTGAACCAACTATAACAAAAAGTAAATCTAATGCTGAATAACCATCAGTAAAGATTACAAAAGTTGCAAAAAATAATGCTAAAAGACCCCTAATGATCCATTGAGTTTGAGAAATAATTCTCATCCACTCGAAGAAAAGGACTGCTGAAACAAAAAAAATAAATAACTTCAGATAAAATTCACCAAAATAAAGCGCCAAGAAACTTAAAAACGCTAAACCGGCTGCACTATAGGATCTTATTTTGATATCAGAGAACATTTACCTATACTCAGAAATAACATTTCCAAATCTTCTTGATCTGTTTTTATAATCATTAATTGCTACATCCAATTTATTCTTGTTAAAATCTGGCCACAAGCATTCTTCAAAGTAAACTTCAGAATAAGATAATTGCCATAATAGAAAATTAGATATTCTTTTTTCCGAGCCCGTTCTAATTATTAAATCGGGATCAGGTATGCCTGCAGAGTATAAATTACTCTCGAATATATTTTTATCAATTTTATTTGGATCTAATTCGCCTTTAGCTGCAGCAAATGCAATCTTTTTCGTGGCATTTATAATTTCTTGTCTTCCGCTATAATTAAAAGCTATCTGAAGATATAAGCCAGAATTATTAATTGTGAGTGATTCTGCTCCTTTAATAAGATCTATAATATCTTTAGGAATATCTTTCCTACTCCCTATTACTTTTATCCTTACATCATTATTATGTAACTCTGAAAGATCGTTTGAAATAAACTTTCTGAGTAACTGCATTAATTTTGAGGTTTCTTCTTTAGGTCGTTTCCAGTTATCTATTGAAAAAGTAAACAAGGTTAAATAATCCAAATTATAACCTTTAAGGTCTCTAAGTAATTTTCTCAGAGTAATCAACCCTTGAGCATGTCCTTCATATCTTGGTAAACCTCTTGAATTGGCCCACCTACCATTACCATCCATTATTAAGGCAATATGTGAAATTTGTTTTTCTATTTCATTTTTAGAGGTATTTTTTACCATTAAACTTAAACTTGTCGAATTTCATTTTCTTTTTGAGACAGCATTTCGTCAATTTTTTTTATATAATCATCTGTAAGTTCTTGAACTTCATTTGATAAATCGATTGCCCGATCTTTTCCAACTGTGCCATCTTTTTCTATTTTCTTTATCTCATCCATTCCATCTCTTCTTACATTTCGAATAGCTATACGCGATTGTTCCGCATATTTTCCTGCAATTTTTGAAAGTTCTTCTCTTCTTTCCTCATTGAGCTCAGGTATTGGAATTCTTATCAATTCACCATCAACTTGAGGATTCAAACCTAGTCCTGACTCATGAATTGCTTTCTCAACTGCAATAACTAACCCTTTATCCCAAACTTGTATCGATATCATTCTTGCTTCCGGAACAGAAATACTACCTACTTGATCAATAGGCATTTTCTGTCCATAAGCATCAATCATGATACCATCGACCATATTGGTTGAAGCTCTTCCAGTTCTTAAACCTGTAAGATCGCTATTAAATGAAGAAATAGCTCCGTCCATTCTTTTAATTAGATCATCTTTATTAATTTCACTCATTTTTACCCCTCAACTATTGAACAATTACCTTTTCCCTCGATAATGTTCAAAAAACTATTATTTTCTTTAATTGAGAATACTATTATCGGTATATTGTTATCTCTTGCAAGAGAAACAGCTGAAGAGTCTAAAACACGAAGGTTTTTAGATAAGACCTCACTATACGAAATTTTGTCAAATTTAATTGCATCACTATCTTTCATAGGGTCCTTATCATAGATACCGTCGACTTTTGTTCCTTTAAATATTGCATCACAATCCATTTCACTTGCTCTAAGAGCTGCGGCTGTATCAGTCGTAAAATAAGGATTACCTGTTCCTGCTGCAAAAATAACAATTCTATTTTTTTCCATATGCCTTATGGCTCTTCGTCTGGTGTAAGTTTCACATACTTCAGTCATTGAAATAGCTGATTGAATTCTTGTTTGAAAATCTAATCTCTCTAAAGAATTTTGCATAGCTAGTGAATTCATTACAGTTGCTAGCATGCCCATATAATCTGCACTAGCTCTATCCATTCCTGCCGCTGCACCAGATAATCCTCTAAATATATTACCCGCTCCAATCACAAGACAAATCTCTACCCCTAATTTGCAAACTTGAGAAATTTCTTTAGCAACTCTGTCTACTGTAGAAACATCTATTCCATATGAACCAACTCCCATTAATGATTCTCCAGATATCTTTAGAAGAACTCTTTTAAAGTTAGTTTTGTTCATTAAGACCTCATATTAAGTTAACCATTATTAGGATATTAGTGAGTCAACTTCATTAGCAAAATCTTCACTCTTTTTTTCAATACCCTCTCCTAAACCCATCCTAATAAATTCTTTAATTTTTACTGGTTTATCAAGTGAATTAAGTATATCGGAAATCTTACTCTCTCCATCAACAACAAATATCTGTTCGAGCAGGACGCTTTCTTGATAGTATTTTTTTAATCTACCTTCTGTCATTTTTTCAATAATTTCTTCTGGTTTTCCAGATTCTCTAGCCTCTTCTGCTAATATATTTTTTTCTCTTTCAAGAACATCCTCGGGTATATTATCAATACTAATTGAAATTGGGTTTGTTGCCGCTATATGCATTGCTATCTTTTTTCCTAAATCTTCTAATTGCTCTTTATCTGCTTCAGATTCTAGACCAACAATAACACCTATCTTACCCATACCATCTGAAACCTGACTATGAATATACGATGAAATTACGCCATTTGTGATCGAAATTTTATTGGCTCTTCTAAGGTTAATATTTTCACCAATAGATGCAATCATTTCAGTAATATATTCTTTAACACTAATACCTTCTTCATCTAATTTTTTTTCAAGAAGATCATCAACGCTTTCACTCTCAATTGATAAAGTAGATAATTTCTTAACAACATTTTGAAAGTCTTCATTTCTTGCAACAAAATCTGTTTCAGAATTAACTTCAATTATTGAAGCAATATTTTCAACACTCTCAACTGCTATTAATCCTTCAGATGCAATACGGCCTTCTTTTTTTGCTGCTTTAGCTATTCCCTTTGTTCTCAGCCAATCAATTGAAGCCTCTATATCGCCATTGTTTTCTTTAAGAGCAGTTTTACAGTCCATCATACCAACACCTGTTTTCTCTCTTAACTCTTTTACTAAGCTGGCAGTAATCTCTGACATAAAAATCTCCTTAAAAATTAAGTTAATTTAATCTTTCTTTTCATTTTCGATAGCATCCTGATCTTTTTCTAGATTAATACTATTATCATTATTATTATTCTCAGGATTATCAATTACCTCTTCAGAATTTTTGGATTCTTTAATATCTGAGGCTTTTGGTTGTTCATCCTCATTTTTAACAATTTCTTCTTGAACTTTCTGAGATTGTACAGAAATTCCATCAAGTGCCGCTTGAGACATTAAATCACAATACAGTCTAATTGATTTAGTGGAGTCATCATTACCAGGAATTGGGTAAGTAATTCCTTCTGGGTCACTATTTGTATCAATTATCGCGGCTATAGGAATATTAAGTTTGTTTGCCTCTTTAATTGCAATTTGTTCTCTAACAGTATCAATTACAAAAATTAGATCTGGAAGACTACCCATGTTTTTAATACCTCCAATTGAAAGCTCTAACTTATCTCTCTCTCTAGTAAGCTTGAGTAGTTCCTTTTTTGTTAATCCCGCTGAATCTTCTTGATCTAATGTTTCTTGAATTGATTTTAATCTTGCTATTGTATTGGATATTGTTTTCCAATTTGTTAACGTTCCCCCAAGCCATCTATGATTTACATAATATTGGGCACACTGAGACGCGCTTTCAGAAATGATTTCTGAGGCCTGCCTTTTAGTTCCCACAAACAAAATTCTTCCCCCAGACTGAGTGACTTCTTTAACAGCAGAAAGAGCATTTCTTAACATGCCCATTGTTTGTGAAAGGTCTATTATATGAATATTATTATGTTCTCCATAAATGAAGTCCTTCATTTTAGGGTTCCACCTATGGGTTTGATGTCCAAAATGTACACCAGCCTCAAGTAATTCTTTCATTGAAAAATCAGGTAACGACAATTTATCCTCCTTTACCGGTTAAACCTCCATGAATATTTACCTATTGGCACCGGATTGCCTGGAAAAGCTATATTCATGTGCGTAATGAAAGGGATATAATATTATTATCAATAAAACTGCAACAAAAATTTAAACTTCTTCAATCTTTAATACACCTTCAATTTCTTTTATCGAGGCTTTTATTGATGGATTAACGATAAAATTATTACCTAATTTCAATTCCGTTTGGTATTTATCTTTACCATTCATCAATATTTGAACCAATATTTTTGAATTTCCTTTATCTTCAACTCTATCACGAATTTTTAGAATAGTTTCAGGATTATTTACATAAACTTTCAAGACATTAATATTTTTTTTCATTAGTTCCTCTAGAGGAAATAAATCAATAGTAAGCAATCTTAGATTGTTATCATTTCTCTGAGTTTCTACTTCTGCAATTATTGAAAGCCCAGGAATTAGGAAATTTCTGACTTTAAAAAGAATATCTGAAAAAAGCGTTATCTCAAATTGATTGTTTTCATCTGTTAAACCTACAAATGCAAAATTTCTTCCTCTCTGGGACTTTCGTTCTTTAACATATGATATTGTTCCAGCTATTTTATATTTTGTTTCTGAACTATTAATATCACTATAATACTTAATTTTTTTATCTTTTATTATCTGTTCATATTCATTTAAAGGATGTCCTGATAGATAAAAACCTATTGCGGTAAACTCCTTTTCTAGGCTTTCTGAATTTGTCCAGTTATCAACCTCTGGAAGAGGTATATGACTAAAATTCTCAAACTCATCATCAAATAAATAATCTTGATTGTTCGAGTTTTTCTCCATTGCTGCATTAGAAATACTGGATAGAATATTAATTGATTGATAAACTTTATTTCTGTTGTTTTCGATAGCATCAAAAGTCCCTGAATAAGCTAAAAATTCAAGATTTTTCTTGGAAAGAACAGATGCGTCTAATCTTTGAGCAAAATCATATAAATCTTTAAAATTTCCATTTTGATGAACTTCATCATTTATTTGAATCATATCTTTCTGGCTTGTATTTTTAATTGCTCCAAGACCATATCTGATATCGTTTTCTTCAACATCAAAATCCATTTTTGATTTATTTATATCTGGTGGAAGTATTTTGATGCCCATTTTTTTTGCATCATTAACAAAAACACTTAATTTATCAGTATTATCTTTTTCAAGAGACATCGATGCTGTAATAAAAAATTCTGGAAAATGCGTTTTTAAATATGCTGTTTGATAAGCTATTAAAGCATATGCAGCTGCATGTGATTTGTTAAAACCATATCCAGCAAATACAGCAACTTGTTCAAATATATAATCTGCTTTTTTTTCATTTATGCCGTTTTTAATAGCTCCAGATATAAATCTCTCTTTTTGCGCGTCCATTTCACTTTTAATTTTCTTACCCATTGCTCTTCTTAAAATATCTGCTTCACCAAGAGAGTAATTAGAGAGAATTTGAGCTGTTTGCATTACTTGCTCTTGATAAATAATAACCCCATATGTTTCTTTTAAGATTTTTTCAAGACTATCATCCATATAATCGGGTTTATCATCCCCTTTCTTACAAGCTATATATTTTGGAATATTGTCCATAGGTCCAGGCCTATACAATGCTACTAAAGCGATTATATCTTCAAAACAATCTGGCTGCATGTTCCTCAAAACATCTTGCATACCACTACTCTCAAGCTGGAAAATACCTATAGTATTTCCAGTACCTAGCAGCTCATAAGTAGCCTTATCATCAAGAGGGATTTTAGATATATCAATATCTATATCTTTCTTTTGTTTGATTAAATTTATTGCTTTATCGATAACTGTAAGAGTTTTTAATCCTAAAAAATCAAATTTAACTAAACCTGCTGCCTCAACCCATTTCATATTAAATTGCGTAACGGGCATTTCAGATCTTGGGTCTCGGTAAAGAGGAACTATATTTTGCAGAGGCTCATCTCCGATTACCAATCCTGCAGCATGTGTTGATGCGTTTCTATATAAACCCTCTAATTCAAGCCCTATTTTAAGCATTGAAGCAATATCATCATCGTTATCTCTCTCTTCTCTGATTCTTATATCGCCATCTATAGCTTCACTTAATGTAGTTGGATTAGCAGGGTTATTTGGAACCAATTTACAAATCCTATCAACTTGACCATAAGGAAGCCCCAAAACTCTTCCTACATCTCTTAATACTGCTCGAGATTGTAAACTTCCAAAGGTTATAATTTGCGCTACACTATCTTTTCCATATTTATCTTGAACATACTCAATAACCTCCTCTCTTCTATCCTGACAAAAATCAATATCAAAATCTGGTAATGAAATTCTTTCAGGATTTAAAAATCTTTCAAAAATTAGATTAAATTTAATAGGATCAAGGTCTGTGATTGTTAAAGCCCAAGCAACAAGAGAGCCTGCTCCTGAACCTCTTCCAGGACCAACGGGGATATTTTTACTTTTCGACCACTTAATAAAATCTGCAACAATTAAGAAGTATCCTGGAAAATTCATAGATATAATTATATCTAACTCGGTTTTTAGACGATCCCAATATATCTCTTCATTACTAATATTGTTTTCTTGTATTTTAACTTTTAGCCCTTCTTTGGCCTGATGAACTAATTCATCTGTTTCTCCTTGAGAATCTAGACCACTAAATCTTGGGAGTCGAGGATCCGATTTACTTACCTTAAAAGCAGTTCTATG
>CEPB01087603.1_pt1 | contig 10468 bp, 10 predicted proteins | sample 530611 | NCBI WGS metagenome assembly CEPB01 (sample SAMEA2620672, study PRJEB7988) | marine metagenome | isolation source: saline water (ENVO:00002010), including
AGAGATCACACTGAAAGAATGTTTGAATATTTTGGAGCAAGCATTACCTATTCTGGAAAAGAAATAACATTAAAAGAAACTGATAAATTTACTTCTCAAAATATTGAAATACCCGGAGACTTTTCTTCTTCAGCTTTCTTTATTGTTGCAGCTTTAATTTCAAAAAATTCTAATATCACCCTTAAAGAAGTTGGCATGAATCCCTCTCGAATTGCTCTTTTAAATAAATTGATGGAAATGGGAGGAGATATCGAAGTATTTAATCACTCTTCATTTGGGAAAGAGCCCATTGCAGACCTGAATGTAAAGAGTTCTGTTCTAAATCCCTGTGAAGTATCACCAGAAGATGTGCCAAATTTAATTGATGAACTCCCTATATTATTTATTGCAAGTTCTTTTGCAGATGGTATTTCAAGTTTCAGCGAGATAGGAGAATTAAAGCATAAGGAAAGCGATAGGCTAAAAGCTATGCAAAATGGCTTAGATAAAATGAAGATAAAAAACTTTTTTGATGGCAATGTTTTTTGTATTGAAGGTATGGGTAAAGATTACAAATCACCAAATTTTCTAGCTGAAACTTATTATGATCACAGAATTGCTATGTCCTTTGCCATAGCCGGCTTAAATTGCAATTCTGCAATTGATATCGTTTCTCCTGAAAGCATTAACACATCTTTTCCGGAATTTATTGAGCTAGGAAAAAAGCTTGGATGTAACTTTGAAATTAGTTAAAAATATAATAACTATAGATGGACCTGGTGGAGTAGGAAAAGGGACTCTTGCATTTTCTTTAGCTAAAAAGCTAAATTGGAATGTTCTTGATAGTGGACTTATTTACCGACTAATCGGCTATTTGTTCTTAAAAGAAGGAATTGATACTTCGAAAAAAATAATTTCTTATATTAATAAATCAAAAATTCAACTTATCACCAATCTCAATGCAGGTATTTGTGAAATAGAGCTTAATGACAAGGTCTTGGGGAAAGAGCTTAGAAATGAAAATATAGCATCTAAAGCTTCGGAACTTGCTAAAGAAAAGGAAATTAGAAATGCAATAATCAAAATTCAGAGGAATGCTTACGATCCTGAAAAAGGACTTATTGCTGATGGAAGAGATATGGGAACCATTATTTTCCCTGAAGCAGTTTTAAAGGTATTTCTTCAGGCATCGCCAAAAGTTAGAGCAGAAAGAAGAGCTAATCAGTTGAAAGAAAAGGGTATGAGCGTTATCATGCACGACCTTTTGAAGCAAATTCAGCAAAGGGACGAAGAAGATATTAATAGAAAGATATCTCCTTTAAAACCAGCTGATGACTCTCTAGTAATTGATACGAGCAATTTAAGTATCAAGGAAGTAGAAGAAAGGGTAATGGAGAATTTTAAAAAAATATGACAGAAACAGCATTTGAAAAACTTTTAGACGAAAGCCTTACAACTTTGAATTTTGAACAAGGAGCATTGATATCCGGAGTGGTTGTAGACCTTACCTCAGATTGGGTTACAGTTCATGTTGGTTTGAAATCAGAATCTCTTATTCCACGAACTGAGTTTCTAGCTGATGAGGTTGATGGCGAGTTATCAATAGGCGATGAAGTAAAAGTATCGCTAGAAGCTGTGGAAGATGGGCATGGCTCTACAAGAGTTTCTAGAATAAGAGCAATGCATGATGAAAGTTGGAAAAAACTTGAAGAAGCATTAGAAACCGGAGCATTAATTAAAGGATACATCTCTGGAAAAGTTCGAGGTGGAATGACTGTTGATGTAGCTGGCGTGAGAGCTTTTCTTCCAGGATCTTTAGTAGACTCAAGACCTCTGGATAGTTTTGATCACTTGGAAAAGACTTTTCAAGATTTCAAAGTTATCAAACTAGACAAAGAAAAAAGCAACGTCGTCCTTTCTAGAAAAGCAGTACAAGAAGACCTAAACTCTGAAGAAAGAGAAAAGATTTTTGCTACCATTCAAGAAGGTTCGTTGATTTCAGGAACGGTTAAGAATTTAACTGATTATGGAGCCTTTGTTGATCTTGGAGGGGTTGATGGTTTATTGCATATTACTGATATCACTTGGAAAAGAATAAACCATCCTTCAGAAGTTCTTAATGTTGGAGATCAGCTTGATTTTAAAGTAACTAATTTTGACAAAGAAAAGCTAAGAATTTCTCTTGGTCTCAAACAACTTACAAACGATCCTTGGGAAAACATTAAAGATTCTTTTCCAATTAACTCCATTCATAAAGCTAGAGTTTCAAGTATCGCGGAATATGGGTTTTTTGCAGAATTAGATGCAAACACAGAAGGGTTGGTTCATATTTCTGAAATTGATTGGACTAATAAAAGTATACACCCTTCTAAAGTAGTTTCTTTAGGTGACGAAGTTGATGTAATGGTTTTGGAAATAGATGTAGAAAAAAGAAGAGTTTCTCTAGGAATGAAACAGTGCCAAGAAAATCCTTGGTTGGCTTTTTCTGAAAATAATAGTCTCGGAGACTCTGTTAAAGGAGAAGTAAGATCAATTACTGATTTTGGAATGTTCATTGGTCTTGATGGTAATATCGATGGGCTTGTTCACTTGTCTGATCTATCTTGGAATCAACCTGAAGAAGAGGCAGTTAAGTCTTTTGCAAAAGGCCAAGAAGTGGAGGCTATTATCCTTGGTATAGACCCTCATAAAGAAAGAATATCATTAGGTATTAAACAGTTGTCTGAAGATACTTTCGATACATTTGCAAAAAATAACCCTAAGGGAACAGAACTTACAGGTTCAGTGAGCTCTATTGGAACAGACTCAATCTTTGTTAGTTTAGCTGAGGACGTCATTGGAAAAATAAAAAACAAAGAATTTAAAGACAATCTTCCTTCTGAAGGAGATAGTATTACCTCCCTTGTAACTTCAGTTGACAGAAAAAACAGACAACTAAACTTGTCTGTTTTTGCTTTAGAAAAATCCCAAGAAAAAGAGTTAATTAAAGAAAATATTTCCAAAAATAAGAAAATCGAATCTGAAACAAAAACTTCAATAGGTGATCTTATTCAAGAGGAGTTAGGCGATTCTTCAAAAGATTAAATGAGGAAATCTGACTTTATTTCTTTACTTTCTAAAAACCTACAAGATTACAATGAAATAGATGTAAGTCTTTCTGCTGACTTAATTCAAAAAGTAATTACAGAATCTTTAAAAAAAAGAAATCGAGTTGAAATAAGAGGCTTTGGTTCTTTTTGCATCAGAGATAGAAAATCTATCAGAGCAAGAAATCCAAAATCAGGTGAGTCCATTGAGCTACCAAAAAGGTCTATACCCTATTTTAGAGCTTCAAAATTATTGAAACAGAGAGTGAATTAGATTGTGTTAGAATAGTTTTATGAAATATTTTTATTTCATCTTAATAATTCTTCTTGTTTCAATCTTTTTTATATTCACATCTCTAAATCCAGAATTAATTTCATTGGATTTATTTTTTGTAAAAATTGAAGGTGTATCTTTAGGTTTTTCAATGATTTTTTCTGTTCTTATTGGAGCGACAATTTCTTTAGTTCTTCAATTACCCAGATTGCTAAAACGAAACCCAAAAGTTCTCTCTGATAAAAAAGATGAAAATTCTTAAGCCTAAGCAAGTTATCGTAGCGTTGGATTTTGATTCGATTGAAGAAGCAAGTTCTATTACAAAGCTATTAGATCCAGAAATTTTTAGATTAAAGGTTGGAAAACAATTATTTGCTAACGAAGGTCCAAAAATTATAGATAATTTAAATCAAAAAGGTTTTGATATCTTTTTAGACTTAAAGCTTCATGATATTCCTAATACTGTATTCAAAGCATTAAAAAACTTACTCAATCAGAAACTCTGGATGACAAACATCCATTTGCTAGGAGGAGAAGAAATGATACAGGCTGCTCGAGAAGCAAGAGATCAGGCAAAAAGTGAAGCCCTCATCATTGGAGTTACTGTCCTTACCAGCCTAAATGAAGAAAATATCAAAAATATGGGTTTCAATATTCAAATTCCTGAATTAGTTAAAGTCCTGTCCACGAGCGCTAAGCGAAATAATATTGATGGCGTAGTGTGTTCAGTGAAAGAAGTTCCTGAAATAAAAGAAAATTTAGGAGAAGATTTTATTGCTGTAACCCCGGGCATAAGAATTCATCAAAATAATAATGATCAATCTAGGGTAGCAACACTTAAAGAGGCTACAAAAAATAGAAGTGATTATATTGTTTTAGGAAGAGAAATAACTTCTTCAACAAATATTCCTGAAATGATAAAAAAAGTTGAATCATATATAATTTAACTAATGGATAATAATTGGCATATAGTTAAAGAAGACGATAGATATGTTGTTCTAGACAACAGTTCTCTATCAAAACTTGTTCCTAGCATAACTAAGTTGAACCCTAATAAAAGTACCTCTGGTCATAAGCATGATGGTCAAGAAGAGGTTTATGTTTTTTATAAAGGAGTTGGAATAATGCAAATAGATGACTCAAAATTTGAGGTTAAACAAGGAGATGTTATCCCCGTTCCAGATGGAGCATTCCATAGAGTGTTCAATGAGTCTAACGAGATTTTAGAATTTGCTGCAATATTTAATGGTGAAAGGCATACTGAAGACAAGCCCAATTAACATAATTTATATCTTAAAATATTCAGTAATAGCGTTTTTCACAATCCTATTATTCTTTAATTCTTCATTTTTAAAAGCAGAGTCTTATGCTGTTGCTTCGAGACATCATCTTGCTACGGACATAGGAATGAAAGTTCTAAATGAGGGTGGCAATGCTATTGATGCAGCAGTAGCTGTAGGATTCGCATTAGCTGTAGTAAATCCTTCAGCTGGTAATCTTGGCGGCGGCGGATTTATGTTAATTCACTTAGCTGAAACAAACGAAACAATTTCTATCGATTACAGAGAAAGAGCTCCAGCTAAATCTTATGAGAAAATGTTTCAAGATAATTCTGGAAAAGTAATCAAGGGATTAAGTTTAAATTCTATTTTGGCTTCAGGAGTTCCCGGGACAATAGCTGGTATGTTCTATGCATCAGAAAAATATGGAACAGTTAACATAAAGGAACTAATCAACCCATCAATTGAACTTGCACGAAAAGGATTTTTATTATCTGATTTTCAAGCAAAAAATCTCAATAAATATAAAAAAAAGTTTTCAAAAAACAAAGAAGCAAAAAAAATCTTTACAAGACCTAATGGATTTTCTGAAGGAGATAATTTAGTACAAACAAATCTTGGTAATACTTTAAGAAAAATTTCCATTAATGGAAAGGATGAATTTTATTCAGGCGGTACAGCAAAAAAAATCTCAGATTTTTTTCAAAGGAATAAAGGTATATTGAGTTTGAAGGATCTTAACGAATACAAAATAAGAGTAATCAAGCCAGTTTGCGGGAAATATAGGGATTATAAAATTTGTTCCATGGCGCCACCAAGCTCTGGAGGAATCGCATTGATTCAAATGTTAAATATTCTTGAAAATTTTGATTTAAATAAATTTGACCATAATTCAGAAGAATATTTAAGACTCTTGATTGCTACTATGGATTATGCCTACAAAGACAGAGCCATGTATCTTGGTGATCCAGACTTTTTTGAAGTTCCTCAGGACTTTCTTATCTCAAAAAATTATGCAAATAAAATTTATCAACAAATACAAGAAAAAAAACCTCCCACAAAAGCAGATGTAAATATAATTGAAGGGGAAGAGACAACCCACTTTTCTATAATAGACAAATGGGGTAATGCTGTAAGTAATACTTATACTTTAAACACTGCATATGGATCGGGCATAATTCCTTCTGGAACAGGTATTTTGATGAATAATGAAATGGACGATTTTTCATCAAAACCCGGATATCCAAATGCTTATGGGCTAGTAGGCTCAAAAGCAAACAAAATTGAACCAAAAAAAACTCCTCTTTCTTCAATGTCTCCTGTAATTGTTTTTCAAAATAATAAACCATTTTTAATTACCGGCTCTCCAGGAGGTTCAACAATAATTACTAGCGTTCTTCAAGAAATTTTAAATGTTCTAGATTTTCAAATGTCTCTAGAAGAATCATCAAAAAAAAGCAGGGTACATTTTCAACATTTACCTGATATTTTATTTCATGAGAATCTTAAAAATAACCTTGTACAATCCCTTAAAACAAATAAAAAACTTATAAATAGAAAACTAGGTGAAATACACTCTATTTTATTGAAAAAAGATAGTCTTGAAGCATTTTCGGACAAAAGAAGACCAGATGGAAAAGCAAGTTCATTTCAAAAATAAAAAAATACTATTCAATAAAAATATAGATTTTCCAGAGTCACCAGGGGTTTATAAATTTTTTAATTCAGAAAATGAAATTATTTATATTGGAAAAGCAAAAAATATAAAGAATAGAGTTAAAAGCTATTTTAATGTTAGAGAAGCTGAGGGCAAAAGAATTTCCAAACTTAAATTATCAATTAAATATATTGAAACTATTATTACTAAAACAGAATCTGACGCCCTAATTTTGGAACAGGGCCTTATTTCAAAAATAAGACCTCCTTTCAATGTTCAGTTCAGAGACGACAAGTCATATCCTGCGATACATATTTCAACTTCAAAAGAATTTCCAGCAATTTATGTTTCCAGGCAAAAAGATCCAAAGGCTACAATATTTGGTCCTTTTGCAAATGTTGCCGCAATGAGACTCAACGTTAGCTTAATACGATCCTTGTTTAAAATTCGAAATTGTAAAGATATAAATTTTATAAATAGATCTAGACCATGCATAGAATATCAAATGAATAGATGTTCGGCTCCTTGTGTAGGGAATATTTCAAGAAAGGAATATTCAATAGATGTTGATAGTGCAATTAAATTTCTTTCGGGAGATACAAAAAAAATAATATTAGATTTAACAAAAAAAATGGATTTTTATTCTGAAAAAAAAGATTACGAGAGAGCTGCTGTTTATAGAGATAAAGTTCAATCCATAAGAGATACTCAAAAAAAACAAAATGTTTTAACGGGATTCGATGATTTAGATATTTTTGTTATCAAAAGAAATAAATTTAGTTGTTGTTTAAGTGTGCTTAGGATCGAGGATGGATGGATTACAAGTTCTCAAAATTTTTACCCTGATACAAAAGATAATATTACCGATTCAGAGCTTCTTTCTATATTCATAGAAAGTTATGTTATCGAAAACAAACATAGAAAAATTATGAATCTTCTCTTTCAGGGCGATATTTCACAAGAAACAAAAGGTTTTTTGGATAAATTAAAGTCACCCCAAATTTTTATTCAAAAACCTAATAAGCATAATAAGAATTTAATCGATATTTGTTCATCTCAGGCAGATGATGCGCTTTCCAGAAATAGAAATTATTCATGGATTCAAAGCTCTTTCGAATCCTTAGAAAAATTTTTGAAAATAGAAACCATTAATAGGGTAGAAGGTTTTGATGTAAGCCATACCTCAGGTAAAAATGTTTCGGCTTCATGTGTGAATGTAACAAAAGATGGACCTGTCAAAAAAAATTACAGAATCATGAATATAAAAAAAGATTTTAATGATGATTATTTAGCACTTAGCGAGGCTATTCAAAGAAGATGCCTAAATTTACAAAAAAACAATCTTTCTTTACCTAAAGTAATTTTACTAGACGGAGGAAAGGGTCAACTAAATACTGTAAAGAAGAATTTAGATGTTAAGTTGCTTCAGGATATAAGATTGATTTCTGTTTCGAAAGGTCCAAATAGAAATGAAAAATATGACATCTTGCATGACGGAAACAATACTTACGAGCTAAGGAATTCGGATGAAATTTCAAAACTGCTCCAACTAATAAGAAACGAATCGCATCGGTTCGCAATAAGTCATCATAGAAAAAGGAGATCTAAGGAACTTTTTTCTTCTAGTATAGATGGCATTGATGGAGTAGGTCCTAAATTAAAAATTAAGTTAATCAGGTTCTTTGGAGGTTTAGATAAAATCAGTCAAGCCTCATTGGAAGATTTAAAATCTGCTCCTGGCATAGGAGAAAGAAAAGCAGAAAAAATTTATTATCATCTCAAAGGTAATTAAAGTGATTCTTCCAAATATTTTATCAATCTCAAGAATATTGCTTTTGGTTCCCATTATCATATTCTTTGAAAATGGCTTTTTTTTGCTCTCAACAATAACTTTTATACTTGCTTCTATAACAGACTTTTTAGACGGATATATTGCTAGAAAGAATAATCAAACCTCTGATACAGGAGCTTTACTTGATTTATTGTCTGATAAAATTTTTGTCTCAGTATTATTGATATGGATGACATTTAATTTTGAAAGTCTTGTAATTTTATTTTCTACAATTTTGATAGTTACCAGAGAAATTTCAATAAGTTATTTGAGGTTATTTATCCTTTCTCGATCAGGAGAAATTAAAGATACCAAAGCTGATTCAATGGGAAAATTTAAAACCTTTCTTCAGATGTTTTCGTTGGGACTTTTGCTATTGGCTCCTCTTCTTCCTGAATTATTTTACTTCATATTCTTAGGCTTAATTTTATTAAGCGCTTTAATTTCTTGGTACTCTTTTGTGAGGTATTCAAAAAAATGGATTGTTTAAAACAAATATATACAATAACTTTGCGGCTGAGTGGCAGAGTGGTCATGCAGCGGATTGCAAATCCGTCTACGCCGGTTCGATTCCGACCTCAGCCTCCATCTAATTCCTTACATGAAACCATTTGAAATAAAAAGAGCGATTATTCCAGTTGCAGGCTTAGGTACAAGAATGCTTCCTGCAACTAAAGCAATCCCAAAAGAACTTTTACCAATATATGACAAACCCTTGATTCAGCTAGTTGTAGAAGAAGCTATTGATGCTGGTATTTCAGAAATTATATTTGTCACAAGAAGCGGAAAGGAAGCGATAGAAAATCACTTTGATAAAAATTTTGAATTAGAGCAGAAATTAAAATCATCAAAAAATAATCAAAAACTTGAAGCTATTAAATATCCGATTGATGAGAATTTAAAAATATCGTCCATTAGGCAAGATGAACCTCTTGGTTTAGGTCATGCAATTTTAACGGCGAAACATATTTTAAATATGGAGCCATTTGTTGTCATGCTTCCTGATGAATTACTTATTAGAAAATCTAATAAAAATGATTTAAAAAAATTGATCACAAATTTTCAGGAAACAGGCACTGCTCAGATTCTTGTTGAAAAAATATTAAAAAAAGACACTTCGAAATATGGAATGGTTGAATCAAAAAAGATAAGAAGAACTTTTTCGTCTTTTGCCGTTTCTAGACTGTTAGAAAAACCTCAGCCTGAAGATACAATGTCTTCATACAGAATCATAGGTAGATATGTTTTGCCTTATGAAGTGATAGAGAATTTAGAAAGACAAAAACCTGGGAAAAATAAAGAAATTCAACTTACAGATGCAATCAATAGATTGTTATTTAATAAAATAAATAAGATAGATGCTGTTATTTCATCTTCTAAGGTATATGATTGCGGTTCTAAAAAGGGGTTTATAGGAGCTAATTTAGAAATTGCTATGAAGCAATCTGGAATGAAAAAGTATCTAAAAGGTATAATTATGAATTAGCCCAGGTGGTGGAATTGGTAGACACAAGGGACTTAAAATCCCTCGAAGGCGACTTCGTGCCGGTTCAAGTCCGGCCCTGGGTACCAAAATTTATTTATGGACGAACTTCAGCAAGCAGAATCTTTATCTTTAAAAAATATCTTAAAGGATCTTTATTATTCAAGATATTTAATTTTTTCCTCTGTTCTTGCTATTTCATTGATTTCTATAGCGTTAGCTTTCAATTCAGAAAATGTTTATAGATCAGAATCTTATTTAAAATTAAGCGATAATCCTTCAAATTTTATGGACCAATCTCCATTAAATGAAGCTGCTGGAGGAATTAGTTCCATTTTGGGTCTAGGCTTAGCTTCTTCAGATAAATTAGTAATTTCTACAATGAAAAAGATAGAGTCAAGATCTTTTTTAAAACTGCTTATAAGTAATAATCCTTCTTTTCAAAAAAAATTGTTTGCATCGGACTCTTATAATGCCTCAACAAAAAAAATAAAATATGATTCAAATCTTTACGATGAATCAACAGATGAATGGGTTGAGAAGGAGCCTAAATTTTTTAAAGTTTACGATAAATATAAAAAATCTCTAAGACTTGAAATTGAACAAGATTCTAGCCTTCTCTTGATTTCTTTTGAACATGTGTCTCCCTTTTTTGCAAAAGAAACTGTTGAACAAATAATACGTGATATAAATATTTTAGAAAGAAACAGAGCCTTAGAAAATTCTGAAAAAACTTTATTTTTTCTTAACCAAGAAATGACAAAGAATCAAAATCTTTTAGTAAAAAAAAATATTAGCAGCCTTGCTGAAAAAGAACTAAATAAAAAAATGTTTGCTGAAGTTCATACAAGTGAATTTTTATTTAGAATTGTTGAGCC
>CEPB01054148.1_pt1 | contig 10415 bp, 10 predicted proteins | sample 530611 | NCBI WGS metagenome assembly CEPB01 (sample SAMEA2620672, study PRJEB7988) | marine metagenome | isolation source: saline water (ENVO:00002010), including
AGTTAATCCTAACTGGCTGTGTGAGGAAACTCCAGAAGAAGAACCAGAGCCTGAACCGGAACCAGATACAACAGCTGCTCCAACACCAGCACCAACACCAGCACCAACACCTGCACCAACACCTGCTCCAACACCAGCACCAACAGCTGCTCCAACAGCTGCTCCAACAGCTGCTCCAACAGCTGCACAAACAGCTGTGCCAACACTAGCACCTGTAGTCGCACAGACTCAACCTACTATTCAATTACAATGTCCAGATACTTGTGGTATTCATGCCGATATGGATGATTTAAGAAACCAGATTTCATTTATACAACACCGAGAACGGTAAATTTTTTAGTATATAAAAATAGATTTAAAATTATAATGGAAAATACCATAGGTGATTTAAGGATTATTCACAAAAATATACAAAATATAATACAAGCTTTACTTATTTCTAATAGTGATACTCTACCAATACCTATGAAATATATGTTTTGGCTTATCCGACAAGCGAAAACAGTCATTGAACAAGATAATATGTTACTTAATGTACAAGCTCCAGTTCATATTTGTGGAGATATTCATGGTCAATATAGTGATTTGCTAAAAATTTTTAATAAATTAGGATACCCTTCTTCCCAAAATCGTTATATGTTCTTAGGAGATTATGTTGATCGTGGAAAAAAAAGTATAGAAGTAGTCTGTCTACTATTTTGCTTTAAGATATTATATCATAATGATGTTTTTCTATTAAGAGGAAATCATGAAACAGCCGATGTATCTCGTGTATATGGATTTCATGATGAATGTAAAAGAAGAGGCTCTATCAAATTATGGAAGCATTTTGTAGACGTTTTTAATGTAATGCCTGTAGCAGCAACAGTTGGATTAGCACCCCCCGAAGATCCAGTAATTTTATGTATGCATGGTGGTTTATCTCCTTTCTTACAAAATTACAAGGATATTAACAAAATAAAAAGACCAACTGAAGTTTCAGACGAAGGAATATTATGCGATTTACTTTGGTCTGATCCAGAAACAGAAGGTCCTACATTTTTAAAAGGTTGGCATCCGAACGATAGAGGTGTTTCTTATCTTTTTTGTAGAGATGTACTACACAAATTCTTAAAAGAGAATAAACTTGAAATGATTTGTAGAGCCCATCAAGTTGTTGAAGACGGGTATGAGTTCTATGGAAATCGTGAACTTGTAACTATATTTTCTGCACCAAGATATTGTGGAGAATTTGATAATAAAGGTGGAGTTATGACAGTAAACGAATCATTGAAATGTACTTTTACCTTGTTTGATTAAATAATGAATCTACATTTGATGGAAGTTCCTTGATTTCTGTACAATAAAATTGCTCTATTCTTCTCATTGTTTCACTATCATTTCCCGATACAAAATTCAAAGCAATTCCCTTTCTTCCAAATCTTCCGCTTCTTCCAATGCGATGGATATAACTTTCAATATTTCTTGGAATATCATAGTTAATTACAAGAGAAACTTGTTGTACATCAATACCCCTTGATAATAAATCAGTTGAAATAAGTACTCTACTATCTCCTTTTCTAAATTTATACATAGTATCCATCCTCTCACTTGTTGTTAAATCACTATGTATACAAGTACACGTATGCCCATCTCTTATCAAATTTTCAGCTAAATATATAACCCTTTGCTTTGTATTACAATATATTATCAATTGGTTTATTATCATTGACGAGTATAAATCAGTTATTGCATCATATTTAAACTTATCATTGTCAGTAGCAATATAATACTGAGTAATCCCATCTAATGTTAGTTGTTCTTTTCTGACAATAATCTTTTCAGGATTTACAAGAAATTTATCGGCAATTTCATGGCAATATCTAGGTAAAGTCGCACTAAATAGACATATCTGTGTTTTATTTGGTAAAATCTCTACAACGTTTCTTATTTGATGAATAAATGCATTTGCTAAAAGTTCATCTGCTTCATCCAGAACAAGATAATTCACATTCGATATATCTATACAATCGTTGTGTAAAAAATCATTAATTCTACCAGGAGTACATATCACACACTGCGCACCGTTTCTTAGGTCTTTAATTTGGTCACTTCTTGATTGCCCGCCCAATAACAGTGCAAACTGAATTTTTGTATATTTTGCTAATCCTTTTATTACCGTATAAATTTGCTCACTTAATTCTCGTGTTGGCGACATAATTATTGCTTGAACACTTGAAATATCTTCATTTATTGATTGTAGAATTGAAATTGAAAACGTTGCCGTTTTACCTGTACCAGATTGTGCTTGTGCAATTATGTCTTTTCCCTTTAAAAATATTGGTATTGCCCTCCTTTGAATTGGACTTGGAATTTCATAACCATATGCAAAAATACCTCGTAAAATATTTTTATTTAATCCCATATGTTCAAATTTTAAATCCGAATCATCATTCGGATTGATGTCCTCAACGGATTCATTATTATTTTCTATAATAGAGGACATTACCAATAATTACATTTAGATTAAATAATCTTATACTCAAACGTATCAACTTAAAAATCTAAATTTGGAGAATTCGAATAATCTATCAAATTCTGAATACCTTCTCCCAACATATATCCAGCCAATATCGAATATACAGTGAAACGAACACTCTTCCACTTCTTTTCAGGAGGAAACCATCCAAACCAATTACTATATTTCTCTATAATATCTGGCTCATTCAAATCATTATTAGATGTGTTATTAAACGACATTAATGGTGTGTACTTATTCCTTCTCATTATAACATTCTTATTCCTATATAGTCGAACATTATTGTTTACCAAAGCACTACTAAATAACGAATTCACTATAAACAAAAATTTATATACAATCATAATATTATAATATATTCCTCTAATCTTTATATTAAGACCATTTCTGTAATTATTATTATACAACCCCATGCCTTGTCCTTCTATTTTTGACGAACTTAATAGAAACTGGTGGGGTGATTCAGAAGTTCTTGACGATATGCTAATCCTTCAAGAACTTAAAGAAATGTATAAAGAAGATTGTAGAATTGAACTTCCGAATGTTGAAGAATGGTGTATTGTAAAAACAAAAAAAAGACAACAAAAGGCTTCCCATACAAAAAAATCTAAATCAAATACCCCAGATAAATCTAATACAAACAAAAAATCACTTAAAACTAAAAATAATAATACTAAAAAAACAAATAATAAGCCAAAAAATAACAAGCCAACTAACAATAAGCCAACAAACAATAAGCCAATCACCAATAAGCCAATCAATAATAAGAGAAATATTAATACTTCTGATACAAAAGAAATTAATGGAAACAGTTCTAAAAACAAAAGAATTAATTCAAAAAAGTCTCAAATAACAAAATATGGTACTGTAACTAATGTCGTAAAGGGAGGGTGTGTGTTTATAAAAAGTGATGATGCTTCTAATACTGGTACTTTTGTTTGTCCAGAAATAAAGAAAATAAAAATCGGAGACAAGGTTCAGTTTAGAACATCAAAGGATACAGATACACAACATTTTCAAAAAGCGGTTAATGTACGTTTGATTAAAGACAAAAAATAAAAAGCAACTCACTTGTAAAACATAATAAAAATGACTTAAATTATATATAGTTATGGTAGAAACAAGAATGAGATTATCAACACTTGATGAAACGCATATAACTGAATTCAGCAATGACGCATATAATAATAACAATTATGAGTTTGAATGTATAGTAAAAGAGCCAAAACCAAATAGGGAATCGTTTATGAGAGTAATGGAATTATGTAAGGAAAAATCATGTAATGGAATATGGAGGAACGTAAGAGAACGTTCAAAGAGTCTTGATATATCGATTGGTTCATTTAGGATAACTATATTTGGAAAGCATTACATTGAGTTATATTTTAGAAATGATACATTAGAGAATATACCAAGAGGAACATGGTGCGTTATTCATAAAACTCCTGAAAAAGCTGAGTATCTAAGCATTGGGTGTAAGATAAATTTAAAGAAAGAAATACCAGTAGACCCAAATAGTAGTGAGTTTAGTAATATATTGGCAAATTGGAAAAGGCTAAAGAAGTCTTTTAGACTAAAGAACCGATATTCATATTTAGTAGAAGAGTTATACTCGGTTGATTTAACTGCTGTTAGAACAGGAAAAGTTGCGAATAGTTTAAGAGAATCTGGTACATTAAGTTCTAAAGAAACTTATGAGATTGAAGTTGAATATTTGCCAGATGTTATGAATGAAACCAGGACTGAACACAATATGCAACTATGGACAGAAATAATGGAATCTATATTGTGTTCATTTAGAAACTCATGGAAAATTACTTCTATCACACAAATACATGATGTGGAAAAAGCATATTATGAAACTATACTTCAAAGAAAGATAGGTAATGACCTAACAGAAATTCGTGATAATAAATCAAGATACAAAATTAGTCCTCAAGTAATTTCACTTAATATGGACCGATTACGTATTATGAAGCAGAAGGCATTAGAATATTATGTTACTCCAAAATCAGATGGACTTAGAATGACTGGATTTATCTGTGATACTGGAGAATTATTCATATTTAGTTCGAAATCAGAATTATATCAACCCACTGGCTATATTTTCCACGAAGAATATTTTGGTTCTGTGTTTGATGGTGAAATGATTTTGAATACTAAAAATGGCGATAAATTAGCGGATTATTTGGTGTTTGACTGTTATTATTATAAAGGAAGGGACATTAGAAGTAAATTATTTAATGAACGTTTAGAACATGCAAAAGAGATTGTTGCAGCAGTACAAACCGTTCATCAAACTAATTTAGGAGTAACACCTAGAGTATTATTGAAAAAATTCATTCCTATGACAACTGATAAATTTCACTCTGAATGTAAAGAATGTTTCAAAGATATTGAAAATGATATATATGAGAATGATGGATTAATATTTACACCAATCGATAAGGTTGGAGGTAATTCCTTGTATGATAAAGTATCTACAAAAAAATTCATTAAAAGTGGAAAGGAGTTCAAACGTCTATTGAAATGGAAGGATTCAACATTTAACAGTATCGATTTTAGAATTCGATTTCTAAATGAAATCGAAAAACCCTTTAAAGTTGGAGATGAATACGTAATGACCAAATTTATGAATTGTTCTCTACACGTTACCTATGATAAAGACCCTAAACCATTTACAAGAGATGATTTCATTGAGGAAATGAATAATACAGGAGATGCTTCATTATCATACAACAAACATTATGAGAGTCAATTTAAACCATTTGATCCAGAAGATGATAACGCGTGTTCTATTCAAATACCCATGTATGATGGACAACTTCGTTGTAAAGAAAATGACACCTGGGATGGGCAAAAAATTACAAATTCTGATATCGTTGAATTTGTATATGATAAAAATTTAGATTCTGAATTTAGATGGATTCCTATAAGAGTTAGAAAAGATAAAGATAAGCCAAATTTCCATAAAGTTGCTTTAGATATATGGCAATCATATCATTTTCCAGTTACTAAAGAAATCATGACTGGTGAAGAAAAGATACCTTCTAATAATGATGTCATTGACACATATTATAATAATGGAGATGATACCAGTGGTGATTCAGATTTAAGAAGATTCCATAGATTACATGTAAAACATGCTATATTTGAAAATACTATTGGTAAAACCACTGGCAAAAAATTATTAGATTTGGGTTCTGGAAAAGGCGGAGACATTCCAAGATATATTGAATTTGATGCAAATGTATTGGGTGTTGATAATAGTCTTGACAATTTACATAATCAAAACAATGGAGCTTATAGACGTCTTCTGAATATAATTAGTGGTATGAAGTCAAAATCCAAAAAAAGACAAAGTGATAATTTTCCTTTAGACAAAGTTGTATTTATAACAGGAGATGCCGGAAAACCATTTAATAATCCGTCAACATTTGATTTGCCAAATTCAGATGGAATATATAAGAGATATGTTATCGACAATAACATATTTGGCAAAAATCACACTTTCGATGCAGCAACAGTATTCTTCGCATTACATTACTTCTTTAAAGATGAGAAGACATTAGATACATTCTTAGCAAATGTTGCCAATAATATTAAAGTTGGAGGTTATTTCGGCGGATGCTGTTATGATGGTGAAATTATTGACAAAAAACTCACTGAAAATGATGATATGGATTTAGTATATCGTGACTCAAATGATTCTGAAATATTGAGAATACGTAAGAAATATGAAGGGAAATTAAGCGATGATTCCAAATCACTTGGAAAAGAGATACATGTATTAGTACAAAGTATTGATATGATTCATCCAGAATATCTTGTCAATTTCAAGTTCTTTGCTAAGAAATTATTTGAACTCGGATTCAAAATTGTACCAGAAAATTCCAATAATTTTGAAATGTATTACAAAAATCAAAACAAAATTGTTTTAAGCGAAGGAGAACAAAATGCGAGTTTTCTAAACAGGACCTTTGTATTTCAGAGATTTAGTTATGGTACTGAAACAATAGACAATAATAAAATTTTAGATGACGAAAACATATAAGAATACTGTTAAGGTGCTCCAAAATGTACATATCTTCTTCAAGTGATTGGAATTGGAATTGGGAAACAGATAGCATTGCAACACAAACCAGTGAAAATACTCCAAAAACATATTTGGAAGTTCCAGAATGGGTTTCATTTGAATCTTTAGACTTTCAAAAAATATGGCAAGATACAGCTGGAAAAAGACATCAACAACCCCAAAAAGAAAGAGAAAAATATGAAAAGCTATGGTTACAAAATACTGAACTCCCAATTACAACTTACCAAAAACATAACTCTTTTTATGATAATATACAAAAACACATATACAGTGTCATGGCTCTACGTAGTTTTACACAAACTGGACCATATGGTATTCAAATTACTCATTTCAGAATAGTTGACGATATTAAAACACAGTTATATTGTGAATACCTCGTCAAATTTAAAACACCCAGATACGAATATTCCAGTTGGATGCGTTATTCAAAACTCAAACTCTTTTATAATCATCTATTTCTACACTATTCATACCTCTCTTTCAAAAATACAAGATTAAGTTGGAAAGTCCTAAATTCTTGGAAAAGTTGGTTCAGAAATCTAGAAATGTCATACTTACAAAAAAAAGCTTTCTTCTTAGAAAGAATACTTCATGATGCGTTATATGAAATTGATGACCCTTACATTTTTATACTTTATTTTACTTGAATTTACATTTCACCACCAACCTCTAAGGCCTTGCGGCTTAAGTCGGGTTCAATCGTACTCTGCATCCATGGGCCCACCTTTTTTTGTGGGTTAGGAGGCTCCGAACGGATTTGCATGTTCGCGTTGCGAAGACTTTGTCCTACTGTGTTGATACCGACGTGGAAACCAGCAGTTAAAAAGTTTTGATCTTCAAGCTTTCCCTTTCCGGTAGGATTGGCAGCAGACCACTCGGTGGCTTCTTGGCTGGGGAGTAAATCCGAAGGTTTGAGTTGTCCCTTGGGGAAAGCGTTGGCAGGTGCCGAGTTTCCGGATACAGGATCACTTTTATCATCTAAAAGAGCTTTAGGGGCAGTTTGTAATCCCTCTAAAGCGGGGGCTGGGACTGATTCAGATGGCATAGTTACACCAGTTGAGCACGATGGTACATATGAACCGCTTGAATCAACCTCGGCGGCATCTTCAAAAGACTCGACGTTTCTTTTCTTTATCAAAAAGCATAGTGCAGCAATAGCCAAAACTAATCCAACAATTATAGCTACTTTTCTTAAGTTGTCCATTCTTACTTATATAAATATAAAAAACAAAGAATTTATAAATGAATATTCTTATCGATTATCGTGAGCAAGGTATGAAAACAATTTTAGATGATAATTTAGTGACATATATGAATCTGCAAATTGGCGATATTCAAATTATACAAGATAATCCAGAAAAGACACCAATAATTGTTCTTGAAAGAAAAACTATCCAAGATCTTCAACATTCTTTAAAGGATGGTCGTTTTTCTGAACAGAAAAAAAGAATGAATGCTTCTAATTTTATTCACAAAGGTTTTATTATTGAAGGCAAAGTATCAAAATTTGAGCCTCAATTTGAAAGTATACTGAAACAAATTATCATCAGAATTCAATTAAAGGATAAAATGGTCATTTTTCTTACAGGTGACATACAAGATACTACAAATCTTATATTGGAAATTAAGAGAAAACTACTTTTAGATTCTAAACTATACAATCATTCTCAAAAACAAACTGATTATATAGACACTTTACATGTTTCAAAAAAACAAAATCTAACGCCATCACTTTGTTATATATTACAACTTAGTCAAATACCTGGAATTTCTAAATCTATTGCTAAAGTTATTGCGGAGAAATACCCTAACTGGATATTACTGATTAATGGTATTCAAGACAAGGTCAATTTTGTACAGGCATTGAAGTCTGCTAAAATAGGTGAAAAAAGATATATGCAACTATATCAATATCTTACTATATCACCTCCTTAACTGGTTCTTGTTCTGGTAATTCTTTAATGTTTATTTCAGTATCATTCCTACAAGCATTTTGTTCAATTATGAAATATGCTGAAGTAACTGACATCCATATTGAACCAGCCATCCAAAATCCAATTGCTGTCCACATTCCTATTTCTGAATGATTTCCATCGGAAACCAAATCATAAAAACCCCCTCTAATAGCAGGAATTTTGGTAACACAATAATATGTAATTATTAGCAATACAACTGGTTTTAAAGCTTGTGTCATAATTTTATCACGCTTTGGCTTGTCGCAACTTGATGTTTGTGCATATCCCATTGTAACGGTCATTATAAACGATATCATACATACTAACGGTAAAACGGCAAAAGTTGGATTTTTAGGCAAAAATTTTACTTGAAAATAATATGCCAAACCTATCATTTGTACTAAAGCATATACCAATGATGATTGTCTCAACAATTCAAGTAACAAAAATTTACTACTTGTGGGATTTACATTTATAAAACTTGTAACACAATACGATATGATTGAACCAACAAATGCAATTAATACAATTAATTTTCCAAATGACATTTCCATTAATTTAGATTAGTTTTTTTTACTAAAATCTAATTCCACTACTATATTATAAATTATTGACTGGATAACACCTCATTATTGTCTGATAATCTATTCTCTAATTCATACCATTCTAATGGAGTGCGATTAAAGTAATTATTATCAGTATAATCATCTCGGAAAAATCTTGAAGTTCTGCGAGGTGCAGGAAGGTCATGTGGCATTTCAATTGGAAATACTAATAGGGAACGTTTATAAATATTGTATGAATGAAAAACTAGCATTCCAATTGTTACAGTAATAACCAATGATAAAGTAATAGTTCTATATATTTTGTCCGAATCTTCGTCATTATTTTTTACTTTTACTACATTTGTTATATTCGTTGAATTGTCATAATATACCATTAATTTAGAACTGAAATAATATAAGAACTTCGAAATAATTATATATATGGCCACTTCAGAAGCTATTGGTATCGATTTAGGCACAACATACAGCTGTGTGGGTGTATACCAGAATGACAGAGTTGAAATCATTGCTAACGACCAAGGAAATCGCACATCTCCATCATATGTAGCATTCAATGAAACTGAAAGACTTATAGGTGATAGCGCCAAGAATCAGGTGTCAATGAATGTACATAACACTGTTTTTGATGCTAAGCGTTTGATTGGAAGAAAATTTTCAGATAAAGAAGTACAAGATGATATTAAGCACTTCCCTTTCAAAGTATTTGCGGATTCTTCTGACAAACCGATGATCGAGGTCAAATATAAGGGAGAAACCAAACATTTTAGCGCGGAGGAAATTAGTTCTATGGTTCTTACAAAAATGAAGAATACTGCCGAAGCATATTTGGGTCATGACGTAACTAAAGCAGTAATTACTGTTCCAGCATATTTCAACGATTCGCAGCGTCAATCGACAAAAGATGCGGGGAGGATTGCAGGGCTCGAAGTACTTCGTATCATCAATGAACCAACTGCCGCAGCTATTGCATACGGTTTAGACAAAAAAGACTCGAATAAAGGGGAAAAAATTGTTTTAATTTTTGACCTTGGTGGAGGTACATTCGATACCAGCTTATTGTCTATTGACGAAGGAATTTTTGAAGTATTGGCTACCGCTGGCGACACTAGACTTGGAGGTGAAGATTTTGATCACAAAATGGTCGATTATTTTTGCCTTGAAATTAAGAGAAAATTGAAAAAGGATATTTCAAAGAATCCTCGTGCTTTGCGCCGTCTAAGAACTGCGTGTGAACGTGCGAAACGCACCTTATCCGCATCTTCTCAAGCTTCGATTGAAAT
>CEPB01073462.1_pt1 | contig 10331 bp, 9 predicted proteins | sample 530611 | NCBI WGS metagenome assembly CEPB01 (sample SAMEA2620672, study PRJEB7988) | marine metagenome | isolation source: saline water (ENVO:00002010), including
CGCGCATGCCGTTCAGCGCGCCCGGAATCCCCAGGATGAAGAATGGTTTTGACCCCAAAGCTTTGGATTTTCGAGAGTTTCGCCCGTGCAACGGATTCTGGTAGTACAACAGTTAAAGCATGCCCCGTTGTCACAGCCGCCTGAGAACAGGCAATCCCGTGATTTCCAGAAGACGCCGTGATCACCGGAACGTCATTTCCAAGACTGGAAAGTTTTGCCGTTGCGCCGCGAAATTTGAACGATCCGGTTTTTTGGAAGTTTTCTGTTTTAAAGAAAAGTCCTTCATGTACCCGCGACCCGAGACATAAAGTTTGCGTCACATAGTCTTTGATCCGGCCATAAGCAATTTTTGACGACTGCGCGACTGCGCCGATTGACTGCATCTTAAATCCTCTCTCACGCTGCAGTCTATGCTATGCATGAAGAAATTATTTTAAAAGCGCTTTTGCATCTTCCGGCGTCAATGGTGCTGGCCGCTCGCAGGTGGTTTGCATATCCACAAACCGCCCCTCTTCGCCCGAAGTCAATACTGCCGTCATGACATCGACCGCGTGAAGCGCTAGTTCCATAGAACAACGATGTGGCCTCTCCTGAGCAATTGCAGACACCATATCCGCAAGACCGGCGGCACGATAATTTGCAAGCATTTGACCATTGTCATTTTTGTTGGGGATAGCAAAGGGATGATCATAGGGCGCCATATTTCGCGCCTTTCCGTCTTTGCCAATGACCTCCACATCCCCTCCGAAAAAATTCGGATCAGGAACGTATAGCGATCCTTCATTGCCATAAAGTTCCATGTTGGAATGTCGGTGCGCCCAGACATCCCAGCTGGCCGAAAGCGTGATTGTCGCGCCTTGATGGAATTCCAAAAGCGCATGTATATTTGTCGGTGTTTTGACCGGAATTTTCTCACCCTTGCGCGGTTCAGAGAGAATTGTGCGGGTGTCGCTGGCCGAAGTGGTCAAAGCTGCAACCCGTTTAACTGGCCCCAAAAGCTGCACGAGGTTCGTGACATAATAAGGCCCGATATCCAACATGGGCCCTGCGCCTGGAAGGAAAAAGAAATCGGGATTGGGGTGCCAATGTTCCATTCCATGGCTCATCACATGGGCGCTCCCTGCAACAATATCACCAACAGCGCCATCATCAAGAAAGGCACGTGCCTTTTGATGTGCCCCACCAAGGAAAGTATCGGGTGCAGATCCGATCCGAAGGTTTGCACCCATTGCCAATGCAGCAAGCTCTTGCCCTTCGGCGAGGCTTAAGACCATGGGTTTTTCGGTGTAGGCATGTTTGCCCGCATTCAGGATATTCTTTGTGACTGTAAAATGCGCATCGGGAATAGTGAGGTTCACAACCACGTCAATATCCCCTGCCCCAAGCAATCCTTCGATGCTTTCGGCACGCACATTGAACTCTTCAGCCTTTTGAACAGCCGCAGCATGGTGGATATCGGCCACGGCACGCACTTCGATACCTTTGAATAGAGGGGCCAATTGAAGATAAGCGGTCGAAATATTTCCGCATCCGATGATGCCTACGCCCAAATGAGACATGCTGAAACCTTTCAAAATGTGTTGGCTGCTGCAAGAGAGCGACGCGCAAAACGGGCGTCATCCTTTGGATTGTCGTGTTCCATTACAAAAAACTGGCAGGCGGTTTCGCGTACGGCGCTGATGGTGTCTACCCAATCCATTGTGCCGTGACCCACGTCTTCCCAACCGTCTTCGTCCAAACATTCCCCTTCAGGTGCTCTATCTTTCACATGGACAGCAATCAAGCGATCACTATATTTGCGCACCCAGTCAGAGGGGCGTTGCCCACCAACCGCAACCCAAGCCAGATCAAGCTCAAGCGCTAGTTCAGGTCCCCCCTCAAGGATCAGGTCTAGGGGAAGCATATCCCCCTCAATATTTTTAAATTCGAAATCGTGGTTGTGCCAACCAAAGGACAATCCCGCGTCTCTGATTGGTTTGCCTGCTTCTTGAAGGCGCTTGCCAAAAGCCAGCCACCCTTCGGCAGTGGATGGACGATCTGCGGCATCAAGATAGGGCACGAAAAGCGCCTTCATGCCAAGACTCCGGGCGATGCTGATCGCTTTCTCTGGGGTGTCTTCCACCATTTTCAGATCGAAATGACCGGTTGTCATAGAAAGCCCTGCCTGATCCAAATCCCCACGAAGCGCGTCGGGATTTCCATAGATACCACCAAAACCTTCCACCTGACGATATCCCGCATCAGACAGCATTGAAATGGTTTGATCAAGGGGTCCAAAATTTCTAGAAGAGTAGAGCTGGTAAGAAAACTCTGTCATATGTTATTTACCTTATAAAGGGGATCATGTTGGTACAAAATGCCGCTGATTTCGTGTGTATCACAGCCGTATTTCACTGGATTTGTCAAACAAGGAAATCGCATTGCTTGTAAATCCAATATCAATCATATCGCCTTCTTTGATTTCAAACTGTCCATCAAGACGAATGCGGAAGGATTGTCCGCCGAATTCGCACCACAGCAACGTGTCAGCACCCATCGGTTCCACGATGTCTGCTCGCACACTTACTGTTAAATCAGCCTTGGCAAGCCCTTCTGCAACCAACACATGCTCAGGCCGGATTCCGATCCATGCGTCCCGATCCCCGTCCATGCCTTCAGAAAAATCATATTGATCGAGTGGAAGCACACCGCCATCAAAATGAAAGGCGCCTTTCTCAACTCGACCTTCAAGGAAGTTCATCGCAGGCGATCCGATAAAGTCAGCCACATATTTGTTAACCGGACGTCCATAGATTTCCGCGGGTGAGGCAAGCTGCATGATTTTGCCTTCACGCATAATGGCGATACGATCCGCCAGCGTCATTGCTTCAATCTGATCATGGGTCACATAAATCATCGTGTTTTTCAGCTGCTGATGCAGCCGTTTGATTTCGACACGCAAATCTGTACGCAGTTTAGCGTCCAAATTTGACAACGGTTCATCAAACAAAAACACATCCACATCACGCACCAAAGCCCGCCCGATGGCAACCCTTTGACGCTGCCCACCGGAAAGTTCGCTCGGTTTGCGCTTCAGGAGCGCCTCAATTTGCAAAATTTCGGCGGCACGGGCGACTTTTTTCTGGATCTCTGCTTTGGCAACACCCGCGTTGCGCAGACCAAAGGACAAATTCCCCTCCACCGTCATTTGTGGATAAAGGGCATAGGATTGAAACACCATACCGATCCCGCGTTCTGAGGGTTCCTGCCATGTGACGTTATTGCCATTTATAAAGATCTGGCCGTCAGACACATCCAGAAGCCCGGCGATGCAATTAAGCAAAGTTGACTTGCCACAGCCAGAGGACCCCAAAAGAACGATAAATTCCCCCTGATGCACATCCAGATTGAGATTTTTCAAAACTTCGACAGATCCGAAGTTGAGATCAAGATTTTTAATTGAGACGCTTTCCATAAGCATTAACCTTTCACCGCGCCCGCCGCGATGCCGCGCACAAAGAGTTTTCCTGAGATGAAGTAAATAGTGAGCGGAACCAACCCCGTAATGATCGTCGCCGCCATATTTACGTTATATTCTTTTTCACCGTATGTTGAGTTCACGATATTATTGAGCTGAACAGTCATCGGGTAAGCTTCGGGCCGAGTATAAACGATGCCAAAGAGAAAATCGTTCCAGATCCCAGTCACCTGTAAAATGATTGCCACAACAAGGATTGGCAAAGACATTGGCAACATGACTTTGAAGAAAATGCCCCAGAACCCTGCCCCATCTATCCGCGCCGCTTTGAACAATTCTGCTGGCAATGAGCTGAAGTAGTTGCGGAAAATCAGCGTCAAAATCGGCATACCAAAAATGGAGTGCACAATGACAAGCCCTGCTAAATCTCCAAAAACTCCCAATTCACGTAGGATGATAACAATTGGGTAGAGCATCAGCTGGTACGGCACAAAGGCCCCAAAAATCAGAATGGTGAAAAAGATGTTGGCGCCTCTATAGGGCCAATTTGCCAGCGCGTAGCCATTTACACTGGCAATCGCAATTGACACGATGACGGAAGGCACCGTGATAATAACGGAGTTCATAAACCCGCCCATCAAACCTTCACATTTCAACCCTGTGCAGGCCGAAGACCACGCTTTGAACCAAGGATCAAACGTCAGGTTTACAGGTAAAGCAAAGACGTTGCCAAGCCGCACCTCTGCCATAGATTTCAAAGACGTCACCACCATGACATAGAGCGGCGCAAGATAGTACAGCGCCAGAATTGTAATTGTTCCGTAGACAACTAAATTCGAGAGCCTAAAAATAGACCTTGGCTTCGGGCCCCGTGGCCCAATCATATCATTTTGCATCACGTCTGCCCCCAAATTCGTAGAATGACCATGGAATGATGATCACAAGCACCACCAGCAGCATGGTCGTTGAGGCCGCAAACCCTTGGCCAAGATTTTGGCTGCTGAACATCATGTCGTAGACATATTTGGCCGGTACTTCTGTTGACAAGCCGGGCCCCCCGTCTGTTTGCGCCACAATAAGGTCAAAGATTTTTATTATGCCCGTCGCCACCAGCACAACTGCTGTCACAAAGATCGGGCGCATCATGGGAAGAACAATAAAAATATACGTCTTCCAAGTTGATATCCCGTCGACACGCGCTGCTTTCCAGACGTCCTGATCGATGCCGCGCAAACCGGCGAGCATCAACACCATAACCAATCCCGAACCCTGCCAGAGGCCCGCAAGCAACACACCGTAAATCGCCCAGTCATTGTTGGTTAACGGCGCAAATTCAAAGGTACTCCACCCCAGATCTCGCACCAGTTTCTGAATACCAAAATCGGGGTTCAGCAACCACTGCCATGTCAGTCCGGTCACAACAAAACTAAGGGCATATGGATAGAGAAAAATAGTGCGAAACACATTTTCGCCTCTGATTTTTTGATCAAGCAGAGCTGCCAACAAAAATCCCAAGGCAAGCGAAAATAACATCATCAAAACGCCATAAAGGATCAGGTTATTGATGGAAATCATCCATCGGTCAGTTTCCCAAAGGCGTTCATATTGATCCAACCCAACCCATCGCCAGCGCGGCAGCAAACGAGAACCGGTAAAGGAATAGGCCACAGTCCAAAGCGTACATCCCACGAAAATAACCACTGCGGTCAGAATCATTGGGATCGAGGCAATTTTTGAGGCAAGGTTTTGAAATAAAAAATTAGGTCGTTTGGAAACGCTCATCACTCATTCCAACTTGTCTATTTGAAAATGAACCCAAACAAAGTGGGCGCCCGAAAGCGCCCACTTCGTTATTGACAATGCTTAGTCAGCACTTGCGATCAGAGCTGCATATTTCTGCTGAACTTCTGCAGCAGACATATCACTGTTCCAGAATTGAACCATCAAGTCGTTAATGGATTCAACTGTGTCGCGAGTAAGAGCCATGTCACCACCGGGCAGAACATTTCCCTCTGCAAGAATTGCAAGGCCCTGACGCATGCAGTCGTTTGCCGCTGAAAGGTCAACGTCGCCGCGCACAGGCAGAGAGCCTTTCTTCAGGTTGAAGTCAACCTGAACTTGCTTTGACATCATCAATGACGCCAGTTCAAGCTGCGCTGCTTCAACATCTGCATCTTTATTTTTCGGGAAGTAAAACGCGTCCCCGCCAAGCTGCAGAACCTTGTTCTCACCCAGACCTGGCAAACATGTGTAATCTTCTCCGGCAACTGCATTTGCCACAGCAAATTCACCCTGCGCCCAGTCACCCATGATCTGTGCGGCCGCTTGGCCCGTAATCACGGCAGCTGTCGCCAAGTTCCAATCTGTGACTTCGATGTCTGCAGACAGACTGCGGGCCACTTCTGCTGCTTTAAACACGGCGGCGTATTCAGGCCCCGCTGCGAAAGCGGCATCCTTTTCCACGTTAACACGCGCCCAAGCTTCGGTACCAACAAGGCTTACGGCCAGAACGTTCGTGATCAGACCGCTTGACTGCCATGCTTGTGATCCTGTCGCCATTGGTGCGACACCTGCAGCGCGCAGTGCATCTGCAGATGCAACAAATTCATCCCAGTTGCTCGGCACATCGACGCCAGCTTTTGCAAAGGCACCGTTGTTCAGCCAGATCCACTGCCATGAGTGGATGTTTACAGGCACGCAGTAAAGCCGCCCGTCCAGCGTACACGCATCAAGAAGTGATGACGGGAACACAAAATCGCGCCAGCCCTCTTTTTCAGCAAGATCTGTCAGGTCGAGGAACAACCCTTCCGCAACCAGTTCTTCTGCTTGACGGCCGTGGTTGAACTGGGCCGCGCCCACTGGATCGCCACCGAGCATACGGGAAACAACAGCTGGAATTGCGTTGGTTCCGCCACCGCCCGCGATCGCACCATCGATCCATTTATGTTTGCCGGTGGCATCCAGAGCTTTCGCAAATTCTGCCACGGCAGCGGCTTCGCCGCCTGATGTCCACCAATGCACAACCTCTAGGTCAGCCGCTGGCGCTGAAGTTGCAATAGCCATAGCCGAAGCAGCTAATGCACTGAATTTAAAAGTTTTCATTTGAAAACCCTCCCTGTTTTATAATGTCAGTGCCTGTATCTATAACGATTTAGATTGATTCAACAAGTGAAAATATGTCACATTCTGGAAAAGAACCGATGCAGCCTTAAAAGCTTGGGTTTGCATGACGCTCGGAGAAACAAAAGAAAATACCAATGGGAAATAGAACTTTGGGAAAATCGAATGAAACCCCACCAAGCTCCAAATATTTGTTGAGTGATGATTCGGGACCGCCTACCCTGAAGGACATCGCTCAAATCTCCGGCTTGGCTGTGCCGACTGTATCGCGCGCACTCAGCGGCGCGAGTGACATCGGGTTAAAAACCCGTGAGCGCGTGCGCAAGATTGCGGATGAAATCGGCTATATTCCTAATCGTGCAGGTTTGCGCCTTCGCACCGGAAAAACAAATGTGATTGCACTTCTTTTGCCAAGCGACCTTGAAGGGATGAACTATTCATCCGAATATGTGTCCTCTATCGCCGCCGGACTTCGCGAAACGCAATACAACCTCATCCTGACCCCATTTTTTCCCGATCAGGATCTTATGCGGCCTATTCGTAACATCGTACGAAATCGCTCTGCGGACGCAATCATCATGAACCAGACGCGCGAACACGATGAACGGATCCAATATCTGATGGAACAGGATTTCCCGTTTGTCACCCACGGTCGTTCAAAATGGGCTGACCAACATCCATATCTTGATTTTGACAATTTCGAATTTATTCGCTTGGCATCGCGTAAATTGCGACAGAAGGGTCGCCGCTCGCTTCTGCTTATCACACCGCATCAGGCGCAAAACTATGCCCAAAACATGATCGAAGGCGCGAGAGTGGCGGCAAAAGAGCAGGGTATTACGATTGAAATCGTGGAAGAACCTAGCAATCAAGACAGACCTTTATCACTTAAAAATATTGTAAACGAAATACTTACAGGCCAATCTTCAATTGACGGAATCATTTCCTGTACTGTGATGACAACTGTTCATCTCTTACTTATTCTGAGCGAATTGGGTAAAAATGTCGGATCAGACATTGATCTCTGCGCAAAAGAACGTTTCCCCTTTTTCAGCCTCATCCGCCCCGATGTCTTGACGGTGCGTGAAGATCTCACCCAAGCCGGCAGTTTTCTTGCAAAAGCCGCCCTGCACGCAATCGAACATCCCAAAGATCCGCCACTTCAACTGCTCGTAACCCCCGAACAGGAGGACAACGTGCAAATAAATCCACTTTTACCGGAGCACCCCTAATGCCAACACAAATCAAAGGCCCTGCGATATTTCTGGCTCAGTTCGGCAGCGATGATGCGCCGTTCAACTCTTTGCAATCCATCACAAAATGGGCAGCCGATCTTGGATATAAGGGGGTTCAGATACCAAGCTTTGACGGTCGTCTGTTCGATCTTGATCTGGCGGCTGAGAGCGAAAGTTACTGTGATGAAGTCAAAGGAATCTGTGCCGATTCCGGCGTTGAGATCACAGAACTTTCAACCCATTTACAGGGCCAATTGGTAGCGGTGAACCCAGCCTATGACATTGCTTTTGATGCCTTTGCACCCGATCATTGCAAGAACAATCCCGCCAAACGGCAAGCGTGGGCCGTAGATCAGGTGCAGAAAGCTGCCATCGCGTCTCAAAAACTGGGATTATCGACCTCTGTTTCCTTCACAGGATCGTTAGCCTTTCCATATCTTTATCCATGGCCACAACGCCCTGATGGATTGATCGAAGAAGCGTTTGAGGAGCTTGGCCGGCGGTGGCGGCCAATCCTTGATCATTACAAAGACAGGGGGGTAAGTATCGGTTTTGAAATCCACCCAGGCGAGGACGTGTTTGACGGGGCAACCTATGAGATGTTTGTCAAGGCGACCGGGAATCATGATTGCGCCCTTATCAATTACGATCCAAGCCATTTTTTATTGCAGCAAATGGATTATCTCGCATTTATCGACCTTTATCATGACCGCATAAATGCTTTTCACGTAAAGGACGCGGAGTTCAATCCAGACGGACGTCAGGGGGTTTATTCCGGCTATCAGTCTTGGGTGAACCGCGCCGGTCGCTTCCGCAGCTTGGGCGATGGTCAAGTCGATTTTGCAGGAATTTTTTCAAAACTCATGCAATATGGCTATGACAGCTGGGCGGTTTTAGAATGGGAATGCTGCATCAAGTCCGCAGAACAAGGCGCTGCCGAAGGTGCGCCATTTATCGAAAGCCACCTCATTGAACCGCCAAAATCAGCCTTTGATGATTTTGCAGGTGGTGATCGAGACGATGCTGCAATTTCAGCCATGCTTGGCCTTTCAGGACGCAAGCCATGAGACGCCTTAGACTTGGGATGGTTGGCGGTGGGAAAGGCAGCTTTATCGGTGCTGTGCACCGCATTGCTTCGCGTATTGATGATCGTTTCATCCTTGTTGCCGGGGCGTTATCCTCTGATCCGACCCGCGCTGCGGTCTCCGCGCAAGAGCTTGGCATAGACCCTACACGCAGCTATGCGACCTTTTCAGAAATGGCCCGCGCAGAAGCAAACCGCGGTGATGGCATTGAGGCCGTCAGCATCGTCACACCAAATCACGTGCATGCTGATGCCGCAATTGCGTTTTTAGAAGCAGGCATTCATGTCATCTGCGACAAACCCTTGACAGTATCCTCTGAAGAAGCTGCCCGAATAAAAGCTGCTGTGGAGGCATCAAAGGCACATTTCTTTCTTACTCATAATTACACAGGATATCCTCTGATCCGAGAAGCGCGTCATATGGTGAGGACGGGACAACTTGGTGAAATACGGCTCGTTCAAGCGGAATATGTGCAAGATTGGCTCGCCGATCCGCTGGAACATAGCGGACAAAAACAAGCTGCCTGGCGTACCGATCCAGAATCGACGGGCGGTGGTGGCGCTATTGGCGATATTGGGACCCACGCCTACAACCTCGCCCATTTTGTAACAGGGCTCTCGGCCAGTGAGCTTGCAGCAGATCTCAACACATTCGTTCGGGGCCGTGCGGTAGATGATAATGCGCATATTTGGCTCAGATACTCCAATGGAGCCCGCGGACAACTTTGGATTTCACAGGTCGCGATTGGAAATGAGAATGCGCTGTCTCTCAGGATTTATGGAGATAAAGGCGGTTTGGAATGGCAGCAAGAAAACCCAAATATACTTTGGTTTACGCCCAAAGGCGGACTGCGACAGCGTATAACACGGGGAAGGGCGGAGTTAAGCGACGATGCCGCGCGCGCAACCCGAATTCCGGCCGGGCACCCCGAGGGTTATCTAGAAGGTTTTGCCACGTTATATAACGATGTCGCGCAATGCATTTTGGGAGACATCGATGGGCAGTTAATACCAAATATACAAGACGGTATAGAAGGTATGTGGTTTATAGAGGCATGTATGGCGTCCTCTGCTCAAAACGGCGTATGGCAACCTCGACACCCTGAATGAGCTTAGAGTGAGATAAACTAATACCAGTTTTTACAATCGACCAACACTCTTCGATTACGCAATTGTGGAGAAGGTTCCTATGTTCCTTCGGATTTGCCTACACTGCCTACACTACCTACACTATTCTCTCTCTTCTTTAACGAGGAGGGGGTAATAATATAATAACAAACCCCTCGTATAAGCAGGATTACACAACCGTTCTCACCCTGTATTCTTTTTCTATCTCTGCACAACCATTTTTTATGCTAAGATAAGTTGGCAACCGCTTTAGAAAGTACACAGCCGTACTATCCTCTGCTACATAAATTCGCTTTGCCTCGCTGAC
>CEPB01015432.1_pt1 | contig 10302 bp, 8 predicted proteins | sample 530611 | NCBI WGS metagenome assembly CEPB01 (sample SAMEA2620672, study PRJEB7988) | marine metagenome | isolation source: saline water (ENVO:00002010), including
AATTGATTTTGCAAGATCATTACCTGGTTCAACTGGAGACATGTTTACCGTGACTATTAACTGCGTACTGCCCGAAACCATTTTAAACACGCCCTCATACCAATAGACATAATCTTTGTTTTGATTTGCCGTTATTGCGTCAATTAATACAATCATTTCAGTTAAGGAGCCCTCACCTCTATCAAATAACTGATGAAGCTCAAGAAAATCTTCTTTAGTTTCATCAACATCTAATAAATCTTCTCTTATTTTTCTTAAATGATTTCGAATATCATGAATGCTTTTCTTAAGAGCATTTAATTCGCTATCTAAAGGAGTAAAATACTCTGCAAGATCATTGAGGATTATTTTAGTAGAATACTTCGCATCTTTATCAAAGTGATGAATGGCATAAGAGGTCATTTTGTCAAAAAAGGATTTGATTGAACCCCTTGCATTTTCAATATAATTAGTGAGCGAGGATCTGCTTAGTTCAAATTGCGGGTGCAGCCCAGCCAGTGCTCTAATCTTATTATTCCATCGCACGGAATGACTGTGTTTTGGGTCAATTCTGTCTAAAACATAGTTTAAGGATCTTTGATCAAGTGTGAGTGTTAACTGTTGATAAGCAGCCTTTGGTAGGTTATGAGCCTCATCAATAATAACCGCATTATATTCAGGAAGAAATCCTTGCCCCTCCTCACCCTCAATTTTAGACTGACCATCTGAAATCAATAAAGCATGATTAACAATTATCAAATTAGCTTGAAACGCTATTCTTCTAAGTGGACCAAAAAAACAACCATCATTGCTTGAGCATATTGATGAAGTACAAAAACCTCTTTCACTTTGAACCATTCCCATTAAACGAAATGTAAAACCATTTGAAAAACCAGGGCACTCGTCTAAGTCTCCTGAAGTGGTATGTTCAAGCCAAACCAATAAAGGGAGAAGATTCATGGCTTCATTACCATCAAGCATTTTATCAGCGCTTTTAATTAACCAATTAAGTCTAGTTTTACATATGTAGTTATTTCTGCCTTTCATCACAACCGCTCTTACTTCAGCATTCGTTGCCTTAGTGATTTTTGGTAGATCGTTATTAAACAACTGATCCTGAAGATGTTTTGTATAACATGATAAGATTATTGGACCTCTATCAGATTCATCATGTGTATACTTGATAGCTGGATAAAGATAGGCCATACTTTTGCCAAGCCCGGTACCTGCCTCTACTACGCCAATACCACCAGGACTTGAAGTAATACCATCAACATAATCACTAAAAAGAATTTGATTTGACCTATGCTCATAAGAATTCAAAGTCTTGCTTAGCATTCCATCTTCACCGAAGACATCATCCGAATTTGTACTGGACAAATGCTCTGAGGATTCATGAAAAAAAATATTTTCCGTGGATGGTTTATCTATTTTGGAAGAAACAAGTCCATTCTTCATTTCACCTTTTGAAGCAAGATGATTAGCTAAATTAATAAAAAGGTCTTTATTGTAAACATCAAAAGGTTGTAAAAAGCTTACTATGTTTGATATAACATCTAATCCGTAAGAAGCAATTTCATGAACAATCTCAACAAAAACTTCACCGCAATTTTCTGTATCTTTTTCTGCTCGATGAGCTCCTTCCGATGACAAATTAAAGAATTCAGAAACGGCGCTTAGATTGTGCGCAGGTTGAAAAAAAAGGAATGCTCGAGAAAGAGTCAGGGTGTCATAGTATTGTCTTTCGACAAAATCTTTTTTATGTCTCTCAGCCATGGCTTGAAGAAATGAAACATCAAATGGTGTATTATGAGCAACAATTGGTGAATTTCCAATAAAATCAAATAATTCATCAACAACCTCAGATTCCTTTGGTGCACTGCTCACCATTTCATTAGTAATTCCAGTTATATCTGCAATCATATCAGAAATGGGAATCATAGGATTTATTAGCGTTGAATACCTATCTGATGGCTTGCCATCTTTGAATAAGATCGCTGCCACTTCAATAGGCCGATCCGTTTCAACTTGCAGACCGGTTGTTTCAAAATCAAACGCAATGAAAGAATCTAATCTAAGACAGGAAAGTAGATCGGCTTGATTCATTTATATCTACTTATGAAGAAACTTCTTCAGGGGTATCGACTTTAAATGTGGGGTAAATTTTTCCTGAGGTAAAATAAAAATAATGTCTTGATAGAACAAAAAGAGGAACTAAAAGAAAAAAGAACCATGGGAAGCGCATAGATAGAAACATCGCAGGGATAAAAACAACATAACATCTTGACCGCTGTAAATGCCTAATTGCCGCAGGGAATACTAATGCTACCAAGGGAAAGGGTATATAAACCGCTGCTACGGTACTTATCATAGGATCATCATTTGAAAAACCTAAAAAGGAAGCTAATAAAGAAAGTGCTACAACAATAATAAGGAGTTTATAAATATCTTTCTTATAGAATTTTTCACCATTTTTTTGATCTATGTTTATTGACCAGGTTAAAACACCGGCTAAAAAGAAAAGGACATAAGGCACTGAGTGTATTAAAGTAGTTAGATTTATAGATAAAGGATTGGACCCTAAAAGCATGATGATAGAAGCATAGACAACACATTTTAGATAATCGGTAATTGAGCTTAATTGCGAAGCAAAGTCAAAACGCGACTTTAAACGATTATCGACGTAGGGAATCAATACCAATAAAAATAAAAGATAAAGATTAAAACTACTCCAGTTCCAATAAAACCATCTATCATTAAGGTGCTCTGAGATATTGTTACCAGCAACTAAAACTGTCCAAAGAGGAAACCATCTGAGTGGTTTTAATGTAAAAATTTTATCAAAATTTTTAAAAAACCTTGAAAGGTTTTTGTACCCGTTTGTTCCTTTAGGAATATATTTTTCGGCAAGCAATTTTTATCTAGTCACAAACTAAAAGAATGGAATAATCTCATTAATGATTATAAATGCTACAACGGTTGCAGCAAAAATCAACGTAGCTTTGATAAGACCAGCAGGAATCGAATAACCATCAACACCGGTGGACAGCTCTTTTAAATAGCCAGGGATTTTCCATTTAACCAATACAAAAATAGCGGTCATCATACCACCAATGGGAAGCATATATTTAGATGAAAGATTATCCATGACATCAAAAAAAGTTGCCCCAAGAAAAAAGGATTCACCGAGAAAACCGGTTAAATTTATTCCACCACCAAGAGAAAGCGAACAAAACATACCAATGACGGTGACAATAGAACCAAAAAGCAGGGTAGCTTTTTTGCGCGACCAGTTCTTCTGATCGATTAAATACGCAGTTTGAACTTCTAAAATGGAAATTGCGGAGGTTAAGGCAGCCATAAATAAAAGAATAAAGAACATTGCAGCCCAAATGGTGCCACCAGCTAATTGAGTAAACACCGATGGAAGAACAACAAAAATCAAGCCAGGGCCTTCAGCGGGGTTTGCGCCCAAAGCAAAAACTGTTGTAAAAATTGCTATACCAGCCAACAAGGCTATTAGAGTATCTATTACAATGATCCACAATGCAGAATTAAGCAGATTTTGTTTTTTATCAAGATAGCTTCCATATGTTATCATGGTACCCATGCCTAAGCTGACTGTAAAAAATGAATGTCCAAGCGCTAAAACAATCGAGGAAGGCGTAAGATCTTCAAAGCGAGGATTGAATAAAAAGGAAATGCCTTGCATGCCTCCTTCTAGCGTAACTCCTCGAACTGCTAATACAGCTAAAAGAACAATGATCAATGGCATCATTACTGAAGACCATTTTTCGATACCACCCTTTACTCCATTGATTATAACCCACATACATAAACACATAAAGAATAACTGATATATCAAAGGTGACCAGGTGCTTTCTACAAAAGCACCAAACATAGCGCTAGAAGCTTCAGGGTTACCAGCTAAAGAGGAGAATCCACCTGTTAATGCATCAATGATATATTTTAAAATCCATCCACCAACAACTCCATAAAAAGAAAGAATGACAAATGCGGATGCAACACCAAGAAAACCAACATATTTCCATGACGATCCTGGCGCCAATTTTTCAAAAGCCCCAACAGGGCTCAGCTGAGTTTTTCTTCCAATAGCAAATTCTGCAATTACTATTGATAGACCCACTAAAAAAATACATATCAAATAAATAATTGTAAATGCGGATCCTCCATTCTGTCCAGCCATATGTGGATATTTCCATATATTTCCGATTCCAACTGCTGACCCGGCAGCCGCTAAAATAAATCCTAACTTTGATCCCCATTTTTCACGTTGATTGCTCATTTTTGTTTTAAATCCTCCTGGTCAGGTTTTTCTAGATCTTCGTTCATGACTTCATTAAATGGATGCAAGTGCGCTTCAACAACAGCATCTAATAGGCCATAAATATAGACAATGATGATCCACCAACCATATCTGTTTCTTTGATGAAGAAAATTTTTTTTGTCTGACTGACTTACACCTTCAGAGTTTTTATATTTTTCGGAAAAATCCATATAGAGGACTGCAGATGCAACTCCAAACGTTGAGAGAACAGCTCCTTTAATTGGTTGTCCATTGTAGTATTGACCGCCACCTGGGAAAACGAATGATCTTATTGCAGCAGTTTGTGGTGATTTGCTTTGTAAGGTGTCCACATCATTGTACTGAGAAAAAATGAATGACGTAAATAAAAGAAGCAAAATGAAAGAATTTTTTAGGATATGTATTAGCACAAAGCTATGCATTCAATTTCAATATCAGCATTGCCTGGTAATTGCTTTACCGAGACCAACGAACGCGCAGGAGCAGTTGATTCATCAAGCCATTCGTTAAAAACTTCATTGACTGATTGATAATTTGCCATATCAGTAACAAAAACCGTAAACTTTACTGCCTGAGATAAATCTGAGCCTGCACGTTCTAAAATTGCAGATAAATTTTTAAATACCTGGTTGACTTTAGATTTAAAATCTCCTTCAACCATTTTGCCGGTATCAGGGTCGATAGGTACCTGGCCCGCTGTGAAAATAAGGCCATCAATTACAGTCGCTTGATTATACGAACCCATTGGGTTAGGTGCGTGCGCATCGGTTATTATCTTCTTCATTAGTTTCTCCTTTAAAGATCGAAGGCCATACATGCAAGGCCAATTGAAGGATTAAGTTCTCTTTTTCCATCAGTACTTATTTTTCGAAGTATAAATTCACCCACAATCGCCACGGTTGCATCGAATAAGTGTCCGCCTCGTGTCTCAAATTGATGATTGGATATTGTAACATGAGCATGCACAAAAGGTTCATTGTCTTTTAGCAAAATATTTCCTTGAAATGAAACTAGTTCCCATGTGTCCTTGAACAAGGTTCTTGTGTATTCCTGAGTGCCAAGATCATAAGCACCTATTTCGATATTACTTATTGCGCCTATCCCTGAAAGCTGGCCGTTTTTAATAGCATGTTCTTTACAAAATTCTGTTAACGTTTCCATCACAGATTCATTTTGCTCAACACTAATTATGTAGGTATCGCCATCGCTTTTATACTGCATTATTTTCCTCAATATTTTTTTTAACAATATTCACAGCTTTCTTCAAAGCACTTGTCAGAGATTCATCATCCTTACCACCAGCAGTTGCCATATTGGGACGACCTCCGCCACCGCCACCCATTAGCGAACCCAGCTCTTTAGCAACGACTCCTGCATGAAGGCCTTTTTTGACTAAACGATCAGATATAACAACAACAAGGCTCGGCTTTTCCAAAGTGGCTCCAAGGACACCAACTCCTTTATCAAGTTTTTGAGCCAATGCATTACCAAAATCCTTCAAGTCGTCTATTGAGTTAGCATCGGTTAATTCAGTAACAATGGTTATATCATTATATGCATGGCCTTTTTTGATTGCAGAGTCAATATTAAAGCTTGAGCTTAATTTTCTTTTATTTTTTAAATCTTTCTCCAGTGATTTTTTTTCAGATATTAATTGATCTATTCTATCTGAAATAGAGTCAAGGCTACAGTTAAGTTTGGATTTAATATTATTCAATGTAACTGATTGTCGCTGGGCAAAAGATACCGATTCGGGACCAGTAACAGCAACAACCCTACGAACTCCTGAAGCAAGTGAAGACTCTTCAATAATTTTAAAAAAACCAATATCTCCAGTTCTATTAACATGGGTTCCTCCGCACAGCTCCATAGAATAATCCGCAACGCTAATTACACGCACTTCGTCTCCGTACTTCTCACCAAACATTGCAACGGCACCTTCTTTTTTTGCAACATCAAATGCTTTTGTTGAAACATCGAGCTTGGTGTTTTTTAAAATCTCATCATTAACTATTTTTTCAATTTTTTCAATCTCTTCAGGTGATATTTTTTCAAAGTGTGTTAAATCAAAACGTAAATAATCCGGATGGACCAATGAGCCTGCCTGCTGAACGTGGTCCCCTAAAACAACTTTTAGCGCTTTATGCATCAAATGGGTGGCGGTGTGATTTTTGCGCGTTCTCTGTCTCCTTTCATTATCAATTCTGCATTCTATATTTTCTGATGGAGCCTTAATTGCTCCTCTACAATAATGAACATATGTTTCGTTTTCAAGCTGGACATCATAAACCTCCAAGTCAACACCTGAGCCCTTAATAGTACCCTTATCACCTACCTGACCTCCAGACTCAGCGTAAAAAGGTGTTTTATCGAGAACAACTAAATAAGAATCATCCGATGCTGCATAGCGAACAATTTTTGAGCTTAGTACGGTTTTTTCATATCCTAAAAACTCTGAATCGCCAACCTCTTGTAGCTTAATCCAATCCAAATTAGAAGAATCAACAGCAAATTTTTCTGAGCTTTTTGCTCTTTTCTTTTGATCGCTCATTTCCTTTTCAAATGCTTTTTTATCTACCGCCAACCCTTTCTCTCTGCCCATCAATTCGGTTAGGTCTAATGGAAATCCATAGGTATCGTAAAGCTTAAAAGCGTCGCTTCCAGATATTTTCTTTCCAGACATATTTTGTAAAACTTTTTTGAAGTGCAATAAACCCCTATCAAGCGTATCATTGAATGATGATTCTTCAGATTTGATTATTTTTTCAATGTGGATTTTTTTATCGATTATTTCAGAGTAGGTGTCACCCATAATTTCACCAACAGTAGAAACCAGTTCATGGATAAATGGCTCATTCATATTTAACATTCTTCCATAACGAGCTGCGCGCCTGAGAATCCGTCTTAAAACATATCCCCTACCTTCATTGCTTGGTAAAGCTCCATCTGCAAGCGCGAAAGATAGCATGCGAACATGATCCGATATGACCTGAAATGGAATAGGATTATCTTTGTAAGAAGCAGAGGTGATTTTTTCAATTTTTTTGATAATTGGCTGAAAAAGATCTGTTGAATAATTACTTAACTGGCCCTGAAGTACAGCAACTATTCGTTCAAAACCTGCACCTGTATCTACATGCTTTGAGTTGAGATCTTCAATAGAACCATTTTCCAAGCGATTGTGCTGAATGAAGACTAGGTTCCACAATTCCCAATACTGATCAGAAACGTTTACCCCGCTTGGTGATTGCTTTGACAGATCACTGCCAATATAATAATGTATTTCTGAACAAGGACCACATGGGCCAGAATCTCCCATTTCCCAAAAGTTGTCTTTTTTGTCAAATTTTAATACGCGATCTGGAGAGATATCAGTTATTTTTGGCCATAAATTAAAAGCCTCGTCATCCTCATGATAAACGGTTACCCAAAGTCGTTCTTTGTCGAGCCCCCAGACATCCGTAAGTAGTTGCCAAGCCCATTGAATAGCCTCAGTTTTGTAGTAATCTCCAAACGACCAATTTCCAAGCATTTCAAAAAAAGTATGATGAAAACCATCAACACCTACCTCTTCAAGGTCGTTGTGTTTTCCACTTACCCTTATGCATTTTTGACTATTAACTGCGCGTATAAACTCAGTTTTAGTCTGATCAAGAAAAATAGATTTGAATTGATTCATCCCTGCATTCGTGAACAAAAGCGTAGGATCGTCAATGGGGACCACAGGTGAACTGCGAACAAATTTATGGTCATTTTCAATGAAAAATTCTAAAAAAGATTTTCTTATATCTTTGCTATTCATAACCTTTAAAATGTAAACGATGTCTCAATAGACGTTATATCAATGGTTTCTGCCTTACCATCAATTCGTCCATTTGCGTTGTAATCACGAAAAGAACGTCTAAAAATATAATTTAAAACCAAACCTTGTCCCATAGAAATTCCAAGATTGTATCCAATGATTGTGCTTTCAGTATATTCAAATTTAAATGGGTTGGGCACGTTTCTTTGTTGATAAAATATTGATGCACGCTGAAGGCGGCTGATTGATTTTGTTAATTTAACCGAACTCAAAAAAGTTTGATTTCTTTTATCGATGAACTTATTCTCATTAATTGACCATTGCGAACCCGTCATATTGTTGTAGGACATGTTTGCCGTTAAAAGATTTCCAACAATGAGAGATGCACTGGAGAAATATCCATTCTGCTCTCCATATTTTCCCAACCTAGATTCTTTTGTACGAAGTAAAATTTGATTTGAATTATTCCTTAAAAAACTAATTCGTTCAATCTCATACAATCTATTCCAATAGCTAAATTCAAATTTTCCATCTGGACTAGACCTATATTCAAAAATAAAACGTAACGGTCCAAAGCGCGAAGTGATTCCAATAGGAATTATACCCACCCCTAAGTCCTCCTCCTGCTCTGAAATAGGACTAAATGTTTTTCCAATCATTTTAGCTGCTTGAGAGTAAACAGTAACGCTAAAATTATCATTTCGAACAATTGGAAAGCCTAAATCAATAGCAACAGCCATTATTCCGTCCGAGTCCTTAGATATATTGATTGGCTCATCTTTACGAACTATGTTGTTGTCCAGTGCTATCATTTCACCAGTATAACCAGGAATTCGACTATCTAGTGTATCGGTGATTCCGTCACCATCTATGTCCCACTCATTTGGGTCGCTATCAGATAATCCATCTCCATCGCTATCGAGCCACCATTGGGAGTTATCAGGAAAATCGTCAACTATATTAGGTCGACCATCTCTATCGCTATCTTTTAGGCCTAAATACTGATTTCTATCCGTAACAAATGAAAGGCCAATCGGAAGACCTAAAAACTTCCTAGAGCTTACTCTAGCACCAATGATACCTAAATTTTCCTTAAGGTCATTTGAGAAAGCTTGGACCCCATACGACGACGAAGTTCTTTTTACGTTTAGTCCGACCTTGCGATCTTGGGGATATAAAATCGAGTTTGAGTACCCATTGACCAAAATACCATATCCTAAATCAACTCTATCTAGAGCACCTAATTTTACATAAAATGGGTCGCTGGGTACACCATAACGAACAAAATAAATTTTATCAATAATGCTGTTTTTTGATGCAGTTGGAGAAGAAAAGTCCCACTCCTCAGTTCTAACGTTACCCTCAGCATCAAAATAAATTACAAGATCAAGAGAAACTGCCCACTTACCAAATGGCACTATAGGTCGCATTGCAACTTGATTCCATACTTTTCCATCAATAGTAACAGAACCAATGGCACCTTGGTTTTTGAGTTGAGCACTAACTGTAAATTGACCAAAAAAAACAAATGCCATCATGAGAAATATGATCCGAGGTTTTCTCATATTAACACATAAATTACTCTTGATACCAAATGATGAACAACGTCTAATTCATCATTTCAAAAGCTTCATTTTAAAACTAATTTTATCTGTTATGATAACAAACAAAACATACTTTACCCCTGAAGAACTTATAAAGTTCAGCGATGATGATTTTAAAAGTTATATTTTTTTACTTCAGGACAACCTTCAAAAGAAATTAAAGACCGGAGAAACCATTGATGAGATACTTGACAAAGAAGACCCTTTCGAATCACTTGAACCGCTTCTACCTGAGGAAGTTTATCCTGTCCTGGTTTTGGCAATGATAAATAATATAAGGTCTGAAACGGTAATGGAGGCGTTAATCGAAGGATTTAACAAAGGAAGGGATAATTATAAAGACAATACTTAAATATCATTTAATTGCTATTATTTGCATGTCATCACACTTCAGTCAAAATATTTCAATTAAAGATATTGAGCTTAATGCCCGTGAAAATGGTCTTACACTTAAACTATACGCTACAGATGAAATTCAACTATCAGAAATTAGCGGATGGTTTAACGAAGCTACCTCTTGGTCATATCTAACGTTTTATAATATGCGGGGAGATATTAATAAAATTAATCAAGTATCAAGGCCCAAAGGT
>CEPB01127168.1_pt1 | contig 10212 bp, 10 predicted proteins | sample 530611 | NCBI WGS metagenome assembly CEPB01 (sample SAMEA2620672, study PRJEB7988) | marine metagenome | isolation source: saline water (ENVO:00002010), including
CAGATAGTGATACCGAAAAAGATACTACTGATGATACAAAAAAACAACAAGAAGAATACGAAAATATGTTTAAAGACACTAAAATTGGTAGTTTGGCTAAGGAAATAGCAGAAGATATTGACATGTCCGCATTTGATATGTCAGACATGCAGTCTCCAGATGTATCAGCCGTTATGCAAAAATTAGTCGGTGGTGGTGGACTCAAAAATCTTGTCAAAACAGTCGCGGATAAACTCAAAAAGAAAATGGAATCAGGTGATATTAATCAAGAGGAATTAATAGGCGAAGTTCATGAAATGATGGAAAAAATGCAATCCGACAAAAAATTCAAGAAAATGTTCAAATCGAAAGATGTTCAAGGAATATTTAAAGAGTTTATGAAACAAAAGGGAGAAGAAGTTAATGATGATGATGACTTTAGTGCCCTTGAAGAAATGTGTGGTAAGGAACTTAAAAAGGGGAAAATACCAACTAATCTTCCACCACCGGGAATGAGAGGTGGACGTAGAGGACATGGTGTTCGCAACCGTTTGAGAAGAAAATTAGAAGCAAAGAATAGAGATAAGAATTCTTCCATCAACCAAACGGGTTTAGAAACCAGAAACGGGCAGACTCAAGTACCCCAATCATTACAAGAACAGGTTAATCCTGCGAATATTGATTAAGAATATTACCAAATATTGGTTCTAACCTACTACTTTTCAACCAACCACCGTGATATCCTTCTCTGTAAAATACACATTTAGAATCAAAATTATTTTGAATTACATTTGTATCTGCAATATCATTTATAAGGAAATCACTATGTGAAATAAACAAGTATCTTTTATATGGATATTTATAGTTTTTGTTTTTACGTTCAGTATAAAATAAATAATCTGTACTATTTGCACAGCCAACTCCAAGAGCAGTATGTATAAAATATCCCATAATACAGTTCAGTAAATAATATTTGTAACACAGATGTTTTGTGCGTGAATTCACAACATTTATTGTTCTAAATATTGAACGTTTACTTGTAAAATGCATATCGATTACAGATCGGGATGTTAAAAGAGGTTCAAATAGATATACTGCCTTTATTTTAATCTTTGATTCCAATTTATTTAATATAATATCCTCAAAACATAAATATTTTATACCCCCTAAAGACCATGCAAATAGATGAATATCATATAATTCTCTTTTTGTTAAATAGTCTATTATTTCATAGCAATAATCGTATTGGTTATGACCAAGTGAATGATTCAGAGAAACATCCCCTGGACCATATAGTGGCAATACAACACTATATCCATTCTTAAACATTACATCAATCCCATTCAATAATTGTACTATTGAACTGGATAATCCAGGGAAACATACAATAACCTTCGAATTATTCCTTCTATTTTTGGGAGTTAATCTATATATTTTACAATTTCCATCATAAAATTCAATATCACAATATTTTGATAAAATCTGAAATGTACACCAATTTGCCAAACTCATCATAATTTGAAATGAAAAAGGCAATGGAACATGCAAATAGTCATCAATCTCTGGCTCTTTTTTACAAGGATGATTATCATGTAATGCTTTCACAAGCGATTCTAAACTATTATCATTAACATTAAAACATTCTTTCAATGTTATCAACATATCTCTCTTTTCAATTCCTTCAGCGCGTCTAACATCTTCTTTCAACATTTCCAAACTACCTAAACTTGGAGATTTTGAAAATACTTTTTTTTGTTTTTTCATTTGTTTTGTTCTAAGTTTATGTATACAGTATTCAAATAACACATATGTTCCTGACAAAGTTATTAGTCTAAGAATTGTTTCCCTTTTAAACATATCTCAATTATACATAAAAATGAGACTTAAAGACAAACGAATAAATATTAAATCATGGCATCATATGAGAAAAATGTTGCTGAAACCAATGTTTCTAAATGGCTTGAGTTTAAGAAGGCAATCAAAACTCATCAGAAAAAAATTAATGAATTGAAATCTGCTCAAAAACTTGTAGAAAATCTAATCATTAGTTCAATGAAATCAAATGATATCCCGCAATACCAATTACAAAGTGGAGGTTCTCTTGAATTGGTTACGAAAAAATCTAAGAAATCTGTAACTGCAAAACAGATGAAAGAAAAACTCACTAAGTGTTTGGGTAGTAACGATACTTATGAAACTAAAGAAATGATTAAAAAAATTATGAGCGATATTGAGCATCCTCCAATTACTGAAAAAGAGTCACTCGTTCACAAAAATTAAGCCGTTCCTAGTAAATCAGACATACGATCCGCATGTTCTGATGATGCACTTGCACCTTTTCCAAACAAACTAAGTATACCACTTGATAAATAGTATAATACAACTAGTAATGCAATAACGGTTATAACAACTTTTAACATATCACCTTCCATTAACTCCTTCTTTTATTTTTTTTTTGAATCTCTTCACATCTTTTAACCGTCCATTCACCATTAATATCTGATACAGGATAGAAGATAGGTTTCTTTCCTTTTAAGTACATCAAGAAATATGATTCATTCTTCTTACGCAATGTCCAGTTTTTGTTAATTTGCTTTATAATACTATTTTTAGGAGCCTCTTCAAATGCTTTTAATGCATTCTCAATCGATGGTGGATTCCTATCTTTTCCAATACTAACACTCCTTTGTCCATTCGTCACATACCACCCATATTGACCCAAGCGAATCTCTATATTATTTTCTAAAACCAGTGGATAATTAAACATATTTTCTGCTTCATCTAATTCTAAATCATCTTTAGTACTATTTGGTGGCATTTTTGAATAAACTATATTCCCGTTAGTTTCTTTACATATACATAATCCATATTGAGTTCTAACAATACCAATTTTACCTTTATCAATAGACTCATTCAATATATTTACCCAATTTATCTTCTTTAAACCTGAAACAGGTGGTGGAGGTGGTTGTAATGCCAACTTTTTTGATAATTCACTGTGAAATTCTCTTACTACACTTCTCCAATCCAATGTGCCATCTGCAACCAAATCCAATTTGTCTTCTAATTTACTTGTAAATGAAGAATTTACAATAGGTTCTATTGGACTTTTATCCATAAATTCACACGCTCTTATCCCAAGGTCAGATACCACAAATATATTCTTCTGTCCACCAATCTTTTGTATGTATTTAGATTCTTCTATTCCTTCATCATTCATCTTCATGTTCCATTCCAATAATTCTAAATCTAACTTTGGATTTGTTCCTATTGTTATATATCCCTTTTCTTGAATACGCTCTACAATGCTACTATACGTAGAAGGTCTCCCAATCCCAGTTTTTTCTAACATTTTAACAAAACCTGCGGGATTGAATGGAGCTTTTGGTGTTGCTGCACTTTCACGAACACATACACTTTCTATCTCTAATGTATCTCCCGATTTTATTTGTTCCTCTTCAATATTTGTCGAAGGTATACAACCTTTTAGACGATTAAACCCTGCAAATATTAACTTTTTATCTAATGACTCCCATTTATCCATTTCAAATTCATTATGATTTGTTTCAAGGATTATTTTAGATTCAGAATAAATTGCTTGACTCATTTGAGACGCAATCGCTCTTAATTTAATCAATTCATACAATTTATATTGCTCAGAATCATTCGGCGAATCTTTCTGAATATTTATTGGTCTTATTGCCTCATGTGCATCTTGTGTTTTCATATTTCCTCTTTTTCCATATTGTCGTTTACAAGCATATTCTTCTCCAAATTCAGATTTTATCCATAATATTGCAGATTCTTGAAATTGCAATGATAATGATACCGAATCCGTCCGCATGTATGTTATATACCCCCCTTCATACAACTTTTGAGCAATTTCCATTGTCTTTTTAGGATTATATGAATATCTATTGTATGCCATTTGTTGTAAAGAAGATGTGATAAATGGTGGTGGTGGTGTCTCCTTTACATCTCTCACTTTAACACTAACCACTTTAAATCTTTGTGTTTTTAAACCTTCTAACCATGGAATTATAATATCTTTAGAACTCAATTCTGGTCCAATATGACTTATATTTTTCAACTTATCTGAATCAGATATCGCTTTTATACCTATTTCACCAACTTTTTGCTCTCTTTGTCTTTCCATACATATACGTACCGCAGGTGATTGACATCTTCCAGCCGATAAAGCTCTAATGTTTAAATGACGAGACAAGAATGGAGAAACCATAAAGCCAAATACAATATCTATTACCGCTCGAGCTTGTTGCGCATGGTACAAATTTACATCTAATCTTCCAGACTTTTCTAAAGACTCCTTTAAAGCTTTTTCAGAAATCTGATTAAATGTTATTCTTTCAGTGGTTTTTACATTCAGTTTTAGTAATTTCATCAAATGTGCAGCTATCGCTTCACCTTCTCTATCCAAATCAGATGCTATTATTACTCTAGTCGCTTTATTCGCTTTCGCCTTTAAATCCTTGATTATTTTTTCCTTTCCTTTGTGAATAATATATTCAGGTTCAATATTATTCGGATCAAACCATTTCAATGTTGGCTTTAATGCAAATACATGACCAAATGAAGCAACACATTTATGTCCTGTAAATTTCTCAATTTTCTTACACTTACCATTACTTTCGACAATTATTAAAGTTTCACTGCCCATTCCCTATTACAACTTACTATATCTTGCATTTCATTTTTATTCTTCTATTCCCCAGAATCTATCCAAACTACCATTAGTATTTATTGCCTTCCCCTTCTTTTTCCTCTTTTCTGGAATAATATCATCAATATTATCTAAATTCAAATTACCTACCTTCAAAGAAGTTGATGAAAGAAACAATGGGGATTGCTCATCTTTTTCAGTTGGAGTATCGTCCATCTGCATCTTTAGTGAAACCATTGGAGGATATACTATCTTCCAGTTTGTATTTCCTCTAAACTCATTTATACCTAAATTACCCCCAAAGACTGTAAGCAATTCTCTTCGAGGTGCTGGATTTATTTTTTCATTTACATTTATCATTTCATGTAATAACTCATATTCCTTCCAACGCTCACCATATCGAGAACCTGAGTCCATTATATATGCACATGTACATTCTGGAGAACAGAAACTGCCTACGCATTCGTAGATACCTTCATTCTTTTTACTTATTGGCAATCCAATTGACTTATTCGAAAACTCATGACAACACCACCAACATAAATTTTTTATTGTTTCCTTATTTTCACTTGAATCGTCATTCTTTTCCTTATTTTTTGTTTCCACATAACTAAATTTGGAAACATCTATTGGATCATATGCACTCGGAGTTGTTAATTTTGGATTATATTCCAATATATCCTTCTCCGTATATAAGTCGTTCGTTTCATCAATTATCTTTCTTTTTAGATGTAATATCAAATTTGAAGGTAATTGATCCGGACTAAGAACTGTTTTGTTATGTATAGAAACTGCATCAGATACAGTTACTTTTACATTTGACTTTCCTCTTTTCTTAACTGACAACATTGTTGAAGTATGAAATACTTTTAACTATTTCTGCTTATACCAAAATAATTAGAACTTCAATATGAATTATAATTATGCGTTAGTTTATTAAGGACTAAACTTATCTATTGAATAGTAATGGATGAAAAGTTCTTTGACAAGTCAAATTTTGAAATGCTTTATAATTTGATTGACGATCATATGATTAAAACCAATCAAACACCACTTGATAGTTTACATATAAATGCACGCGCATTAATATTCAATTCTATGGAAACAAAATTCCATCAACGCAATGAAGGTATGTCTCTTGAAGAAATTAATAAAATGGTTCTTCGAGATTGCGTACCTGAATTTGCTAAACATGTACCTAAACTCCCTATTGCAGATGAACAAGTCAATGTTTTTATTAATACTGATAAATCAAATAATGACCCTGTTAATCAATATAAAGAAGACCTTGAAGGAACTGTCCTAAATATTGAAAAAGAACAACAACCTGAAACTTCAAATATACATAGAGATTTAGATATTAGTAGTTCGGACAGAATTGAATGGTCTTCAAACTCATCTGATACTCCATATGAATTTGTTGTTAATCTTGGAGTAAGTAATACATTTCCAGGTATTGGAACACCAACCAATTTCGAAAATGTAGTATCTGTCAATATTACTCATGCAATTATCCCAGATACTGATTCTAACTCATTAGATAAATATCCATTTCTTTATTTACAAATTGACGAATTACAAGGCGCTTACCAATCTACATCCGATCATGGTAGACGCTCATTTGTTAAGTTAATTAAAGACAAGAAATGGTCAGAACATAGTGAGTCTAATATTAGCTACAATCTTATGAATACTAAAGGTAATGGTGCAAAACCTTCAGTCGGTTGGAATGTAGATACCCCAATCGCGACATTATCAAAGCTTACATTAAGAATACTCACTCCTAATGGATTTCCAATACAAATTCAAAAAGATGTTCTTGAAATTGAGAGCATTCAAGAAAATAACGATACAATCGATATTACATGTACACAAGCATTCGCATCTGGTACAATTAACAAACAAAATAGAATAGGTTTTAGACATTTAGAACTTAATTCTGGTGGTGGAGAAAGTCTTATTCAATATTTACAAGATAATGAACATAGCGTTATTGATGTCAATGCTAATAATCAAAAATTTACGATTCAAAAATCAGAAAATTCTGATTATGGATTGATTGGTAATAATCAACCATCATATGGTTTCTTAATGAATCTTTCCTTTCAATCTAACTTTGGATTTAATATCCAATCACTTAGACATACTTTTAAAGATTCTCCACAAATAGTTTAAATATACAATTAACTATTAACTTAAAGGCCTTGTATAACCCATCCAAGTATAAACGAAAGCTGAACAGTCGCGTTTTGGAATGGGGAAGTAGCAAGCGCAGTAGCATTCGCTTGTAACGCTGACAGTGCGCCGGCTCCGTACGAGCTGTTGTCTAAACTAGCGCCAGCTACGAAACTTCCGTTCATTTCATATTTGACGTAAATCTTATCGCCATTGGCGAAAGCAATAGTGTTTGACTCAGCGTCGACGTTGCCGTCGGCGTCTGTGTCGCTGTGCGCGGTACGAACATTCCAGTAGTCATATTCCGCATCGGACGTGACGCCCGCGGTACTGCTACCTTCAGAATGGTTGACAATTCTGTTGAAACCATTGTTTGTAGTGCTGGCCCCAGCACTACCATTTGTGTAGTCTAGGATGTTGTTAACTAAAGCTGCTCCTCCATCACCGTCGAAGAATAAACCATTGGTTCTGACGGATACATCAGTAGCATCGACCCCAGCTGTTAGGTCCTCCACGTTACCAGTGCTCGAGGTGAAAATGGATTGAACCATTTTAACGAATACCATTCCAAGTAATATTTGATCTGGTGTGGTGAAGCTTGAACTATCGGTAAGCTCGTGTGGGTATTTACCTGCTTCTTCTGTACAACTGAAATCGAATCCATCGTCATTGTCAGAACCGATCATAGTACAAGGTCCTGGACCAAGTGCCGCAGTACCAGTGTATGTAACTTGGCCAATTACACGGTCAATAGTAATTGAGGGAGCATTAAGAGTTCCGAACTCATCGATGGCAAAAAGAGCTGAGCTCATTGTACCAGGCGCGGTAACATCAACTTTGCTAAAATTAAGATCAGTAAGCGTTATCAAAACAGGATGCAAATAATTTGGCATAATGTATAACTTATATTATCTAATTTTACACATCCTAATTTTTAATTTGACGAAAATACAAACATGCGATATTTAACAGCTATAATTTCTATTATATATACTATATATTAATGGATAAATTGGAAGTAATACTTGAAAAAATTAAAAATTTGAATATGAAAAAAGAAATTGAGGATCATATCCTTTATAAAATAGATTCAATCAAATCACATATACTTGATGTGATTACATATTCCAAAACATATGATGAAATTAAAGATAATGTACCGTTTCCAGCTTTTTTTGACTCCGATAACGGTATTTTATACGCATATCAAACACGACATAACAACAAACCCGCATTTTTTGTTTTAGTTTGGAAAAATGGTGAACTTAGTGTAGAACTTATGAATTACGATTTGACTGCAAAATCTGCTTTTAGAAATCCAAACAAGTCGGATATAATTGATGAAAAAGAGGAATCTAATAATGTCGAAATTTTAGACGGTGTACCCGAGGAAAAAGACGAACTTTCTCAAGAAAAACTTATGGAAAGTATACCCGAGGAAAAAGATGAACTTTCTCAAGAAGAACTTGACCTTGATTAAACATATGATGTGTCAAACTTATCATCTGAAACACCATATTTGAGTATAGCATATTGTACATCATAATTTTGAATAGCTTCTTTGATTTCAATTAATAAGTTAATATCAAATTTATCTGGAGCAATATTCTGATACATACGTGTCCATATTGGTACTTTAAACAATAAGTTATCAAGACTAATATTTTGAGCATATGCTTGTACAATTTCAATATCTAATACCTTGAGATAATATGTTGCTGTAACAGCCGAATTTTGAGAATTACTATTAACCAATTGGGAATTATCTGAGTAATGTAATAACTGGGCAATACCCATATTAACTTTACTTAATGCATCTATTGCCAAAGTAAGATTAAATGAAACTACGTCATTTACTTTATAATTTGAGCCTTTTGTATCTACAAAAACTTCACCACCACTTACTCGAATGGTAAGTCCATTGCCACTACTGTCTACATTAACCGTTTCTATTCCTTCTTGCTCTATGTTATCTGGAACTGGAGTTAATTGTTTAACCGAAACTGCTTGTCCTACTCGAACCATTCCAGATATTGTGTTTTCTAAATTTGTCTTTTCTTGTTCTAACGTATCAATTTCATCTTTTAATTTTAAAATACTTTTATTCAAAGATGTTATTATAACTCCTGCTGCTTTGTATCGAGAAATAATTCTTACAAGCTCTCTTATAAAAATTTCCTCTTCAGCAATCGATGTAGTTCCAGATCTAAAATTATAATATTCTTCAGCAGTTACTAAATCTTGAAGTTTAGACGAAAATTCCTTACACTTTTCATCTTCAATACAACAGTAATTATATGCCAATTTGGGATCAATATTTTTGTTTATAACCGAATTATATACATCTGGGTAATGTTCTCTTAAATATTTATGGAAATCTGACTGTTGACTAGTTTCTGTAGATAATAATTTTAGTCTAACAAGTAAACGTAGTATAACATTCAAATGTAAAGGTGTATTTTTTGATTTCTCTGTTCCTTTTACTTTAAACAAAACGATTACAACATAATTTAAAATAAGTATTAATCTTAACATAACTGGGTCAGTTAGCTCAGATTCACTTACCTCATTTCTTAATTTTTTAGCCAAATATATAATTACATTAGCTTTTGATGAGTCTGTACTTAACATTATATACTATACCATTTTTTAAACTTTCGAAAACTAAAAAAATGTTACACGCTCTTTATGTAAATTTAATATATTATGACTTTTTAATATAGAATGGACGTAGATACATTTATTGAAGAACTACTTGGAAAATTTGTAGATATTGCAATTTATGACTTATATTGGAATAATTCACTATTTTCAAGCAATGAATTTTCAACAATAGTTACAGAACTTGCAGCTAAAGATAAAGTTTTGAAAGTATCTACAGAGAAAAAAAAACTATTTAGTGTCATTATTAGAAACATTGTATATATGGCAAAATGTAATAAATGTACTACAGGTAATTTTCGTGTACCTTATATTTTTGAAATGTATTTCTTATATGGTCTTTATGTGAAAAACCCCATGTACTTTTTTAACATTGGTACAGATATACTCTTAAATCAACAAGAACATCAATTAACATTTTTACATAAAGTCGTTCACAACAATAACTTTCCAAGTAAGTACGATTGCCATTGTGATCTATATGATTTTGCCATAGAATGTGAACACATGTCTAAATTCGTAGTCGAAAAGAAGAAAAAAACAGCAGGTGTATGTGGAACGAGTAGTACAACATCAACTGAGTCCACCAATTCGATTGATAAAATTATAGAAACAATTACCAAATTAATAGAATCAGAAACTCCAAATTTGACAACTGAAGAGCAAGAAATATTAAATGAAATTGACAGTGAAGTTAACAGTATGATTTAGTAAAA
>CEPB01026776.1_pt1 | contig 10176 bp, 17 predicted proteins | sample 530611 | NCBI WGS metagenome assembly CEPB01 (sample SAMEA2620672, study PRJEB7988) | marine metagenome | isolation source: saline water (ENVO:00002010), including
AATTTAAAATAGAATCACCATTCAAAGATAAAACAAAAACAGAGTTAGTACGAGAATATGTAGAAAAAGGTGGTAGTATAGATGAACTATTAACTTCATATTCTTGTTATGAAGGTGGTGAAAAACATTGTGGACAATGCAAAGCATGTTTCCGAAAATGGGTTTCACTAGTTAACAACAAAATTGATACTCCTAGTGATTACTGGGAGAACAATCCTTGGGAATCTGAATTCCTTGACGACATTAAAAACCCAGTTTATAATGGTAAGTGGAGAGGAAAAGAAGATAAAGATATTCTCAAGGCAATGATACTTAAAGGAAATTGGAAGGTATAAAATGGCATTTAATAAAACGAAAACAGACCCAGAGTTAGGACTCAAGGTACACGAATACTTAGTTAGGAAGGGTGTTGAAACACCACAGAACGAGAATAACTTATCTCGAACTGATAAGATTGATGAGATTAGTCGTCATATGAAATATATCATGAAAACTTTAGGACTTGATTTAGAAGATGACAGTCTAATGGATACACCAAACAGAGTTGCAAAGATGTATGTTAATGAAATCTTTTGGGGTCTTGACTATGAGGCATTTCCAAAATGCACAGCTGTAGATAACAAAATGAAATATGAGAACATGATTGTTGAAACAAACATTAGTGTTCAATCTAATTGTGAACATCACTTTGTAGTTATAGATGGTCTCGCGACAGTCGCATATATACCTAATAAGAAAGTGTTAGGACTTAGTAAAATGAATAGGATTGTTGAGTACTTCTCTAAGAGACCACAGATACAAGAACGATTGACTGAACAGATTTATCATGCATTATCATACATTCTAGATACACCAGATGTTGCAGTTCTTGTAAATGCACAACACTATTGTGTCAAGAGTCGTGGTGTCGAAGACACTGGGTCATCAACAGTCACATCTAGATTGGGTGGTGCATTCTTTGATGATGAGAAGACTCGTTCAGAGTTCATGCAAATAACATGGGGAATGAATAAATGTTAAGTATACCAGACCTAATTGGATTTATGGGAGTTGCATTATTGATTGGAACTTATGCACTTCTACAATTCGATAGGATTGACCCAAAAGGTTTTTGGTATAGTTTCAATAACATGATGGTTGCAATTCTAGTTACAGTAAGTTTAGTTTATACACCTAACCTTGCAAGTATTGTAATAGAATTCTTTTGGTTTATAATTAGTGTATATGGATTGTGGAAGTTTTATACTAGATGAACTTTGAATATGTAATCTCTGGAATGACCATGGGGACTGGTGACTTGTATTATAACAAGTCTGCATTGTCTCCTTATGCATCTGTATTCAATGACAAGATTACTTTCATGAATAACAAGTATAACAATCAAAACATATCAATGTTATTCAACTCTCATTGTGAACCAACACATGGAGAATGTATAAACGAACTCATGCCTTCATGGCATAATCTATTTGCAGATAGTGGTGGTTTACAATTATCTAGAACTAAAAAGGGATTGACTCCAGAAGTCAAAGATAAGATATACAAACATCAAGCACAATACTCAGATGTTGCAATGATATTTGATGATATCCCAACAGAGTTTGACCAATCAAATACTGGTTGGTCTATGAAAACATCTACAGCAGGTAGAAGATTTGTTAGGGATTTAGTAAAAGATAAAGCAATGTCAACCATGGTCAATTGTAAAAGACAGATTGAAGTCTTTGACCAAATGGGTTCAGATGCAAAGATATCTTTGATTGTACAAGGACAAGACCTTTCTTCTTATAAAGAATACATTGAAACTATTGTGGGTGGTATGACTAACGATGAGTTATCAAAATGTACTGGTATATCATTATCATCTGCATGTTCTGGTATTGGATTTACAAATCGTGCAGAAATGATTTATGCAGTTAAAGAATTTGATATCCCAATGGAACTAAAAGAGAACATTCACTTACTGGGTGTAGGTTCACATGAAATGATGATACCATTCTTTGTATCACCAAACTACTTTGATTTTGTAAAGAATGTATCTTATGATTCATCTACACAAGCAAACTCATGGTTCTTTTCCAGATACAGAGATAAAGACTGGAACAATATCGATATGGATAGTCCAGCTACAACTAAGAAGTCTAAAGAAGAAATCTATAAAACACAACTTGTACCAGTATTTGCAGATTTATATGAGTCCAACAAAAGTGCATTCCAACAATTCGGTATCAATGATTTTGATTTCTTGATACAAGAATCTACCAAATGGAGTGACAAGAATGTAGAAAAGAAAAGATTATATAACTCAGACATAGGACTTGATGGTTCTAAACTACTACCTTTCTTCAATCAAATGCAAGTAGTAGAACACTTTATGGACTGGGTAAACAAGTATGTGGAAGACCCAACTCTATCAAATTCAAAAGGTCTTGCATCGGTATCGACATATGAGGATTTTATGTTATACTGGTTACCACTACAAGGAAAACAAGACAAACTAGAAGAACATTTTTCTAGTTCTTTAGAAGGATTTTTTGAATGAACCCATTTGATTTCGTCAATGCAGTAACCTATACCAAGAAAGATATCATGGTAGATGATGTTGCAGAAAAATCCTATTCACCATTCTTGACTAATAAGTCCCTATCTTATCATCAAGATTGTATCATGTATGTTAATGAAATGAACTCTAAATCTCACCTAGATTCGGTTCTACAATTTCATTATTTCCTAAATACTTTGAGAAAGAGAAAAAGGTTTGCTAAGTGGAGTAAACCTAGAGTATTGGAAGATATGAAAGTCATCCAAACTTATTATGACTGTTCAAAGTCCAAAGCAGAGGAATACTATAAGATTCTGAATGCAAAGGAAATAGGAATTATGAAAGAGAGAATGAAAAAAGGTGGGAGAAAGTAATGAATTATGACCTCTCCAACATGGTAGAGGTAGAGTTGAAACAACAGGATGACTTCTTAAAAGTCAAAGAAACTTTAACACGAATCGGTGTTGCATCCAGAAAAGAAAAGATACTTTACCAATCTTGCCATATATTACACAAACGAGGTAGATACTATCTTGTGCATTTTAAAGAGTTATTCTTACTTGATGGGAAGGATAGTACTTTAATTGAATCTGATATTGGTAGAAGGAATGCAATTGCAAAACTTTTAGAAGAGTGGGGATTACTCAAAGTTATATCTAATAATCATACAGACCCAATTGCACCGATGTCACAAATCAAAGTACTTCCACATAAAGAAAAGAGTGAATGGAATCTTGTTCCAAAGTACAATATTGGAGTAGTTAACAAGTAATGTTTAGAATATTATTAACACTTTTCAGAATACTTTTAAAGATACCATATGTCAAAAATCATCCTAAGATTCTAAAACTTGATAAATGGTTAGAGAAAAAGATAGGTATTGATATTATCAAACAAGAAAAGAAGTGGTTTGAGAAACATCCACTTTTAGAAGAGCGTATCAAAGCACTAGAAGAAGACCTAGACGATTTATATAAGAAAGTTAATTCTAAGTAAATTTTTTGATAACTTTATTGATTCTACCAGCTTTCATGAGACTATGAAGTCTTTCCCAGATAGACTTCTGGGGGTCATCCAATAAGATATACCATCCAACGATACCCATAGGTAACATCAATAATATAAGTACATTAATTATATTCATACATATATTTAGTCACAAAGTTGTCACAATTCTGTCACATTCTAGACACATTTACTATTAAAAAATAAGTTCTTATAAATACTATAACTATGCCAGTTAAGTATAAACCAACTCAAGAAGTCGTGCAAAGGGGAACTAAAAAGGTTGTCACTACACACTTCTATATGAAAACTCAAACAATAAAAGAGTTGTTAGAATGTTATAATAATGATAACACTAAACCAAAACTCAGACAAAAAGTAAAAAACGAGTTGATTAGAAGACAGAAGTTGGGACTAGTGAATATAATCACTAAAGACGAATCTGGTAATGTATCTGAGTTCAAATAGAGGAGTATTACTAAATGGATATTAATTTCATGAAAGAATACATTAAAGGAAGACTACACGAACTATCTTCATTAGATGGAGCTGTGATAGTTGGAATCTCTCTCGGAGTATTATTACTTGGCCCAGTGGTCAAATGGTTGGCATGGGCAGGACTTGTCTATGGAGCCTATCGTATACTCAAATCCGACAGTTAATATCGAACTGACCGATTCTGCAATTTTACAATTGTTAGAAAGGACAGAGGGTAAGGGTGTCTCTGAGATTAGATTAGGAATCACTGGTGGTGGATGTGGTGGATATGAATACATATTCGATTATAACACCACCAATGACCCTTCTGACCAAGTAATAGACTTTGGGAAGTTTACCATCCATATTGATAATATATCTCGTCCATATCTCAATAATCTAGTTCTAGATTATGTAAAAAAAGGTATCAACGAAGAGTTTACCTTCGAAAATCCAAATGTCCAAGCTACATGTGGGTGTGGTGTATCTATGACCTTTTAATTTGGTAATATTACCATTTTAAGACCTCTCCTATTATAAATACTTACGAACAGGAGAGATTATGTCTATACTAGATTTTTTAGGTGAAGTGGGTGTACCTATATTTGGTGCGCTTGTTATGGCATTCTTTATATTTTTAAGTATGAAGTACATATTCGATTCTGTTATTGCACAGATTAAAAGTACCGAAAATATCATTAATATGTTAGAAACTCGTGCAAAAGTTATGAATAATGACATATTGAAAATCGATTTGTTAGTGAGTAGTGCATTGGAACTAACACCACCTATAGATAGGGTTGCAAGGGCAGAGAACTTTATAGAGGATGGAGAAATTGATGCAAGAAGAGATTGATGGAAAACATTGTAAAGATAATTGCAGAGTTCGGATTCCCAGTCGCAATGGCATTGGGGATGGGGTATTTTATCTATTACACATGGAAGTTTATAACTGACGAAGTAAAACCCTCATTAGGTCGTATGTTTGCATCAAGTATCAAACTTACTGACCAGTTAAGAATGCTCGACCAAGATATGATTAGGTTACAACAAAAAATTAATGTTGTTCTAGAGTATCGTGAGCGTCAACAATTCTTAGAAGAACAACAAGAAGAAGACGAATTGGAGAAATTAAAGAGTGAAACAAGAAAGGATTAAAGATAAACTAGAAGTATCTGCGTTGATTGGGATATTCTTACTCTCAATCCTTGCAATAACTCCAGCACATGCAGATGAAATTAAATTCGGATTTAAAAATCCAAGCTTCAGTGGAATTGGAACTGGAGCTCACTATCTCACAATCGAGAATCAAGAGTTCTCGCGTAAGAAAGCAATCGAGGATGCTCTGGAAGCAGCTAGAAAAGCTGCAGAAAGAGAAGCAGATAACACAACGCTTGCAAAATTTATTAGAAACTTAGAAAGCCGTATCTATGCTCAGATGGCAAAACAGTTAGTAGAGTCAATGTTCTCTAACGACAATCCAGTAAGGTTTGGGTCATTTGTATTAGAGGGTTCTACAGTAACATACGAAGTTATTACTAACGAAGATGGGACAGAGTTCATCAGAATGACTATTGTCGACCAAGAAGGTTCAACCACAGTTATCGAAATACCAATCGGTACAGGTTACTTTGGTGATGATGGTAGTGGTGATGGTGATGGAGGCGGTTAATGAAATGGTTTCTCATATTAACACTTTCGGTTCTTAGTGGGTGTGCATCGTTCCCTCAATGGAGTGAGAACCCACAGGACTGTTCAAGATGGGACGAAGGTTTCTCAAAAGACCTTGTTACAGGTGTTAAAAAACAACTATCAAGAAAATACATTTGTGTAGAATATCCTACAGTAGTAAGATTGCCTGCATATATTGAACTTTTAAATTTACCACCAGCAAAAGAAAAACCAATAGTTGCAGTTTATCAATTCCAAGATTTAACTGGTCAAAGAAAACAATTAGACCAGTATGCATCTTTTTCAACTGCTGTAACTCAAGGTGCAAATGCAATGTTAGTAGATGCACTTAAAACTGCTGGGGGTGGTACATGGTTTAGAGTTGTCGAGAGAACAGGACTAGACCATTTAGTACGAGAAAGACAAATCATTCGTTCTGCAAGACAAGAATGGGCAGAGGCAAAGGGTGAAGAGTCAAATGGAATTGCACCACTTCTATTCGCTGGAATGATTATAGAAGGTGGTATTATTGGGTATGATACAAATCTAAAAACTGGTGGACGAGGCGCACGAACACTAGGCATAGGATTTAGTAAACAGTATCGTCAAGATGCTGTGACTGTTAGTATTAGAGCTGTTTCAGTTCTAACAGGTGAAGTATTATTGAATGTCCAAAGTCGTAAAACCATATTAAGTTATGGTTCTGGTGGTGATGTCTTCCGATTTATCGAGGAAGGAACACAACTAGTTGAGATAGAGGATGGAGTGGGTAATAATGAGTCGGTGACATACGCAACACGAAGTGCTATTGAAGCAGGAGTGTTGGAACTAATCTACCAAGGACACGATAGAGGTTTTTGGGTAATTGAGGGAGACCATCGTCATCCCCATAATAGTGATGGGAAAAACGATAAACACGACCTCGAATAGGAGTACGAAATGAATAAAAAACTATTTTTTAGTTTGGGGTTAGTAACCCTATTGTCGACTAATATTCTTTTCGCACAAGCAACTGATGATAATGAAATAAGGATAGACCAAGAAGGAGATACACTAACTCTTTACATTGACCAAGTTGGTTTCGGAAACAAGATATCACAAACATCTGCTTTCGATGACAAAATGGTTATTACTGGTACTACTTTAACTATAGATATCGATATGATTGGTAATTCAAATAAACTGTATGGGCCACTAGTTGCCGATACATCGGATTTTGATTTATCATTCACAGGTGATTCCAATGTTATGGATTGGAATATAGGTGATACTGGGTCTGCTGACGATTCAGTATATGATATCACAGTTACAGGTGACAGCAATACTTGGAATTTAGACCAAGGTTACCAGTTTAGTGCCGAAAGACTAGATTTGGATATGACGATTTTAGGTAATTCGAATGTCTTTGATTTAGACTTTGAATCAGATGATAACACATTTAATTGGGAAATTACTGGTGACAGTAATAACCTAAATGTATTAATGAAGGATGGAGCTCATACACAGACTGTAGATTATACAGGTGATGGTGGGGACATTGATATTAACCAAATATCTGGAACATGTGTTTCTGGTGCTGGTAATTCATGTGCAAGTCCAGACGCAAAAATCATTATGGATATAGATTCTGACAATGCGACAATTCAAATTAATCAAAAAGATTCAGCTAACGATAGTTAGTGCATTAATCTTCATGGGGTCTGCTTATGCAGACTCCATTGGAGACATAGTAGAATCTACAGGTGTAGGTGGTATTATTAGAAATAATGAAACCTTACCTAATGATGTCGGTTCAGATATCAATTTATATGATGAAGCTGCAACAGTAAATGGTCGTATGTTGATAGAGTTCTTAGACGAAGAAGAACTTGCATTGACTGAACATACTAGAGTGTACATTGATGAAGTTTATTATGACCCAGACCCAAGTAAGTCCAAGATGGCAATTAGAATGGCACAAGGGACAGCAAGGTTTGCAAGTGGAACTGGGAATAAAATTAAAAAAGCAAACATAAAGGTATCCACACCTACAGCACAGATTGCGATAAATGGAACAGATTTTACAACTACAATTGACGAACTTGGTAGGTCACTTGTAGTACTTCTGCCAGATGATGATGGAAATGCATCTGGAGAAATTGTGGTAACAAATGAAGGTGGAGAAAGAATACTGAATCAACCTTACCAAGCAACTATGGTGTCATCCTATGAGTCACCACCAACAGTTGCAGTAACGATTCAGAACATTACACCTTCAATGATTGATAACATGTTTATTGTCAATCCACCACAGGAAGTCAGAATTGCAGTAGAAGAACAAGCTGCAGATGACATGAATGATGACCAAGGAATTTTAGATGTAGATTTTCTAGAGTTTAATGAGTTAGAAAAAGATGAACTCAAAGAAACAGAAGGAGACCTAGAATATTCTGCATTAGATATTGATGCATTAAATGTAGATTTACTTGTAGATGTTCTTGATGTTATAGAAGAACTAGATAAGAAAATAAGAGGTGCATCAACAGAAGGTGGTAGTACTAACATAGGACAATTTAAAGTAGAAGGTGCAACATTAGGGTTAAACCAAGGTTCACAATACAATGTCTTTATCGAAGATGAAAAGTTAATTTTCTTTAGAGATGTAAATGGTGTTATTGAGATTGCATTTGATAGTGGTTCAAATGTATATCTACAAACAATAGTAGAAGGGTATGAGGGAGTAATCCTCATAGGAGATGGAGATGATTCACAAATTATTATTAATCAGTCTAATTAGTTTTGTAGGATTTTGTAATCCAGTATTTGCAGACGATAATGAAATTACAATCAAACAAGAAGGTGATAACTTTGAACTTGATATAACTCAAATTGGATATAATAATGTTGTAAAACAATGGACATCATCAGAAGGAATAGATGGTAGTGATAATACTATTATTATAAAACAAGCTAGAGATAGAGGTAATAAAACACAACCAAACACTATAGAACTTCGAAGACTTTGGGGAGATGGAAATACTTTAAAACTTGGTCAAGGATATCAAGTAGGAACTAATGGAAACTTTAGTAGAGACTATGCAGAATATGGTGATACCTTTGCACATATTAATATTACAGGTGATAATAACCAAGTTTTAATGACACAAAGAACAAATAGTAATTCTTCTGGTCATGAATATTGGTTGCATCTTGAAGGTGATAACAATGATATATACACAGTCCAAAGAGAAGGTGGAAGTCAATATATCAATTTAGATATTTACAACGATTACAATGAAGTTGACCTTCGACAAACAAATAATGGAGACCATTATATGAGTGTCATTCTAAGAGGAACAGAACCAACTGATATTAGTGTAATACAAAATGGTTGGAATAGTAAGTCATATAGTATAACTAATTATTGCTACACATCTGGTGGTTGTAATGTAAATGTTACCCAAGGAAACTAGGAGTTCTTTTGAGTGTCAAAAAGAGAGTTTTCAACTTTAGTAAGGATGCCTTATCAAGATGCAATTGCCTTGATACTCAAGACTATGGATTATCATCAAATGATGTCCATTCAATCCACTGACCAACAATACAAAGACTTTCATAACAAACAATATCGTAGACTCAAAGAATGGATGATTGATATGAAAGACTATATAATAGAACTAGAAGAAGAATTAAATGTATAATTGGAAAACAGTTCTACTTACACTTGGAGTGTTGGTAGGTTTAAAGATATGGTCACCATATCTAATAGATAATATCAAATGGTCTTACTTTGATGTATTGCATCAACAAAAAGAATCTCAACACATAGATAACATTGTACTTGTAGATATTGATGAAAAATCATTAGACAAGTATGGTCAATATCCATGGCCTCGTAATATCTATTCAGATATTATGTTAGAAAATCATCATACCAATACTCATGTATTTACTCAAGTATTTAATCAACCAGATAGATTCGGTGGAGATGTAGAATTTGCAACTGGTCTAGTAAATAGATTAAGTATCTTATCTGCAGCTCCAACAAGTCAAAAGGATACTGGTTCTGCACCTTATGTAAGAACATCGGTGTTCGGTGGTGGAAATATCGGAGATGTTATCTGGGACTTCTCTGGGATGTCTGCACCAATCAAACTACTACAAGATAACACTTATGGTGTAGGAGTAACAGTAACAACACCACCTTTACCAGATACACCAAACTTTGATGGAACTGTTCGGTCTGCACCACTTATCGTATCTGCAAATAACCAGATATATCCATCGGTTGCACTTGAAACTCTTCGTGCATTCTATGACCAACCAAACTATCAAACCAGAGTCACACCAGAAGTAGGTATCGAATGGATACGAATGGGAAGACAACCACCTATAGAAACTACATCCACAGCAGATGTTATGATTACATATTGGAATCACTTTGATAGAGTGAGTGCATCTGAACTAAATGAATCATACCAGAACAAAATACTTATCTGGGG
>CEPB01035068.1_pt1 | contig 10174 bp, 5 predicted proteins | sample 530611 | NCBI WGS metagenome assembly CEPB01 (sample SAMEA2620672, study PRJEB7988) | marine metagenome | isolation source: saline water (ENVO:00002010), including
GAAGGGTTTCTCTGCCCTAGGTCGAATAGCTAAATTTGAGCCATATTTTGCCGGGGCGGAACTTACCTATGTCGACTTTTATGCATTCTTTGGATTATCTCCCGTCTTTGGAGTCTGCAAAAAAGTTTGGACATGGGATGCCATGAATGAAATTACAGGAATCAAGCCTCTGTTTGACTTAATGAACGAACGTGATTCGGTGAGTCAGGTAAAAGCGGATCAGGCGTCTAATACTTGACTCGGGTTTAAATTCAGCTAGGTCACTCTCTTTCGAGAAAGCCGACATTAGAAGACATATCTAATATTTCGTTTATGTTGGCTTCGATATCCTCCGCCTTTGCATTTGCTCCAAGCTCAACCCCCGAATTTTCCCTGACGTCTGCAGAGTAATAGCGCCCGCCAGCGGCTTGAATTATTCTCCCGTTTGGGGCCTGTTCACTGCAGAGAAAAACAACCGCCGGCGTCACTAACTCTGGAGCCAGCCGCTCGGCGCTGTCTTCGAATCCTGGCAAACTTAGAGTCATTCTAGTGGCCGCGATCGGGGCAATTGAATTTGTATGGATGTTATACTTTGCGCCTTCGAACCTGAGAGTATTCATAAAGCCAACGAGACCAAGCTTTGCGGCACCATAATTACTCTGTCCAAAATTACCAAACAATCCTGAGGTCGATGTCGTCATGACTATTCGACCATAATTTTGTTGAGTCATTATTGGCCATACGAGCTTTGAGCAGTTCATGCTTCCGTTAAGATGCACATCCAGAACTGCATGCCAGTTGGATACTTCAAGTTTTGAAAAGGTTTTATCACGAAGTATACCCGCATTATTTACAAGTATATCAATGCGTCCCCAAGTGGCCATGGTTTGATCAATCATATTTTGAACAGAATCGATATCACTGACAGAGGCACCGTTGGCGATGGCTTGACCACCGTTATCGATGATCTCTTGGGAGACAAGTTCTGCCGCTGACACAGAACCCCCGGAACCATCCACATCGCCACCCAAATCGTTTACAACGACCCTCGCCCCGCGCCTTCCAAGCTCAAGCGCGTGTTGTCGACCTAGTCCTCCACCTGCGCCAGTAACGATGGCCACCTGATTCTCAAAATTTATCGTCATAAAAGCACCTTTCTATTTTTTTAATCGCATCACTACCCTGTCTCTAGGCTGGTTAAAATTTTATGACGATGGGGTGGGGATTAGCAATTAATACTGAACCTCTTTATTCAAACTGCCTATGGTCTTAATCGAAAATTTGGTTATCATCGTAAAAAAATGTTACTAAACAGCGAGAATTGTTATGAGCGAAGTCACTCCAGTTCCTGCGGCGACAGTAGTTTTGGTTCGTGAAACTGAGGAAGATTCAGGATTGCAGGTGTTGCTGCTACAGCGTAATTCGCGGCTTGTTTTTCATGGTGGGCATTGGGTTTTCCCGGGCGGTCGTATCGATGAAGCAGATTTCGATGAAAGCGAAGGAAGGCTGGAATATCTGGCAGCAAAAAGAGCTGCTGTGCGAGAAACGTTTGAGGAAGCAGGATTAGAGATTAATGAGGATCAACTTATTCATACTGCTCACTGGACGACTCCGCCTAAAATGCCCCGGAGATTCTCGACTTGGTTCTTCATTTGTCCCATTAAGAATCCGGGCAGTGTGGAGGTAGATAATGATGAGATCTTGGACTATCGATGGGTTTCGCCTCAAGAGGCCATTGAAGATGCCAGCGCTGAAAAGTGGATTCTCCCACGACCCACCATCACAACATTGTCAGATATATCTGATTATCGGAGTCTTGATAGCTTAATAACCGGTGTGACTGGTTCCAAAATACGAGTATTTCCAGAAGGTTCGGAATTTTATAGACCGGCGGAGATGGGTTACTCGAGTTGAGATAATAAACTGGTTTGACAGACCAATAACCTGAAATTGTGAATGGGTTTAATTAAACCGCTGGATTACCAGTAATCAAATTAGGCACTACTGAATTAAACTCGGATTAGCTTCCGTAAGTCCTTGCTTTTGGGGTTAAGTTAATGGGATAGTTAAGTAGGAGCAAAGAGTGGTCTTTGAACGAAAAATTTGCTCAATTTGTTGTCGCATCTTTACGAAAAGTACCCGATATTTCGGCTACGAATTCTGCAGATGAATAGAAACTAAGGGTTCAATTACTGATCATAAATAGTCTTTATGTCCTCAACCACATTTGAAAATCTGCGTTTAACACTGAAGAAACTGCGCCGAAGGCGCAATAGTTTGTTTATTTTGAAGCAGGGAAGCTATTTTGCGATTGCCTCTTCCCTCTTTGTATTGGCAGTCTCAGCTATATCTCTATGGCTCGACCTGAATAAATCGGGGACAATTTCTCTGTTTTTAGTCAGCATTGTTTGTTTTCTCTGCATTGTTCTCTATTTCGTGAGAACTTTTAGGCAAAGACACACCGATGATTTGGAATTGGCTCATTATGTCGAGGATCACATTCCTGATCTAGAGCAACGCCTTTTAACCTCCTTAGAGTTTACAGAGGAGGATTTAATCAAAGGTAAAGCGGGTGTCTCTCAGCAATTTATTCGACAGCTCTGGATTGACGCTCAGCATCACGTGAGAGCGCAGCAGCGGGTCGTTGAAACCGTTACTCCTGCAAATTCAAGTTGGATGTCCTTTGCGTTGGCGTCCGCAGTATTTTTGGTCGTATGCGCTATATTTGTAAGGTCTGATTTGTTGATTGATTCTGCGAGTCGGCTGGTATGGCCTTTCTCGATTGATGAGCAACTGCTCGTTGAGATCCCACCTCCTGTAATCGAAATAAGTGTTGAGCCAGGCGATATGGAGATGCAAAGAGGAGAGAGCGTAACAATCGTCGCACGAATTACGAATGCTGCCCCGGAATCCATAATTCTTCGACTACAAGATGATAACGTGAACTGGCGAGATCTTTCTATGAGACGAGATGGGAGCGGAAGCGATAGTGCAAGCTACAGCTACTTCATCCCGTCTTTAGAGGAAGACACGACTTATTATGTAACCTTTGAAGAACGAGGGGAACAGTCTTCCACGCAGTACCGAATCGATCTTTATGACCTTCCACAAATAGAGCAAATAGATATCGCTTTTGATTATCCTGATTATACGGGTATTGAGGATATCTTGGAGGAAAATAGCGGAGATATATTAGTCCCAGAAGGCACTGTTGTAGATCTGAGTGTTCTATTCAATAAGGCTATTGCCTCGGCGAGTATTGAGTTTGAAGAATCCATCCGTGATGACGAAGAGATGGATGTGAAAACGCCTTACTCAGATACAGAATTGGTTATTGATGGCAATATTGGTAGTACACAATTTACGGTGAATCAAGATGGGATTTATAGAATCAGTGCAACCGATCTCTCAGGTCTAGAGAGCCCAACTCCTTTGGACTATTTCATTCGAGCTATCGAAGACAACCCGCCTGAGCTTGCTCTAATTCGTCCGGGTAAAGATGAAGATGTGATGCCCCTTGAGGAAGTCGTGTTAGAAATTGATGCATCTGACGACTATGGCCTTTCAAAATTTGATCTGAATTATAGTGTAGTAGGAGCTGGCGAGAACCAGGTAAATTTTCTAAGAGAGCCCAACTTAAAGAGTGTTTCAGGTAGTGAGTTGATCTATTTAGAGGACCTTGAAGTTGAGCCTGGTGATTTTGTCAGCTATTTCCTTACCTTGGCAGACAATAATGGAATCGAAGGGCCTAAAGAAGTTATTTCAGATATTTATTTCCTGCAAGTAATACCGACTGATCAAGAATTTAGACAAAACTCTGGAGGCGGTGGTGGTCAGGGTGGTGCTGGCGGTCAGGGTGGTGGCGACAGTAGTGCTCTGGTGACAATTCAGAAAGATATTATAGCGGCTACTTGGAAGTTAAAGAATAGACAGGGTCAGGTATCACAGGAAGAATTTAATTCTGATGCTGAAATAATTGCGGAATCCCAAAAGGAGGCAACTGGCAGAGCTCGCATGTCGATAGACAGGCTAGCAGAACGACTTAATTTCTCAGATGATACTTATGATTCGGCTGTAGAAAATTTGTCCTTAGCAATAGATCAAATGAATCTTGCTGCGAGTGAGCTTGATCTTCAGCAAGTTACTAGCGCTTTAGAACCTGAACAGTTGGCTTTGCAGTATATTCTAAAAGCTGAAGCCAGCATTAATCGAACCAACATAAGCATGCAACAAGGTGGTGGCGGCGGTGGTGGTGGAGCACGTCAGGAAAGAGAAGATCTGCGTGAGCTATTTGAAATGGAAATGGGGCAATTGGAGAATCGATATGAGACGCCCAATAGTGCGGGGGGTGGTTCTCAGCAGCAGCAAGAGGAGGCTAATAAACTAGAGGAACTCTCTCGTCGTCAAGAAGGGTTAACACGGGCCCAGAGGAATCTTGCACGTCGGGAAGATCAAATGAGTGAGGAGCAGCGTCGCAGAGAGTTAGAGAGGCTGATGCGACAGCAGGAGCAGTTGAGTCAAGAGGTTGCCCAGCTCGCGAGACAGATGTCTTCCCAACAAGGCTCACAATCCCAACGTAGTTCTGGTCAGCAATCGCAAACGCAACAGTCATCGAGCGGCGTAAGTGGGGGACAACAATCTCAGTCGTCTCTTGAGCGAGCTGCTCAACAGATGCAAGAGGCGGCTGAAAGCGACTCAGCCTCAATCGCAGCAGCTCGCAGCCAAAAGGCGCTTGAAAATTTAAGAGAGAGTCAGCGTGAGATGAGCCAGGAGAGCGATCGCTCCGTGAACCAGTTGGCTCAGAATTTGGGGCAGCGTGGACAACAACTTCTCCAGCAACAAAGACAACTTCAAGATGCCCTTGGTGGCACAACTCGGCAGCAGGGTTTAGGACAGACTAGACAATCTGTGAGAAATTCGGATGAACTTCAAGAGCTAGTTGAAATGCAGCAGCAACAGCAGAGAGACTTGGAAGAGATTGAAGATATGCTTCGCGCCATAATAGCCCGAGGCAGCAGCGAAGATCAGAGGTTGATGTCTCAAGCTCAGCAAGCGTCAAGAGACTTGAGGCCAATTCGAGAAGAAATGCAGACTAGTAATCGCGTTCTTCGAAACGGAATGGTGAATCTTTCAGTTGATATTGAGCAAGAACTTGAGGGACAAATTGAGGAATTTGCTCAAACACTCTCCGCCTTAAATCCAGCAAATAACAACACCCCGTCAGAGCAAATTGCTCAGGCCGCGAGAGATGCAGAAGAGTTAAGAGAGCAGGTAGAGAATTTGCAGCAGCAGGCCCTGGCTTTTGGTGAACAACAAACGGGGGCAGAAGTGCCATCAATTCGGGAAATGCGTGATCAGTTGGAGAATTCTCAACAGCTTGCTCAGAATCTTCAACGACAGCTGCAACAACAGCAATCTCAGCAAGGTGGTCAGCAGCAAGGGTCCTCCGCACAGGGTAGCTCGGGTGCACGTCAGCAAATAGGTGGGCCTAGAGATGGCGATCAGCAACGCCCTGGTCTTGGCGGAAGAGTAACAACCGATGGTAACAATTTACCTTGGGGTAACGCCCGCTCTATTCGACAGATGTTAACGCAGCAAGACATCGAGGATTTTCTGAATCAACCGGAACTTTTCCGCGAGCTACTGCAACCTATTATTGAGCTTGAGGGAGCGTTAAGAGCTCAGGCCGAACTGGACGCGATAAATCAAAAACTTTATGCGGTAACTGAAGAAGATATCCCTGATGAATATCGCGATTTGGTCCAAGAGTACTACCGTGTATTGTCAGAAAACCAGGAGTCTGAGAGCCCAACTCAGTAGCCATGCAATACACAGAGCCTACTATCTTTAGTGCATTAGAGGAGGGAACTTTCAGCTTTGCCCTTGGCATTAGCCCATGGCTTTTCGGTCTTTTGGTTTTCGCCATCTACTTTTTGGTATGGGCGACTTACCTGAAAACTACAAGAACTATTTCCGTTCCTTGGAAAATATTTTTTGTAGCCACGCGAGGAAGTGTCCTTGTTCTAATTTTGTTTTGTTTATTGAGGCCAGTGGTTACAACAATACAAACTTCGCCTCAAGAAACTTATTTAGGCATATTGATTGATGACTCTCAAAGTATGTCCATCGGAGATTTAGATGGTGGGCAGACAAGAGCAAGTGGAGTCGAAAATGCCCTTTTTAATGATGGCTTAATAGAAAATTTATCGGAATCTTTCCAGATCAGAACTTTCCGATTTGATGGTGAAACGCAAAGGATTGCGGGTGTTGATGACTTAATTGAAGACGGAATGGCCTCTTCGATTGATCAGGCGTTGAATTACGTGGATGATCAGCTTAGTGGGTTAAGATTAGGTGGTTTGATTCTTTTAAGTGATGGCGCTGATAATAGCAGTGACACAGACCCGCTCGTAACTGCACAGGATCTAGGGGCTAGGAAGATTCCGATATTCACGGTGGGTGTTGGTCAGGAATCCATCCCTCAGGATATAGGGATCGTTGATGTTAGCAGCGTAAAAACAGTTCTGGAGGGATCAGTTTTTACGGTTCAAGCTGGGATTAACCATCAAGGTTATGAAGGGCAAGAAATTGAAATTTTTGTGAAGGACGGAGACGAAGTAGTCGCCTCTGAGATAGTCACTCTGGGAGTGCCGGGCACTACGCGCCGCTATGAGCTAGAAATTACTCCAGAAAGACCAGAGCAAATTGTCTACGAGTTACATGCAGAATTGCAGCCTGGTGAGATTATTGAGGAGAATAACAAGTATAGTTTCTTGGTTGATAATAGCGAAAAAGCGGCTCTTGATGTTTTGTATGTGGAAGGACATCCTCGTAACGAATACAAATTCATAAGAAGAGCAGTCCAAGGTGATAAATCAATCCGTTTGGCAACTTATCTACAAACGGGACCAGAAAAATACTATAGGCAGGGTATTGAATCTGCAACTGAGTTAAGTCGGGGGTTCCCTCTTACAAAAGAAGAGCTTTATCGATACGAAGCAATTATTTTGGGTGATATCGAGGAGAGCTTTTTTAATGCTGATCAGTTACAAATGATAGATGACTTCGTTGCAGAACGTGGTGGAGGATTCTTGATGAGTGGTATGGTTGATGAAGAATTTATAGGCACTCCAATTGCTGACATATTGCCGCTTACTCTAATTGAAGAGAATTTTCTTCCAAGTCATCTCCGTGGTGGCATACGCCGCGGTGATCATCCCACAGGAGAACTGTTTTACCCAAGGTTGACTGCTAATGGAGAATTTTCTCCGATTCTTCGCTTATCTGGAGAGGATAGTGAGAATGACGAACTTTGGAGACTATTACCAGAACTGCAAGGAGTATTCGTGACTGGCAGAATCAAGCCGGGGGCAACTGTTTTGATGGAGCATCCCGTGCTGCAGTACCAAAATCAATTATTACCTATCATCGCTCAGCAACGTTATGGAAGCGGGAGAAGTATGTCTGTGAATACGGCGAGCACTTGGAGGTGGCAAATGATGCTGCCCTTTGATGATCAGTCACACGAGGTGCTTTGGAGACAAATACTTCGCTGGTTAACAGTTTCTTCGCCTGAAAGGATAAAGATAGAATTTGACCGCGAATTCTACAACGTGGGAGATGAGGTTAATGTGACGGTTGTTGCTCTGGATGATCAATACGAACCTGATAATGACGCTACATTATGGTTGCAGACGACCACGCCAGGAGATGATGTTACTGATACACCCATGGAATGGGATATCGAAGAGGAGGGCGTTTATCGGGCTAATTTTACCGTTGAGGAGGAAGGAGTTTTTAATTTACTTGTAGATGTAGCAAGTGCGGCCGCTGATGCAGAGCTAGAAAGCTCAGAAAAGCGAGCAGCTTTCGTTGTAACACCTTCCTTACGAGAATTTAACAACGCTGGAATGGATGCGGCCCTTTTGGGACGAATTTCTCAGCAAAGCGGTGGTAGCTATTTTGACCTCTCTGAAATGGAAGGTTTAACGGAGAGCGTCGAGTTTACTCCTAACGCTTACTCAAAAGAGGTGCAGATAGATCTTTGGGACAAACCTTGGCTGCTAGCGTTTCTGATTTCCCTACTCTGTATTGATTGGGCTTCTCGCAGATTGAAGGGACTATCCTGATGATTAGAATAAAGAGAGGCATTCTAAGGATTGCGCAACTAGTTTGCTGGGAGGAAATTTACAAGATTGAGAGTGTCCTTCTCGCGCTAATGTTTGTGTCGTTTGCTAAAGCTCAGCCGCCAGTTTTAGAGGGGGCTGCAGAATATTTCTTGGATAGTCCTGATGTAGGAAAATACGCGGTTATCATGGCTGGGCCAACTGTAGGTGAAACTAATCAAACGCAATTCAGACAGTGGGCCTTTTCACTCCACGATATTCTGGCAAGAGATTATGGCTACAGCTCAGACTCAATTATTTTACTCTATGATAAGGGACACACCGACTCGATTGGGGATGAGCGCATTGACGGCGCTTGTGACCGAAGTGGCATTGAACAAGGGCTCGCCTCACTTGCAGCTAGAGTAAGTACTGGAGATCAGATTACCCTTTATCTAATCGGACATGGGTCAGGTGCGGAAGAGGAATCAAAGTTTAATATAGTTGGACCCGACATTACAGGCGCTGAATTTGCAGAATTACTGGATCAATTCAAAGACCAAAGTATTGCGATAGTAAACACTACAAGTGCGAGTTATGGCTTTTCGACTTCTTTATCAGGAGAGGGGAGGGTCGTTATTTCTTCCACTCGATCCCCTTCCGAAAGATATGATCCAATATTTTCCAGATACTTTATTGAAGCACTTGATAATCGAAATGGTGATAGGGATAAGAATAATAGGGTGTCTATGCTAGAGGCTTTTGAGTATGCCAAGAGCAATGTGGAAGCATGGTATGAGGAACAAGGACGGTTGGCTTCGGAACATGCCGGACTGGACGATAATGGCGATGCTTTGTTTTCGCTCGATCCAGTCGTTGATTCTGCTGACGGTAGACTTGCAGAGATTGCATATATTGATGCCGCGGTCGATGAGGTTCTCGGACTAAGTCCACAGGCAAGAGAATTAAAATTTCAGATGCAGAATTTAGAGCGCGATATTTTTGTTCTGCGTGGACGTAAACAAGACTTCTTAGAGTCTGATTACTGGTTAGAAATGGAATCGTTGCTGGTTGAGCTAGCGATTGCCACTGGACAGTTCGAAGAAATCATAAACATAAATAGTGAAAGGATTGAGACCAACGGACAAGTAAATGAATAGACGCAGATTCAATCAGAGAAATATTGCATTGTTTGGCATAGTAATAGGTCTAGTGATCGCATCATCAGCCCGCGCGCAAGAACTCCAGATAGGAACTGGTGAATCCCCCCTTTTTGAGGGCGAGCAGCTCTTACTCAATGGTTCTTACGCTGCCGCGGCTGACATCTTTCAGATGGCTGATGGGCTTGATCGGAATGAGGGGATAGTTGGAGCAAGCCGAGCATTTTTTATGATGGGTAATTCCTCGGAGGCTATTAATGTCACCGAGCAATTAATCGGAGAGGGTGCTTATGCGGATTTCCCTCTCGTAAGCACTCAACTGGCAGAAGTAAAGCGCGCGATTGGACGCGCCACCGAGGCGCTAGAAATTCTAAACGCTGTAGTAGATGGCGTGGCAGAACCGCCTGTAAGGACACTTGTGCAGTACGGAAGCCTTCTAAAATTTTTAGGGCGGAGAACTGAAGCTGAGGAGGTGCTGAATTTGGCAGTACAGCGCTATAACAATGGCCTGGTTTTCGCTTCGGAAGATGTTGCCATGGTGGCGCTTGCTAGTTGGTTGCTAGATAACTTTCATGATGCCAACAGTTTGTTCAGTGAAGCTACACGTGCAAACCCTAACAATCTTGAGGCACAAGTGCTTTGGGGTGATTTGTTTCTTGAAAAGTACAACGCAAATGACGCTCAACGTTCCTATCAAGAAGTCCTGGATATCAATAGTCGCCACGTGCCGGCCTTGGTTGGTATGGCAAAAGTTGGTGGAGATGAACGTTCTCTGACTCGAGCGTTAGCGATCAATCCAAATTCTGTTTTGGCTCTTGAGACTTATGGACAATTGCTATTAATCAATAATCGTGAAGCAGAAGCCCAAGAATATTTCGATCGAGCGCTTAATTTGAATCCACAGTCATTGAAAAGCTTAAGCATTCTAGC
>CEPB01098718.1_pt1 | contig 10150 bp, 4 predicted proteins | sample 530611 | NCBI WGS metagenome assembly CEPB01 (sample SAMEA2620672, study PRJEB7988) | marine metagenome | isolation source: saline water (ENVO:00002010), including
TGCATGAAGAGCATGTTTTAGTCGTCCATGGAAGTGGATTTTCTGCTGAAATGGGGCAGGGTCACTTCCGTTTGGTATACTTGGCCAATGAGGAAGTTCTCAACGAGGCCTTTGATCGAATCGACCGATTTTTAACGAGCAGCCGTTAACCTCACGCGCGCATGCCCACGCTGCGGTTCCCGCAGCGTGAAATCGGAACCGCTTAGAACGAGGACGAACTCGAATGACCATGCGAGCGTCCTTGCAGGTCATGTTGGGTCTCTCACTATTCATTTGCTTGTTGCCCTCTAGTTCGGCGGAAGCTGAAATCGTGGAATACGGTTCTCTCGACATTTACATGTTGGCACCAGTCGCTATGGCTACAATCGGTGCGAGCATTTTGTGGAAGTGGATATTGCCCATCAGTTTGGGAAATCTTCAGGTTGCATTTGAGATTGATGACGACTTGTATGAAGTTCATCGGTTGTCGAAGTCACGGCGCGACACCAAGGAGCTGCTGAACCTTCCAAGTGTCCCCTTTGGTGTGTTGTCTTACCTGATGGCGATGGGCGGCATCATGCTGATTGTTGCAGAATTGCTGATTGGACCCGGTACGTTCTACAAACCCATTGTTTTCGTTACAGCAGCATCTGTGATCATTCCGATTATTGTCTCGCCGATTGTTACGATGTATGCGCAAATTCGTGCGATGAACAAGCGTCTGATCACCCAGACAGTTTCGACACAATTGTTTGGATACTTGGGCACTGCTTTTGCGATGATTATGATCTTAACATCAATTTTGTATTATGGCTATACAGTGGCGAATTCAGGTGGAATTTTTGATGCTACGACGATGATTCAATGGTCGGGATATGCCTTGCTCGTCTACATGTCTCCGACAATTTTTGCATATGGCCGAATTATGGGTGCATCTTGGAACACCCTATTGCTGTCAAAATGGCGTACTGCGAAAGGCTGGAAAACGGCTATCGATCCAGATTCGCCACGATTTATCAAGCGAATCATATCACTATTTCTTGTGCTTTTCTTATCGACCATGCCCATTGCAGCAATCAATGGGATTGTCACTTTAATTCACGTTTTGATCAATGATCCTCCGAATGCAAATCGTTTGCTGGATGTAGGTGGGATCTTAGGTGAATCAATATACTCCATCGTCGAGGATTCAGAGTACATTCAGCGTTTGATTTCACTCAAAACTTTGCAGGAAGTACTTGCGTCATATTTGATGCTAAACGTCGCCATTGTTGGATTGGCATTCATCTTTGAATTGACTCGTAACCTGTTCCTTGGTGGTCAAACTTTTGCGGGGGTGGGAGGTGTAATTTTGGCTCAACCTCGAGACATTCGAACTGAGCCTGAAGTCCAAGGTCGCATTCTGTTCTTTGGCCTAGCAGGTTTTTCGGGGTATGTTGTTTTGCTCCTCGTCCTACAGACATACAAGGAATTCTCAGGATTAATGCCCTATGGGTCCACAGTCAGTGAAGAAATGTTACTTGAAAGTACATGGGAATTTATCGCTGCGGGTCAGGCTATTTTCTTGCTGACTTGGTTGCTTTCGAGTACAAGATTCATGCACCTGCGCAGTCTCAAATTCGATCTATCTCCGGATGAACGACGTGAAGGTGTCATCATGGCAGGTGGTGGTGATTGGATGCGTGACCACATTGAAGCCGCATCTCGTGCGGACGATATATCGACATTAATCGCATTCCAGAACGAGCAGATTGAAGGAGATCGCGCCGTAGTACGATTGGAAAAAGGCCGAGCGAAAATGATTGAATCAGCTCTACGCGGTTTGTGGCCTCGTGCAATCGAAGAAGCACGAAAAGTACTCGCTCAGCAACGTGGTGATGATGACGAAGCACGAATGATTATCGCAACAGGCCACATCGCTTGTCGTCGATTCGATGCTGCAAAGGAAGCTTTGCGGGGTATGGAACAGCCTGAAGGATATGATGAACCTGAATTGCTATCTCTAACGATGGAATGGCTCGACCCCTGGGCAGGGAGGGTTGAAAGTGATGATTTGTATGACTGGGAAAACAACTCCACCATTGACCACCTCAGGGATTTGCAGAAACGGCTGAAATCTTGGAGCCCCGATAGTTCACTGGGTGCGGCCCATCGCGATCGACTTTCATTGCACGCACAACTATCCAGTGTTGCAATGTTGCGTGCTCAACGTCGTAGTGAAGACGCACTCGATTTATGCTTGGATCTTGTTCGAACACATCCAGATTCGACATTGGCTCGGATTGGATGTGCATTGTGTATGATCGACTTAGAGCAATGGTTCGATGCGCTTGATGTCTTTGAAGAAGTCAATGAATCCAGTCCAGAGGACCCACGTGTGCGTGCACTTAGCGGCATTCTAGGATTCCAAGCGAACCCAAGTGAATTGGAAGTCGCACTTGCAGTCGGTTCTGATTCAGAGAAAGCCGCTTGGATTGACGACGCACCAGTCAATCCATTTGCAGCATTAGGAGCTAGAAAAGGGATGGATGAAGCCCTAAATGCAAACGTAATGATTCTTGCACATGAAGCTCTGGAGAAAGGAGTTACACCAACTTACACAGAATCCATTGCATCGAAGTTGTTCAATTGGGCAATATTGGTTCCGACTTGGATTGTTCTGGGATGGTTGGCTTGGGTTGAGGCGGATCAGAATTCAACCGTCGGCATTGGGACTACAATTATCCTCATGTCAATGCATGTGTTCACGCGTCGATTTAGACGTCAACAACGTCGTGTCATCAAACATCGCGACCAACGGGGCATGATTTTGTATTCCAAGAAGATGAAACGCGCAAAGGTCAGCGGACACCCTAACAAGATGCCCATCGGCAATCATCTCTTGTTGAAGGGTTTACTTGTCACTGTCAATGGCAACGTATACGACATTGGGTTCCCCGGTTGGTTGGTCATTCGATTGCCCAAGGAACGCGAGCGACAATTCAGAAACAGATTGCGAAATCGAATGCGTGAGTACAAGTCGGGCAAATCGCCCCGAACGACTCCACTCCCAGAACGATGGTGGGACAAACGTCCAAAACCGGTCGACAAGGGTATGCGTACTCTCGAACGCTTGATTGGACCCGCAGCATATCGAGGCGCCCACAGGAGAACACTGGGTGGTGACGATCGTCGCTCAGGCCAGCAGAGAGATCGACGATATATCATGGACACACAACCAGGACAGAGGGGTATACCGACACATGGCAATCCAGCCGAAGGTCCTGCCCGGCGACCGACTGCACGTCCTGAGCAAGTTGATCGAATCCAGAACATCTCAAGAAAAACCAATCCAGGTAGTCGTCGGAATAGTGACGATGAATTCCAGGACTTCTCCTAGGTGATCTCATGCCTTTAGTCGATGACCCCATGGACGAATCAACCCCATGGCTGATCGATGAATTGAAACATCGATTTCAATCTACAGACAGCGGTTTGATTCTCGATATGACTCATCAAGAACCGATTTGGTGCCTTACGGTTTCTGGTTTTGAGAGTTGGTTCGCCGAAGTCGAAAGTTGCCTAGATCAAACGCTGGGTCGACGACTTGCTCATGCGGCTGCAGAGTCGGAGGAATGGCACCGAAATCAATCACCTGCATTGCCAAAATCATGGCTCGGTCAACAAAAGAAGAGAATTTCCATCATCAATTCAGATTGGAAGCTACGCGGCCAAGGGCAATTGGGAGTTTTGGAAAGTGAAAATCAATCGAGCACCGTTATCGTGGCCAATCGAACCTTTACGGCACTGGCTGCAGGTATGGGAAATGCAGCATGGGAGTCCATACAGGAGCGCCGATTTCGATTTCAATGGGCTGATCGTGGAGTGGGTGAAACAATCGTCGAAATGACGATCGATCCCCGTGAAATACCTGCGCCTGAAAAGTCCATTCCATCATGGGAGGACCAAGCTGGATTGATCTGTGATGATGACCGTTTATTTCACAGAGCAAGGCATGAAATTGATGGATTGTGGACAGTCGAAGGAAATCGCACGATGATGTTGTCCAGAGACTGCATTTTGAGATTTGAAAATCTCGCTACATCATACTTGTCGTCAAATGTTCGCTCAACCGATTCTAGGACCACATGGGCTGGGGTTGAATCACACGAACAAGTCGTGTTGTGGGATGCGATGGCTGAGGCGGCGCGAAGACAATTTTTGGCCTCCGGTGAATTGGTATTGATTGCCTCGCCAGAGCACTGGATTGATGTCGCAAATCGACATCTTTCGTTTCTTGGGTTGGGTCGTGTATCGAATGCTATCGTTGTTGACGATAATGGTGGTGTTGAACTTTCTTTGCCTTCGACGCTCCACCCTGCCATCGTAACCGGTAGGCTGCTAGGTTGTTGGGAGAGGGCCGAGGGCCGTGGTGCGAAGGCGAAATGGTCCACTTCCCAAGATGGTCACACAATCGTACTGGAGAGTCGAAGAGAAATCGCATAAGTGGCTTAAACGGCTGATACACTGCCACACGTACGCACTCAAGCATTAAGTGCAAAGCGTAATGTCGCTAACAAGTCGAAGGGTGCTACGCACCCTGTGGAGTTGAGGAAATGGGACTAAATCACAATCAATGGGCAGTGGTCGCAATTACAGCAACCATCTGCTTGGCTGGTATGTACACAATCGTTGGTTCAGCAATGGAAACCACCGTTGGCTTTGATCGGGCAGGTGACGACATCACTGCACCCGAAGGAGAAACACAAGACGACGGTGCAGATTATGATGACGATGGATTGAGTGACCGCATGGAAACCACGCAATACGGCACTGATTTCGACAATAACGACACAGATGGCGATGGTTTACTGGACGGTTGGGAAGTTGCCAACGGACTGGATCCCCTTGACGATGGTGATGCAGATTTCGCAGAAATCGAATCCTCCTCCCCTCCGAGAGATGAAGACACGACTACAGGTGAAAACAACGAAACCTTCCCTGACCCGGACAACGGACCGAATGGAGACCCCGATCGCGATGGCCTTCCCAATTCCGAAGAGGCACTGTACGGGACCAACCCCAATCTCCGAGATACCGATTCTGACGGATTGAATGATGGGTGGGAAGTAATGCACCAGCGTGAGCAATTGGGTGCCGATGGGAACGTGATTCTATTGATGAACCCTGTCGATGCCAATTGGGATTGCAGCCTGCTAAGTCCTCAGGTAGAAGCCCAATGGATTTTGGACTACGGACAAGACGAGTGGAATCTACTGGAAGATTCATTCACAGAGCGCCATTCATGTGATCAAGTTCTCGATGTCGATGGAGATTCGATGCCCAATTACATTGAGGAGCGATATGGCACCAATCCATGGGAACTCGACAGTGATGGCGATCTAATCGGTGACGAAGTGGAAGTGGCGTTTGGCGATATTGAAATTGATTCCTTTTGTGGTTCCTCAATCAATCCGATCAATATGGAAGCACCCTTCACACAAGCTCGAATCGTAGAGGATAACCTCGAGTGGTTTGAACAAGACATGGACGGCGATGGTCGAACAAATGGTCCCGGTGACTGGGATACCGATGGTGACGGCATGCCTGACGGATTCGAGTATTGCTACAATGAGGTCTTAGATGCTGCCAATGCCACCGACTCGTTCTCAGATTCAGATGGTGACGGTTTGTCAAATGTTGAAGAGTATCAAGTCGCCTACACCTTTGGTCCAGCCAACTTCACCGATCCGACTGACCCTGATACTGATGGAGATTTCATGCCAGATGGTTGGGAGGCCAGTAACGGAATCAACCCCCGTGATGGAAGCAACGGTAACGATGACCCCGACTATGATGGATTTGACAAGAATGGAAATGGCGATGTACGTCTATCTGAATTCGATGGATTTGCGCGTGTTCACGCGATTTCAGTCGACTTGTACGAAGAAGTGACTGAGAATCAAACGGTTGCTTGGGCCAAAGTCACACTATCTGGAGCCAGTTCAGGTGGCGCAAATCAGCAATATGAATTGATTCCACTCAAGGCTCCTTGCAATGGATTTGTGTACTCGATTTCTGCTGTACTCAACGAGGAAATAACTGAGCGTAGCTTTGTTTGGATGAACATTGTAGAGCAGAGCGAGCGCTTCACCAACTTGGATGAATACCGTGCTAAGTTCAGTCCGGATACAGATTACAATGAGCCCGAAGAAAATTGGGTGATTTTGGGTCGTTCAACCGACCCACTGATTCAGGATACTGACGGTGATGGTCTGATTGACGGCATTGAGGTCATGGGTTGGACCATCCGGGTTGTTCAACGTGGTGTCAATGAAATTGATGTGTACAGTGATCCGAATATGTTCGATACCGACGGAGATGGTCTGAATGACAGCCGGGAGTACTATGAGACATACACCAACGCCAGTAACCGCGACACTGACGGTGATAATCTCGAAGATTATACGGAGGCTGTAGACGGATTCATGTGGAATGGAGAGCCTTACACAACCAATGCATCCATGTTCGATACCGACAATGATGGTCTTGAAGACGGTGAAGAAATTGCCTTGGGTCTTGACCAATACATTACACATGCCAACAATTCTGATACGGACAATGACACATTAAGCGATGGTAATGAGGTTCTTTACATTCCTCGACCTTGGCAGCCTGCAACCAATCCATTGGTCAACGATACAGATGGTGATGGCATGCTTGATGGTTGGGAAATGCAGGTAGAATCAACCACTGACAACACACGTTCGCATTCTCTGTGGATTTCGATGGAGCCCTGGCGCCCGGTCGGCTGTGAAGATTCATCATGCGAGAAGGCTGCAGGTGGATGGATTTACCTCAATGGAATCCAAGAGTGGTCGGGTAGTGCAGGTGACGCTGACGGTGACGGGAAAGCAGATCCAAGATATTTCATCCATGAAATGAACCTCACGGGTTTCACCATGCCTAATAATGGCGGACGCTGGGCCTTAGATCCATCATTTGGCAGCTTGCCTGATGCCAACTTTGATGTTGACAACGATACGCTACCAAACGCCATGGAAGCACCTGATCGATGGAATACAAACCCGGTTGATGATGACACCGATCAAGACCGACTGCCTGATGGCTGGGAAGTATACTGGTCTGACAAGGCGCTCGAACTAGGATTGACCAGTGCAGAAGAGTTGCAAGGCTATGGTGCACGCGGCCCCATGGATCCAAGTATGATTGACAGTGACTTGGATGGGATTGAGGATGGTGAGGAAGACTTCGATCGAGATGGACTCAACAGAACGAATTTGCTCAATCGATACTGCCCATCTCACAATGACCCAACGACATTCAATTGTCACATTGACCCTGAAACATCAGCTGGATTGCAGTTCTATGATGATTTAGAGAACTTCACCAATTATGAGGAGTTGCTAAACGGTACAAGTCCTGTACAAAATGATACGGAGGGAGATGGGCTTGAAGATGGCCCAGAAGTATTCTACCAAGATCATGACGATGATGGGATGGCTTCCGGTTGGGAATATTACTTCCAGTTCGATCCATTTGATGCTGCAGACGCCATCATCGATGTAGATCAAGATGGATATTCAAATAAATGCGAAGAAAAATGGTATACGAACCCGAGAGAATCCAATAGTTTCCCCGGACAGGGTCAACATTGTGACAATTTTGAGTGATTCTAATTCCCCTACAAACCACACGTAGCGTACGCATTTTGAGCAACGATTGAAAACGGTCCGATGTGCCCTCAGGGTATGTTCAGGGTCAAATGGTGGCACCTGAGCTTGCTTTGTCTGGCCCTGATGTCAATGAACGGACATGCAGAATCGTCGATGAACGATGACCCGCCACAAATCACATTTGACACCGAACAAGGCATTGTGGTGACCAGTGAAGTGAATATTACGGGCACATACATCGATGAAACGCTCCCATTGAACTTGGTTTGGAAAGTATACGACGGTGCGGAGATTGTTGAGTCTGGCGATTTGTCAGCCAATCTACAACAACTACCTCTAAATCAATCCTCAAGGGAACTTTGGTCGTTTCATTTGAACCTCAATTTTTCATCGATTGGCCCCTGCTCTTGCGTCATCGCAATTGAGGGTACTGATGTTTCACAGCAAACTGGAACCGCCCAATTGATCGTATTTTCAGAGGGTAATGGAGACGAAAATCTATCTCCGCGAGTGATTTTTGGTTCCAGTCATTCCACGAACAAGCTTTCAGGAGTCGGCCACATTTCTGCAATTGCCAGAGATGACGGTCACACACCTGATTTGCAATGGTCATTGAGTAATGATTCGGCAATTGCACAGTCTTGCGCCCTTTCCTGGATTGAGAATCCCAATGTGAATTGGAAAAATGCAACCTTATCGTCATTAGATCAATCATTCAGTTTTGATACGACAACTTACGGCGACGGCTCCTATTCACTCCTCATTCGTGCCGTGACGAATCAGGAAACCTCTGTTGCAGTATGTCGCACGATTGGCATCGATAATCAATTTCCAACTGCAGCAATATTGGGGCCGAGTTCACTCAATGAAAGTTCGAACATGATTTACTTTGATGGTAGTTCGAGCGATGATGGGATTTGGGGACGTGCCGAATTGGTATTTCTTTGGGTTTTGGAAGGTGCAAATGAAGGCCCACAAGTTGTAAGCGGTAAGGACTTGAGTACATATTCAATTGATGGGAGCACGGCTGGTAATTTTTCACTCACGCTAACCGTGGTTGATGAAGTTGGATTTACAGACACTATTACACACACGTTTAGCATCACAAATCAACCACCTGTTGCCTCTTTGCGAGTGAGTGGCCAACCGTTGGCTGATGGTGATCGAATCACGCTTATCGACAGTAATCAGTGGCCAATTGAATGTCGCGATTCCCAAGATACATCCAATGACCAAGATGGATTGATTTGCACATGGTCCATTGATGGAGTGCCTGTCATGACGGGTTGGTCACGAAATCTCGACAAGCCAGATGATCTGACTCGACCACACACCCTGACTCTCTTGGTCACAGACAATGACGGTGCGAACGATTCAATATCCGTGACCTTTGGAGTACAAGGGACTCCCTCGGATCCAGCTTATGCCGCAGGAGATGAACGAGATGGGAGTCCAAATCTCCCAATTATCGCAATCATTGCCACGTTTGCAGTAATTGTTACAGCGGCCATCCTCATAAATCGAAGATATTCGACTCACTCTGGGACGATTCCCAAATGGAAACGTGATTGACCCGAATATCTCATGAAGGGCACCGTTTTCCGGCACATGATGTACGAGAGGGTCACCTCTGCACTGGGCAAGCGCCCACCACAAATCTCTCATGAAGAGATGCGTAAGCGTCAGCTATTATTTTGTGAACAGTTGCCCACTGATGCTGTCGCGATTATTACCAATAATCCAGTTTCTATTCGCAGTCGTGACACCCATCATCGTCATCGTTTCAATTCATATCTCCATTATTTGACAGGATGGCATGGAGAAGAAGGTGTGGCAGTTTTCCATCATGATGGCGTTTGGAAATGTCGTCTTTATGTTCAAGAAAGAGACGTAGTCAAAGAAACATGGACGGGTCGTCGCCCAGGTACGCAAGGTGCGCTCAAGAATTGGCCCGTTGATGAAACCGAAAGTCGAGAGAATATACAATCCGATCTTGTTGGTTTACTGTCTCAATCGAATCAGGTTTACCATATCACTGGTCTTGATCAAGTCGTTGATGAATTGGTTGGCAAAACATTTGATGAAATACTCGACCCTTGTACTGTACTTGACGACATGCGTGTAACCAAATCTGATGCCGAAATCGCCCTCATGCAATATGCAGCAGATTTGGCTGCTTTTGCCCATATTGAAGCCATGCGGGAGTGTAAATCCGGGATGGGTGAGTGGCAGTTACAATCAATCATTGAGGGCTGTTTCCTGTATCACAAGTCTGAATGGGCTTATCCGAGCATTGTTGGCAGTGGAGACAATGCCACCATTCTACATTACAATGAAAATAGCGATGCTACGAAAGAGGGAGACGTCGTTCTGATCGACGCGGGTTGCGAAGTTGATGGATATGCAAGTGACATTACACGAACATTCCCAGTGAGCGGTAAATTTACAGAAGCACAGAGGGCAATCTACGAGTTGGTACTCAAGGCACAAATCGC
>CEPB01054581.1_pt1 | contig 10099 bp, 7 predicted proteins | sample 530611 | NCBI WGS metagenome assembly CEPB01 (sample SAMEA2620672, study PRJEB7988) | marine metagenome | isolation source: saline water (ENVO:00002010), including
TTGAATGTAAAAACGCATAGAAGTTTACTAGATGCCTTTGGTAACTTAGAGCTAAACGTAAAGAATATAGAGAAGTCTTGGGCTGAAATCAATAAATTGAAAAAATTACTTGATACTGAGTATAAAAGAAAAGATTTAGTAGAGAATAAAGAGTTCCTAAGTAAATCAATTCGAGAAATATCAGAGCTTGAACTTGATCAAAATGAGCTCGAGAGTATTGAATCGCGTAGAGATTCTTTAAAAAAAAGCAGCCGAAGTAGTTCTGTTATCCTTGATACTCTTCAAAGTTTAAATAGAGAGTTGGTTGAAGAGAGTATTATGAATGCGATAAAATCATTAGAAAGATTAGAAAAAAAAGGGCAAATAGATGATCAGCTCCTTATTGAGCTATTTTACGCGGCTTCGGAAAAATTTTCACAGGCTTGTGAGATGTTGGATCAACTTAGAGAAAAAAGTGTTGATAGTGAAAAGCAGCTAATTCAAATAGAAGATCGGTACCATACAATCAAGAGAATATGTAGGGCTCATAATGTTGAGCTAAACCAGATATTTAATTTAAAAGGTCTATTGGAAAAAGAATTGGAAAGTATTGAAGGGGTTGATGATAAAATACAGGAAATAGAGGATAAAATTTCAATTACAGAAGAGAAGTATAAGAAAGAAACATCGCATCTCTCTAAAGAAAGACATAAATTCGCCACTAAACTGGACAAAAAGATAGAAGAAGAATTAAAGCCATTAAAACTAGAGCTAGCTAAGTTTAAAACAGATATAACAAAAGTTGGAGAGACTAGGTTTGGGTGCGATCAGGTTTGCTTTACAACTGAAATTAATCCAGGCTCTGGTTTTAAACCTCTGAATAAAATCGCCTCAGGCGGAGAACTATCAAGATTTCTTCTTGCGGTTAAGCTATGTTTTTTGGGGAAAAAAAATCGTAAAACACAAATTTTTGATGAGATTGATAGAGGAGTTGGTGGAGCAACGGCGTCAGCAATTGGAAAGAGATTATTAGACTTATCTAGACACGAACAAGTATTAGTGGTCACACACTCTCCTCAAGTAGCTGCTTATTCTGACAATCATGTCAAGGTAGAGAAGATTAATACTGAAAAGTCAACCATCACAAAAGTCGAGACCTTAGGCGAAGAAAAAATTATTAGGGAAATAGCTAGGATGCTATCAGGCGAATTAATAACTCCTGAAGCTTTGGCAGCTGCAGCCAGACTGAGGAATTCAAGTAAGTTGGCTAGTTAACTTTTACTACCTTTCCCGGGTTTAATATCCCATTGGGGTCAAATGTTTTTTTTATCGAAGCCATGACTTGGTAAGCTTCGCCATGTTCTTTTTCCATAAACTCAATTTTTCCTATCCCTACTCCGTGCTCTCCAGTACAAGTTCCCTCGAGCTCTAGTGCACGCTGTACTATTCGTCTAGTAAGATCTTTAGCTAAGTTTATATCATCATCATTGTTGGGCCTGACCATGATTCCAGAATGAAAATTGCCGTCACCTACATGACCCATTATGCTTGGAGCCATTCCTTTTGATTTCATCTCTAAAGCGGTCTGATCTATCATTTCTGCTAAGTTTGAAATTGGCACACAAATGTCGGTTACTAAAAATGTATGATTAGGGTTTTTGGCTTTTATCGCGTAATAGTAGTTATGCCTGGCTTTCCAAAGTTTATTCCTATCTTCGGTCGCAGTACTCCAGTTAAAATCACTGCCACCATTTCCAGCCGCAATTTCCTGCACGGCCTCTGATTGTTCTTTGACTGAAGTTGTACTTCCGTGAAACTCAAAAAATAAATGTTCTTTTATTGGTAAGTCAAGTTTTGAATACTCGTTTACAGCTTCGATTGAGGTCGAGTCCATAAGTTCCGATCTTGCGATTGGAATTCCGAGTTGGATTGTTTCAATTATAGTCCTAACAGCGCTAGCTGTATCTGGAAATGAGCAAATTGCTGAAGCTATCTCTTCTGGTATGCCTTGAAGGCGTAATGTTAATTCTGTTATTACACCCAGTGTTCCTTCTGATCCCACTATTAATTTTGTGAGATCATATCCAGCTGAAGATTTCCTCGCTCTGGAGCCCGTTTTTATTATTCTACCATCCGACATTACTACCTTGAGGCCTATTACGTTTTCTTTCATAGTACCATATCTTACGGCTGTTGTACCTGAAGCTCTTGTGGCAGCCATGCCTCCAATAGAAGCGTTTGCTCCAGGGTCAACAGGAAAAAACAAGCCAAATTCTTTTAGGCTAATATTAAGTTCTTCTCTTGTTATGCCTGGTTGCACAGTAACATCCATATCATCTGGGTTCACGTTCAATATACTTTTCATATTTTCGAAGGATAAGGTTACTCCACCATTTATAGGAATTGAATTGCCTTCAAGGCTGGTGCCTGTTCCCCAGGGTATTATGGGGCACTTGTTATCGTTACATATCTGCAAAATTTCAGATACTTCGTTTTCATCTTTTGGATAGGCAACGGCATCAGGAAGAATCTCCTTGTAATATGTTTCGTTTTGTCCGTACTGTTTTCTTTCAGAAATTGATATAGTTAAGCGATCTTCCATCAAAGTTTTTAACTGATCTATTGCATTTTCAATTGACATGTTATCTCTCTCAAATAATAACTAACACTACCAGTTAAAAAAAAAAAATAAAATATAAATGACAAGCGAGACTAAAAGCGAAGTAACCTTCAAAACTCCATTTAGAACAAAAAATCAAACTGTTCTGGCGGAATGGATAGACTACAACGGTCATATGAATGTTGCTTACTACACTTTAGCTTTTGATAAAGCTTTAGATTTTTTCTTTGAAGATGTTCTTGATATTGGGCCCTCATTTGTTAAAAAAAATAACGAGGGTCCTTTTGCTCTTAAAGCTAGCTATAATTATTTCAGCGAGTTATTGGAAGGAGAGTGCTTTTTTGTTGATATTAGTATTTTAGACTTCGACTCTAAAAGGGTACATCTATTTGGTGAAATGAGAAAGGAAAAGTCTTTAGAATTATCAGCTGTTTTTGAAACCGTATTGATGAATATGGATTTGAGCGGACGCAAAGTTAAACACTATCCTGACAGAGTACTAAGCCTATTCAGCCTTTTTAAGTCATCATTGGTGCAGAGCAATATACCGATAGAAATAGGAAAGAAAATTTCGTTAAAAAAATAGGTTACAAAGCCTTACACGTTTCTCTAAGCCATGTTTTCTCGGTGTCACTCAAAAACGGTCTTAGTTTATGGTAGATATTTCTATGGTATGAGTTTAGCCATATTAACTCTTCTTGGCTTAGCAATTTTTTCTCAATAAGATTTTTTTCGAACGGCGCTAGCGTTAACGTCTCAAATTCTAAAAATTCTTTCTTCTGCTCAGAGTGCGTACTTTTTCTTTTAACATATACTAGGTTTTCTAGTCTTATTCCTAACTTACCTTCTAAATATATTCCTGGTTCGATGCTCAAAATCATCCCAGGTTCTAGTGGAACCGTATTTATTCTTGTAATTCCTTGGGGACCTTGATGTACATTTGAAAAAACTCCCACACCGTGCCCCGTTCCATGATCATAATCTAAACCATGCTCCCACAAAAAATGTCTTGCTAATGGATCTAATTCCTTTCCCGTCAATCCTGCGGGCCACCTCAGTTTACTTAAACATATGAGGCCTTGTAATACTTTGGTGTAGAGAAACTTCTGTTTCTTTAAAGCCCTTCCTTTAATTAAAGTTCGAGTCACATCTGTTGTACCCTCAAGATATTGCCCACCGCTATCAACCAGAACTAGTTCCGAAGTTTTTATCTTCTTATTGCTTTTAGCCGACACTCTATAATGAGTAATAGCTGCATTTGATCCTGTAGCACTTATGGTATCAAAAGAGTTATAGTAAAAGGAAGGCTCAAATTTTCTTATTTCTTCGAACTTCTTTACAAGAGTAATTTCATAAAGATCATCAATTTTTGTACTTTTAAACCATTTAATAAACCTCAATAAGGCTAGCCCATCTTTTTCATGGCTCTTTATAGAACCATTTAACTCTATTGGGTTTTTTTTAGCTTTAAGCAATGTTATTGGATTGCACACTTTTTCCAATTTTATATCCTGTCCCGTGATTTTACTTTTAAGAATAAAAGGTGTACTGGTAGGTTCAAAAAAAACCTTCTTTAATTTTTTTATATCTTTAAAAAGAACATTAAAATGCTTTAATGTTACATTCTTTCTTAGCTTAATGACATTGTCTCTATAGCTATCTTTCATGGAGTAAATGCAAACATGATTTTGGTATACCAAAGCATAACAGTTCATTAACGGAGAATGTGGCACATCTTGACCTCTTATATTTGCTAGCCAACAAATTGACTCCGAACACGTAAGTATTAAACCCTGTCCTCTATTCAGTTTGAGTTTATTCTGTATTTGCTTTATTTTCTGATTTGTATTTTCTCCTGATAGTATGGATGGTCTTAAGAAGGGATCCGATAAACCTTCATGTGGCCTTCCCAACCAAACTTTGTCTATTAAGTTATTAATTGGTTTTAATTTAATAGAGCTTTTAAGAGCCTTTTTTTGTGTCTCCACCTCCTGTATGGAGTGTAACCAAGGGTCAAAACCTATTGTTATATTTTTTTTTACATTTTTTTTTAACCAAGAAAATGGTGCGCTCTTAGAAATGTTTTCAATTTTAAAGAAAGATTGGTTTACTTCCTGTCGTATTTGAATGCTATATCTACCATCGGTAAATATGATAGCTGAGCTTTTGAATATTATTGCGAAACCCGCAGACCCAGTAAATCCAGTAATCCATTCTAAGCGATTGTGAAAAGGGGCGGTAATTTCATTGAAATACATATCATTATGGGGCACCAAAAAAGCATCTATTTTAGTCTCCTTTAATTTTTTTCTTATAAGGGTAAGTTTATCTTTTATCGATAATTTTGGTTGGTTATCTCTTTGTTTTTTATGAGTTGACAATCAAGAGCTTCCTAAGTTTGTTTTCTGTTCCTCAAATAGATCGGCTAATTGTTCTGTCATTGCACCTGCAAGTTGTTCAGCATCCGTAATTGTTACAGCCTTCTTATAGTATCTGGTAACATCATGCCCAATGCCAATAGCAAGTAGCTGTACTCGATTAGTTGTCTCTATTTTATTTATAACATGTCTGAGGTGTTTCTCTAAATAGTTGGCAGGATTTACAGACAGTGTAGAGTCATCTACAGGCGCTCCATCAGATATAACCAATAAGATTTTCCTATTTTCTTCTCTCTTTATAAGTCTCTTATGAGCCCATTCCAATGCCTCTCCGTCAATGTTTTCTTTCAACAACCCTTCCTTCATCATTAAACCGAGATTTAACTTTGCTCTTCTCCAGGGTTCATCAGCATTTTTATATATAATGTGTCTAAGGTCATTTAGTCTGCCAGGGTTCTTTGGACGACCAAGTGACAACCATTTTTCTCTAGAATGCCCTCCTTTCCACGCTTTGGTAGTAAATCCTAGTATTTCACACTTAACATTACATCTTTCCAGCGTCTTAGCTAATATTTCAGTCGATATAGCGGCTATAGATATCGGTCTGCCGCGCATTGAACCCGAGTTATCAATCAATAAAGAAACGACAGTATCTTTAAAGTTTGTGCTACTTTCTTGTTTGAAGCTTAGTGGAGTTGTTGGATTCAACACTATTCGAGAGAGCTTTGCTGCGTCTAACAGGCCCTCTTCTAGGTCAAATTTCCAAGTTCTATTTTGTTTAGCTTGTAGTCTTCTCTGAAGCTTATTAGCCAGACGAGATACAGCACCCTTTAGACTATCTAGTTGTTGCTCTAAGTATTCTCTCAATTTTTCCAATTCAGATTCATCTGCAAGTTTGTTCGCATTAATTTCTTGATCGCTAGCTGCATCAAATACTTGGTATTGTGCTTCCTTGGTTTGGCTGCCCTGAATATTTTGGATAATTTGATTTTCACTTTGATCTTCGCCCTCGATAGATTCATCGATCTGACTATCTTCAATGTCAGCGTCAGCACTTGTACTTTGTTGCGATTCTCCATCATTTGTTTCGCTATTTTCTGCGGTATCATCCTCTTCGTTATCTGATCCTTGGCCGGCCTCTTCTTGTTCTACTTCTTCTTGGTTGTTTTCGTCTATATCGCTTTCTGCTTCATCAAATTCGCCGAGTTGTTCTCCATATCCTAGTTTTTCAATTAATTTTCTGCTAAGGAGAGCAAATTTTTCTTGATCAAAAATATCTTCAGTTTTGTTAAATTCTGGGTTTTTAGTTAAGCCTTTAAAAACTTCCTTTGCTTCCAAGAGCTGAGACGCTTCGGAAGGTAGATCCATTTCAGAAAGTTGACTCTTTATGAAATACTTGGCAACTTGTGAAATATTTTCTTCCTGATCTCCAATGGAGCTTTTACCTGAGTATTCTGATGCCTCTACTTTTGTTTTTTGCCAAATATTTCTCTTTGAGCCTGGGTAATATTTCTCTCCAAGTAATTCACATCTTGCTATTTCTAGCTCATGGTATATTTCTTTTGCTTGTTCACCAGTTGGGTCATATTTTGAAAATGTCTCTTCGTCTTTAAATCTAGCTTGCAGAGCCAAAGAATCCGCTATTCCTCTGACTTTTAATATTTCTAATTCAGTTGGCTCTTTGCTTATCTGAGGAAGCTTTATTACTTCGCCGTAATCTCCACTAGGGTCTGCAGAGAATTTTATTTTAAGAGTTTCATTTCCTGAAATAGCCCGTGTTGTCTCTGATATTGATTTCTTGATACCTTCAGTTGCCTCAGATTTTTTCTCTCTGTTCATCTTATTCTGAGGCAGCCTTCAACAAGATGCTATCTGGAAGTTCGATATCGAAACAACGTTGGAAGAATTCGGAAACTGTTGACCTTTCCAACTCATCACACTTGTTTAAAAAACTCATTCTAAAGGCAAAAGCTATATCATTGAAAATTAATGTATTTTGAGCCCATGCTATAACTGTTCTAGGAGACATTACAGTGGATATGTCTCCACCTATGAATGCCTTACGTGTCAATTCCGCAACTAAGACCATCTTTTTAATATCTTTTCTTCGCTCATCACTACCATATTCTGGACAGTTCGCTATGACTATCTCTTCTTCTACTTCATTCTTAAGATAATTAAGAGTAACCACAAGGGACCACCGATCCATTTGACCTTGATTTATCTGCTGAGTCCCGTGATAAAGTCCAGTTGTATCACCGAGCCCAACTGTGTTGGCTGTAGCAAATAGTCTAAAAAAAGGATGCGGTTTTATTACTTCATTTTGATCCAGTAGCGTTAATTTACCCTCAGTTTCTAAAACTCTCTGTATTACAAACATAACGTCTGGTCTACCAGCATCATATTCATCAAAAACTAAAGCAGAAGGATTTCTCAAGGCCCATGGAAGGATCCCTTCTTGAAATTCTGTTATCTGCTTTCCGTCCTTAAGCTTTATTGCATCTTTTCCAATCAGATCAATACGGCTGATATGGCTATCTAAGTTAACTCGAACGCAAGGCCAGTTTAGTCTTGCGGCAACCTGCTCAATATGGGTTGATTTTCCTGTTCCATGATATCCCTGTACCATTACTCTTCTGTTTTTTGAAAATCCCGCCAGTATCGACAAAGTAGTATCATTATCAAACACATAAGAGCTCTCCACTTCAGGAACTCTATCCGTCCGATGTTCAAATGCAAAAACTTCCATTTTTGTTTCTATTCCAAATACTTCTGCAACATCAACTTTTTTCATTGGAATAATTTCTTCTGTCATTACTAATCCTTATTTCATATACACTTTAGGCAACATAAACGATTAACCATGGAATCGTTTGCTATTTCTTATTTGATCCCACGCCCAAACGACCTCAGTCATTCTTTCTTCATCATCTCTTTTCCCATCATTTGTATCAGGATGCAAATCTTTAATTAGAACTTTATAAAGTTTCCTTATTTCGTCTTTGGTCATGACTTCTGTTGCGCCAAGTATTGACAGAGCTTTCTGTTCTGAATGATTAAGCCTTTTTTTTGTGCCTATAGCCCTAGTCTCTTCGTTTCCTAAACCATCAATAAAGCCATAGGGATCTTCTATCCCGAACCTAAGCCTGGAGTTTCCATCTGCGTGGGGTCTATTTGCTGATGATTTCGCGCCAAATGGCTTTGTTCTTCTTCCCCAGGTCTTTGAGAGATTCAGTTCTGTTTCAAATTCCTCTTCCGAATGATTTTTAAAATAGTTCCAACTTGTATTGTATTCCTTGACATGCTTAAGACAAAACCAGTGAAAATTCTCTAAATTTTTTGGGGATTTAGGAGCCCTGTATTTAGCTTCTTCAGAACAGCCATCAAACTGACATGTTCTTACGGAGGACTCAAACCCCCCTTTGGCAGAGCTTTTCTTAGATCGTCTTTTTTTGTCAGCAGATACAGATATATCAAAATCAAGGAAAGATTTATTTTGCATGTCGATTTTCTGTTATAATTATAGAAATATATACAATAGTGCCATAATAAATATAGCCAAGAAAAAATTTGCCCTTTGGATAAAATATATGAATTACGTTCACAAAATAGATAAATTATTGCGAGAGTGCTTTGAGCCCATTTTTTTGGAAGTTATTGATGAAAGCGAATTGCATCGTGGTCATACCGGTTTTAAGGAGGGTACCCAAACTCACTTTAAAATATTAATCAGTGCAAAAATATTTGAAAAAATGCCTAGGGTTGCTCGAGAGAGAGCTATTCATAAGGCTTTAGGGTCTAGTATAATGCAGGATATTCACGCGCTATCAATAAAATTTCAATAACATAAAAGCCTTATATTTTTCAAATTGACAATTTCATGATGAGTTCATTTTTTTATTTACGATTTGATTTATGATTTTTGGGTCGGCTTTACCTTGAGATTTCTTCATTACTTGACCGACAAACCAACCTTTCAACTTGGGATTGCTCTTAACTTTGTCTACCTGTTCTGGATTTTCTACCATAACATCATCAACTATCTTTTCGATAAGGCTCGTATCTTTCACTTGTCGAAGTTCTAACTTATCAACTAGCTCCTCTGGATTACCTCCAGAGCTCCAAATGTGATCAAAAATCTCCTTAGCTCCTTTACTTGAAATTTGATCTGACTTAATAAGATCTATTAATTCTCTCATCTGGCTGACTGTGATTGGGTTATTGTTAAAGGATAAATTATCCTTATTTAGTCGACCAAATAATTCATTAATAAGTAAATTTGCCGCTATTTTCCCATCCGTATTTGTAGCTATGGCTTCAAAAAATGCTGCTGTTGATTGCTCCGCAATTATTACCTCTGCGTCATAGGGCGTTATATTAAAATCGTTGATAAATCTTAGTTGCTTCTGGTCAGGTAATTCAGGCAATTCATTTCGAATTTTGTCAACCCACTCTTTCTCTAACACAATTTTTAATAGGTCGGGACAGGGGAAATATCTATAATCATGTGCATCTTCTTTACTTCTTAAGGGACGAGTTTCGTTCTTGTTTGGATCATACAGACGCGTCTCTTGCTCAACTTGTTTCCCAGACTCAATAAGTTTTATTTGTCTTCGCGCCTCAAAATTTATTGCTTGTTGAATAAATTTTAGTGAGTTCATATTCTTTATTTCACACCTGGTCCCAAGCAAGTCATAATTACCCGTTTTTCTAAAATTCTGAAAAGTGTTGACTTCACAAACTGAAACATTTACGTCTGCTCTCAAGGACCCTTCTTGCATGTTGCCGTCACATGTTTCAAGATACCTCATTATCAATCTCAATTTTTTTATATATTCTACAGCTTCGAATGGGCTATTGATTTCTGGTTTCGAAACAATTTCCATTAGTGCAATACCAGTTCTGTTCAAATCAACAAAACTGGTGGTTGGGTCCATGTCATGTATAGACTTTCCTGCATCTTGTTCGAGGTGAATTCTTTCTATACCAACCTCTTTTTGCAATTTTTCTTCAGTTTGTATCGATATTTTTCCTTTTCCAACAACAGGTTCGTATAATTGGCTAATTTGGTAACCTTGCGGCAAATCAGGATAGAAATAGTTCTTTCTATCAAATCTTGAAA
>CEPB01052548.1_pt1 | contig 10019 bp, 15 predicted proteins | sample 530611 | NCBI WGS metagenome assembly CEPB01 (sample SAMEA2620672, study PRJEB7988) | marine metagenome | isolation source: saline water (ENVO:00002010), including
CACCAAGCCCACGTTGCGCGACAACCGGATGATGCCCAGAAACACCTTGCGTCGTCTCAGAGAAGAACGGTGGTAGTGGCCATGGCTGATCTGAAGCGTCTGGATCAATCGCTGTTCAATCAAGTGGCGGAGCAGTCGCGTCAGCGTGATCGGCTGCGATGCAACCACAACCTGCATCAGGACACGGATGTGGTCCAGCGATTTCTCAATGTGCTGCAGCCAGGCACCTACGTGCGACCGCATCGCCATTGTCGCGAGCAGCAGGGATCCGGCTTCGAGTGCTTTCTTGTGCTGCAGGGCGCCATCGGCCTGCTCGTTCTGAATGAGGATGGAGTTTTACTCGAGACAGAAATCCTGCGCGCCGCCGGTCCTGTCAAGGGCATCGAACTGGCGGAGAATCAGTTCCACACCCTGGTGGCTCTTGAACCTGACTCCGTGATCTTCGAACTCAAGCAAGGCCCCTACCAACCCACTCACGACAAAGACTTCATCGCCAGCTTCCCCCAAGAAGGGACCCCTGAAGCGTGTCAGCAGGAGCTGCACTGGCGAGCTTTCTTTCAAAACGACGTGCGGTGATGATCACAACCCCATAGATCCCAGCAGCGACAGTTGTCCTTGCTGAGACTCTGGTTCCACCAACTGCCATTCCGATGGGTCCCATGGGTTGAGCAATGGCTCCAGCGCACGCAGCTGATGCCCATCGGCAGGTGCCATCCAAGCCTCCTCCAGACCTTGGGGGATCGTTACGGGCATGCGCGGGTGAAAAGGTTTCACCAGGGCATTCGGAGTGGTGGTGAGGATCGTGCAGGTGTCGACTTCACTGCCGTCGCTTCCCAGCCAACGCTCCCAGAGGCCAGCCAACCAGAACGGCTGGCCGTCGACACGCTGGATTCTGCGGCCTTTCTCCAGAAAGGAACTGGCTGGAATCAGACAGCGACGATGTCTCCAGGCACCACGAAAACTGGCTTTGTCCGCCACCGTTTCGGAGCGAGCATTGATGGGTCGAGGTCCCCTCGTGGGATCTTTGCTCCAGCTCGGAATCAACCCCCAAAGCATCAAAGCCGCCTCAGGACCTGCCTGATCACGACGCAAAGCCAACACGGGTTCGCCTGGAGAGATCAGTTGGCGCGGAGAATAATGACGGCGATGCTCAGCATCCAGTCGCTCACGCAAGGGGTGCGGAAGATCGCCAACGGGACTGGACAACGCGAAACGGCCGCACATGTCGCAGCAACCTTTCAGGACTCTTGACGAAAGATACGTTCAAGATCACGGCGAAACTGTTCGCTGCTTAGGGGACGCTCCCCTCGATGGCGACGATTCCGCAGAAGCAGAGCTCCGATCCACCACACCTGCAGCGCTGCGAAGGCAACACCAAACACCAGCAAGCTGACAGTGGGAGTGTCGAGGTCAAAAGCCATCAGCACTCCCCAAAATCGAGCACAATGAAAATCGATACCAATCGTCCATGAAGGAGATCAGCCTGCTGGAACTACTCGCACGCAACGCGGCTCGCTTTGCTGCGGTCTCAGGGGTGCTTGCACTCGTGATTTGGTTGACTTGGGTCTTGCTTGATTTCGAGCACATGCAAAGTGGCTTCACCCTGCCTCAGTCGGTGTACTGAAGCAGGGTTGGCAGACTTTCAGCTCACACCATCGGGAACAACTGAGGTGCTGGAACTACCTGTTGCACGCTCGGTGGAGGCGAAGGCAGCTTCGAGACGATCAGTCTGAGACCGAACGTCGGGGTCGAAACGGCGGAGAATCAATTCATCGATGGCGAAACGCCCTGGACCAACGGCCAAAATGGCGACCGCTGCACCCACATAAAGACCAAGCAGCTCAAGGAGATAGATATTGAATCCGGACGTCACGATCGCGTGATAGATGGCCACGGAAATTGTTCCGAAGATGGCCAAGGCTCCAAAGCGGGTCAGCAAACCGGTGATGATCAGCCAGCTGCCACCAATCTCGGAGAAGGCAGCGATGTAAGAAAGGGTGATCGGGAACGGCAGATGCAAGGGCCTAACGAAAGCATCAGCGAAGTTCTCGATGTTGGCGAGCTTCTCGTAGCCGTGGTGAATCAACAGAACACCGGTAAAGACGCGAAGGATCAAGAGGCCAGCGTCAGCGAGAAATGGCTTTGAAAGGACAGTTCTGAGCACAACAGCAAAAACTTAATGACGAAAAATTAAGGATTCACCGCGCCCTTCCGCGAGCTCGCGCGGCGGGATCAGAACAAGATGAGTAAAACTACCTACCAACTCTGGGATCCACGCTCGGGATCGCAGACGACCATAATGAAATTAGGTAACGGTTGCTTGACATGACGAGTGAAGTTCTCATAACGCTCTTCTTGGGCTTCGGTGCTGCGACTACCACCCTGGCGTTTTGGAAGTTCAGTCGCAGTCAGTCCACAAAGCGTTTGTAAAGCCAACGCACAAACCCGCCGATCACCGGCACAGGCTCAAAGGTGGGCCCAACGAAATCAAAGTAGTCGCGGTGATCGCAGACCTTGCCCTCGCCATTGATGCGTAGGCGGCTGGCACCGGGGTAAATGAATTCGATTCCTTTGATCTTCAGCCCCATTTCCCACTCAATGAAGGCTGTGTCGCCTTCCACGGCGATGGAGCTCGGAACCAAATAAACGTCGTCACAGCGTTGGATCAGCCCCTCTTGGGCCTCGATGTAGGCCTTGATGCCCGTGCGCTCTTGCGTGGGATCCTGGAAATGAACGTTGTCGTCGTAAAGCTCACGCCATTGCGCCTCGGTCGGAGCAGCCATGCCGTAGGGCTTGGTAAACAGAGTGCGGAGACGATCGGCGTTCACGACACAAAAACATCCTCAGATCAAAACCTTATTCAGATCAACGGCTCTGTTGCATAAGCTCCACTGCTCCGCTGGCAACTGCCCCCATGGCTGATCCGCAATATCACTACGAACCAATCGAGGCTTTTGGCGAAAGCCTGACCACCCGACGCCCCTGGAACACCTCCGCTCTTGAATTCGTGGAGCGCCTTAACGGGCGAACGGCCATGGTCGGCTTCGCAGCCGCTGTGGTGGGTGAACTCGCCACCGGCCATGGGCCGGCTGGTCAAGTGATGGGTCTCATTCGCTGGTATCTGAGTTGATCTTGGTGAGAGCGTGCAGCGCCGAATAATCGCCTGCATCCAGATCCGTACCTTCAGCGCGCTGCAGCAGCAGCGCCAACCCCTCCAGGGCAGACGCATCGACGCCAGCCCGCTTGGATTCCTGCAAAAAGAGATTCAGATCTTTTCGCAACAGGCTGGTGCTGAAGTTGGGATCCCCGTAGTGCTCCGTCAGCATCCGCCCGAGCTTCTTATCCACCGTTGGTGCATACAGAGCGGAGGGACGTAGTACCTCCATGAAACGCTCCACCTCCAGACCTGATGCCTGCACAAGTCGAAGGGCCAGCGAATACCCATGGGTCAGGCTGGCGATGAGTTGATTGAGCGCCAACTTTGCGGCGGCTCCAGTACCGACCTCGCCCATGTGCAGCGGATCGGAACCAAGCTGCTGCAACAAGGGACGTTGAAGCTCAAAAACCTCTGGATCACCGCCAGCCATCACCAGCAGCGTCCCCTTCTGCGCTTCCGGGCGACTGCCCAGCACCGGTGCTTCCAGGTAGCAGCCGCCCTGCGCTTTGACGTCCTTTGAGAGGCGCACGCTTTCACTGATCCCCATGGTGCCCATGGGGATCACAGTGCGCCCTTGCAGCGGCCCAAGACACTGCACAACCGCAGAGGTCACCGGACCATCCCGAAGCACGGTGACCACGGTGTCGGCATCCAGCAACGTCTCAGCAGGGCTGTCGCAATGCAGTGCTCCGGCACTGACCAGCGATCGACAGCGATCAGGATCCCGATTCCACACCTTGAGGCACATCCCCACCTCCAGGAGGCGATGACCAATGGCGGCACCGAGACGACCGGTGCCCAATAGCGCGATGGTTGTCATCAGACAGGACTAACCTCCTTCTGGGCCTGCAGCAGCACGTCACGCGCTTGGTTCAGCTGAACGGCAAGACGCTTGTGCGCCCGTTTCAACCTCTGCGCATCCAACCGTCCGGAGAGAGGCAACGCCAAGGTCTGTTGACCAGGTCTGCTTTTGCTGGTGCTGCGCCCGCGTTCACCACTCGAGGTCGAGGCGGTCTTCGTTGCGACACCATCACATGGCATGCGTTGCCCATCCATCGAGGAGTCTCCACCTTGCTTGATTGAGCAACGGCTATCAGATCGGCGCCGCATGCTGGAACGGTGGCATCGAAGCACCGGGTTGAGGTGCCTGGTCCTCCCATGGCATGTCACCCCTCCGGCACGAATGGTGATGCGGTCGACGGAGCTTGGGACTACGGCGTTGGTTCACCAATGAAGTGCCATCAATTGCACCCTCGGCGTGAGCCTGATCAAAGAAACGGACGAGGGTCTTGATCGAAGCGATGCTCGAACGGGAGCGGTGCCGGTTGCTGATCCCCATCCAGAACAGCGGTGGACTCCAGAGCGCGCCTGAGTGCACGGGCACTGTGCAACGGCATGTCTCGAGGCACTGAGATGCGATCACGCAGGTAGCGCAAGGCGGCAGCCGATCCAGGCTCGGGAGACACCGGCCGACCCAGCATCAAAGCCGTGAGTGCCGCTCGCAGGGGCTGGTCAAACCCGTCGCCAAGGGGATTGCGCGCCAAGAGCGTGCTCCGATGTCGCAGCACGCGCTCCAGCGCCCGCTCTCGCGGCAGCCCTTCAGCCAGCGCCGGAGCCCAGCGACTCTCCAGCTCACCGAGCCCCTGCCCAGCATCCACAGCAGCAGCCATGGTGCGCTGGTCCTCACTGCCATCCGCCCAACATCCACCCATCTGCGGCGGCAGATCATGGGCATGCGTGTGCATATCACTCTGGGTACCGCGATAGGTCTCCAGTTGTTCAAGCGCCGAGAGCCAGCGATCGATTCCCGGATGCGCTTGGCGCAGCGCAAATCCTTTGAAATAAGCCAACGACGCGTTCATGCGCTCCACATAGGGGATGAACACCAGGTCGGCCGTGCCCGGGGTTGATCCCTCAGGGGCATCGGGATCCAACCAGGTGCCACCCCCGGCCGCAAGGGCGTCCTCCATCTGTCGTGCCACAGCCTGAAACTGGTCGCGGGCCTGACGTTCCTGGCGTTCATTGAGGCCTGGTGTGCACAACCAGAGGCACCAGGCCCGGAACAGCAACCGTTCAAGATCGCGTAAGGCGCGCACGCGGCGATCACCCATCGGAGCACCAACGGGCCCGAAAGTCGTCTCGAGTGCCTCAAGAATCCGGTCGCTTTCGGTAATCAGCCGCCCATCCAGTTCCAGCGCTGGAAGCATCCCCGATGGAACTAGGGCTGTGAACCATGGCTCCTTGGGCCCATAACAGCGCATGGTGACCTTGCGGATCCGATAGGGGATCCTGCGAAATTCCAACCAAAGCCAAACCTTCTGGCAGTAGGGGCACCAAGCATGGTGATCCCGAAACAGCGTGACGCGCACCGTCGATTCAGGCTGACCAAAGAGACGCAGAGTGGCTTGCGCATTGGCAGGTCCTTCGACCCGCTCCGCAGCGGGCGGTGCCATGGCCTCCAACTCAGACCAGCTCAGAGCCGTGGCGGGATTGAGGGCAACCATGAGAGTCTCGGATCATCACTGCATGATCACCGCTGAAGTGAATCGCCTGTGACCATCGATCACCGCCAGCTGCAGGACCTTGAAGATCGGGCCCGTCACCGGGGCACTGGCCTCCAATGCGAGGACATCCTTGGCTGCTGGCAGCTGACGACGATCTGGCCCAAAGGTCGCCAAGAAACCAACGCCCTGAGTGGTTGGTTTTTGCGCAGCCTTGGAGCCTGTCTGGACATCTCAGAAGGCCGAAACGCTGATCTTCAGCTACGCAATGCTGTGAACCTGGGGCCACTCTGCCTGCAGTTTCAAGGGCCTGGCCATCTGCGCGGCAGGCGCCCGCTGCTGGTGTTTCAGTTCGAGCAGGTGGAACTGAAGCTTGGACAGCTCACGCTGCTGAAACGAATGCTCCCCAGCCCCACACAAGGCCGTGAGCCCTTTTTTGCCTTGATCAGTCGCAGCAACGACGGATGGATGGCAGCCCGTGGCCGTGGTGGTGGCTTAGCACTCTGGACCCTCAAGGGTTGAGCCGCTGTTCACACCAGTGGTCGTGACGCTGCCAACGGCGTCGACAATGCGGGTGAGGCTTCAGATCAAGCTGCTCCACCTGAGACAGGTGAATACGCAAGAGCAACAGGTGTGGCGGAACAGCTTCACCGTCGACCACCTCCCGAGGCCACGGCCCTGCTTCAGACAAGAGCTCCCCAGGATTCGGCCAAGCCCAGACACTGCGACCGGGGGGAGAGAGTTTCTGCCAATGATCCGCCAGACCTGTGGGGTCCTGCTCAGGGGTGATCAACGCCGCCGCGCCACGCAACCGAAATTGCTCTCGTGCCTTGCGGAACAACCAACACAGCTCCACCTGAGGCTGATGCATCAGTTCAGAAGGTTTCTCGCTGCGGGCATCCGTGAGCAGCTCCAGATCACCGGATGGGCTCCAACCCCGAAACACCAACGTGCGCACCCGGGGTGTGCCGTCGTGAGCGACGCTGGCCAATTGCAGCCAGCCCGATCCTGCGGCGCGTCCTTCACGCTGGCGCGCTCCGCGCAGCAACGGTCTCCATGGAGGAATTGGGTCCACAAGACCCTGATCAACGGGCATCGTTTAGCCAGGGGTCAAGAAAGGCCAGCGGCCGCGCCATCGACTCCGAGAATCCAAGAATGCCTCGGTCGCGATAGACGTACAGGAGTGAATCGTCGTCATCGAGAAGGAATGTTCCTCCCCGCTGCGTGATGAAACGATCATCGGGCACATAGGTGCCCCAGTGCCGCAGCACTTCGTTCATGTTGCGCAGACGAACCGTGGCCAGTTCAAACGGACGCTGGAAGCCCCCTCCCCCCGCACGCCGAAACAAGGCGGCGGGGAAGGATGGCAGGACCCCGGTCGTCACCTGCTCATCATCATCGAAGCGCTGTGGTGCAGAGCGATCACCGGTATAACCCCGCAACACCTCCTTCAAGGTTCCAGGAGAACCAATGCCGGCGCACATCAACAGCAACGACGGCCAGGGACCTCCGGGTGCCTGAAGCCCCGCTGAGAGGCCCAGCGCACGATGCAACTGGTGATCAGGCTCGATCTGCAGCAGATCTGGCGGAAAACCCGTGAAGTCGCAGAAACGATCGGCTCCTGCCTGATCACCAATGGCGATGGCTAGAGGACGGATGCCGGCCTGCTCGAGCCTGGGCAGCGCCGGCACCAACGCCTGGGCATATTCCATCGAGTCGAAGTCGCCCAGCTGCGTTAACAGCACAACTAACCGTTTAGAACCAGCAGCACCGTCAGGGTTTTTGCCAATTCGTCTGATCAGTGCTTCAGGCGCTTTCATCGGTGCGTTGACAACCCGGTTAACAAAAAAGGGCTGCTCTCAACGGCAGGGTGGCAAAAATCGGCATCCACTCGGGTGACTGCCAATTCCACGTGCACGCGATCCAGCCCTGGTGACACGGCGGGCGGGACTGAATCGCGCAGTCCTTTGTCGGTGTTGGTTTTAGTCGTAAGTCAGCATCTGACTGACGTTGAAGCGTTGCTAGCAATCAGCTGAAATTCCTCGTTTCAATTTTACTTGCATTGCTGATGAGTGGTGATTACTTTTTGCCTTCATCGGATTCAGACATCTGGCAATTCGCCAGGTATTCCTTGAACATGTCTTGAACGACATCACAGCAAGAAGCTCCTTCGTCCACCATATATTGAGCAAGCCATTGCGACTCTTCACTGTTGTCCAATGATCGAATAAATTCTGAAACTTGTATTCTCAAATCCGCGAAGACTCGCAGTTTCTTTTCATCAGGAGGAGTCGGAGAGGCATTGTCATCGGGAAGCCTGAAATTCGAATTGTAAAAAGAAGCGGTCCAAAACAATGGGAAGAATAGTGAGACAAGCTGCAAGATACCGAGGGACACAGTTTCCAACTCAGTTGCTTCACGAGGATGAAGATTCCCTGCTCTCCTTGCTGCCTTGCGAATCAATTTAAAACCCTCTCCTTGAGGATGCTTCTTGAGCATGTCGTTGAGATAAGAGCGAAGATAGGTCATCTTGTCTAGGAGTCTATGTGTGTTTCGCCAGAACTGATCACATGGGTATTCTTGATGCATCTCCCTTCAATCTCTGGCGCAAAATCGCGTGGAGCTACAGCCTGATCGAGGCAAGGTTCGACAGAGGCATCTGCAACAATTGAATAAAATTGTACTGTAGCCAAGTTAAATTTGCTTGCCCCAGCACCTACAGACCGGTACCGAGTCTTGAGCACCACCCACCGCGTTTTCCAGCTCCTCATTGAAAGGAGCTGAATCAGCTTTTTTTCAAATCACCGGTAGAGATCAAGAATCCAGCCTCCCTTGCAATCACCACCACAGCGTTAGCGTCAGCAGCAGCTTTAGCTTCTACAGAAGGCTAGTACGGATTTAACGTGTTCGAGGCAGCCTTGAGTTGCTCGTCTGACATTCAAGGACGTGAAAGATTCGTTTGGTCATAGCAAGGGTCAGTATCCACAACTGAAACGGCCAGGATTCATCGACCTAAGAGCCAGTTGCGCATTGATTATGCGTCTGGAAGGTGCTCCTCTGGCTGACATTCGGATTTTTCACTTCTATCGGCATTGCGTTTGAGTTGGTCTAGAAGGAAGGGAGCCAAAGATGGATAGAGCACGAATGAATTGTCGACGGCCGCTTATTAGTTGCTACCAAGGAAATCAAAAATCTTCTGCACTCCACTCACAGATCTCCGATAAAACTTAGTGTAACCACAATTGGTGCATGTGACTGCGTTATAGCGCCTATTACCTATGTCAAAGAAGCTGCTCCAGAATCCACCGGAGACACGAATCTGGCCAGTCTCGTAGGAAGTACAGCCACACTCGCTACACACGTAACCAGTGGAAAATCCGACAGAAGATGCCATTCTTTTTTTGGAGATGCTTCCTTATAGTCACCATCGCCATGGCTTGCAACCTTGATTGCTCGACAACTGACTGAGCGTTCTGAATTTCGTTGTCCTGATGTCGGTGGTGCTGCCTCCTTGAAGCATGAAGCTAGAGCCTGATCAACGCAACGGCCGACAGCGGCATCGAAAGGTCAAACGCGCTGAAGTGATCCACCAAAGAGCCACTTGCGCATGGGACGCAATTGTTTCCTGAATGCTCGCGATCAAGCAAGATCAATAAAACCCGACGAAGGGTTACTGGAATCGATAAATTGTCCACCAAGAATCGCAGTTAGCGACACAGCATCCAAATCAACTTCATCGAACTCATCCTCGATGTCGATCGCTTTGGTTCATTCAGAGACCTCTGCTTTATCCAACCGAAGTTCTGCTGCAGCAGCCAATTCAATGAAGCGTTCAATCCCTGCTTCTGGAGTGGCAACAAACTGCTGATACAGCTCGACTTTCTTCTCGATTGGCATGGAATTGGAGAGCAGCTTGAAGCGTTCGAGTTTGTCCATCAAGGGAACCACAGCGTGACCTCGTTGTAGCCCTGTTGCGGCAACAGTTCAGCCACCCGGGTTAATCCAACTGTCAGCTCTGGCGCCAACCGCAACGCCGCGAATGCATCGTCGGAACAGTTCCATGCCGATGCCGAGCACATCGCTGATCTCCGCCTGCCTTGACGCGAGCAAGACCAAAGACCTATGTCGTCTCCACGCTTGCTCATCCGTCATGCCTCTGAAAACGTTCCTGCCAGTCCGTGTCATGAGCGTGGCAGCGATATTGTCACTCTCAGGACTCGCTGTTTCGGTTGCCCGGGCGCAGGAGCCGGCCACCAAAGCCTTTCAACAACGCAATGTGCCGCTGTCGTGGATCTTCAACGAGTGGCGCCGGAATGGCAACACTGCCAACACCTATCTCTGCGTCTGCGACCAGGATCGTT
>CEPB01036195.1_pt1 | contig 9928 bp, 6 predicted proteins | sample 530611 | NCBI WGS metagenome assembly CEPB01 (sample SAMEA2620672, study PRJEB7988) | marine metagenome | isolation source: saline water (ENVO:00002010), including
GCAATCATAGCCAGTTGGTCGTCAAACAAGACTGATGGGCGACGAGGAAAGCCGGCCTGAGGATGGACCACTCTACTCCCATCCTCGGTTTTGGCAGGGATTGTTGATTCTCGCCATCTTCCTCAATGTTTACGTGATTATCAACAGTGATTTGGGATTGGATGCCCATGTCGAAGGCGCCTATGTTGAAACTGACGAGGGGTGGGTTTTGGACTGGGGTGATACTCGAACCGAGGACCCACTAGCCTCCAATCCCGAGGATGCGAAAATCGTTCCTGAGCACAATGTGAAGTCTGAGATGATCATGCCTTTTGCAGTATTGGGAATGATTCTCGCAATTCTTGTCGCAACAAAATCTGGATTGAATCGAGATACAATCATCGTATTGATGTTGAACCCTGCACTGATCTTTTCCATTGGCAGAGGTTATGCGGAGTATACCTACCTCGGTATTCTTGCCATCGCCTGGGTGGCGTGGAATCTGTTCAAAGAATCCGAAGAAAGTCGTAAATGGCTTCGATACATTGCCATAACGATGGCTTCAATGTTGATGTTGTCTATTTGGAGTCTGAAGATGAAAATTGATCCGAAGGAGTTGATGCTTCCACTTCTCGGGTTGGTTGTAATTGGTTACCTGATTGATCGAATTCCAGATGAATGGCTGAATCCCCAAAAGGCATTATTCAGCGGATTTGGATTGGGGCTGCTCGTCATCATTGTGGCTGGAATGCTCGGTTATGGTTCCTTTTCAGTTGTAATGAATGAACCCGTTCGATTCATTCAAGCTCTCCCAATTTCCATATTTGGTGTCATCATTGTGTATGGTTTGGTTGGAATGGTCCTATGGCCATTTGCAAGGCAAACTTGGGAACAAATGTCAGAAACAAGCGACCGCGTGACTGGAGAGTTGTCTCTATTCATTGGCACCATGGCTGGATTGATTGTCGCCTATGTCGCCTGCTTATGGGCCTATGAATCGATATTGTGGAATTCTGCATGGCCTTGGCACATGTGGACCATGGGCAACAATGGGCGATACATTACCATCCTCGCAATCCCGAGTTACTTGTTGATCCAACGAGTGAACAAAAATCTCGATTGGCGTAAACCAATGGCTGTAACCGGTGTATTGTTGATTTTACCGATTTCAATGGCAGCAGGCATCCACGGCCAAACATACTGGACCGATGATGCAGCAGAAATTTTGTCCACACATATGGAAGATGACGAAGATTTCCTATTCGTACATGATGCCATGCTCGGGATGCACTATCTGTATACCTTCCACACTCATATCGACGATGTGAACGAACGAAACATTACCGGTCATTGGCGAGCACCGAATTCAAATTGGCAATCGGAATTGTTTGCTGAGCAGCCAATTCAATATCGAGGAGATTTATCCTCGGTCAAGTGGGTTGTCTTGGCTCCAGGGGTAGAATGGGATGCACCACCGGAAGGTTGGCAATCAATAACCGGAATGGCCGATTTCATGAATGGCGGCGGAGAATGGCAAGTCTGGTCGCAAAACCAAGTATTCTCCGTCTCTGAAACGTAAGAGGCCCCCGCCTTGGCCGAAGCCAAAACGGGGGCGTTAACGATTGACAAATCAAGCGTTCTTGTCAGCTTGGACCTTAACGCGAACGTCCTGTGCTGCGCCCTTGATGCTCTGCATAGCCTTGCGTACACGTGTACCAGCAGCAGAGTTGCCTCGGTCGTGCTTTCCAGCATCGACGAGTGCGTCGTTCAATGTGTCAATCATTCCTTGTACCATAGCCTCAACAGACATACCGCTGGCCCTCTGTAGACCGCTCTTAATCATTGACCATGGAGCATCGGCGATTTTCAGTGCTAAAGACTGATTTTCACAGGCGAGGTTAGAGAGATCAATCCTCAAACGAGGAGGCGTGAATCTCAGCGTAAATCATTCACGATGTTCGGATGAATGAACTGTCTGCCTGCATGGTCCAAGCAGTCCCATCTGGAGAGAGGTAAACCGTCTCCCCTGCATGCCCTGTGACATACTGGCCACCGGGTGTGAGGTGTGTGTAATCTGGGACGGATTGAACCGCTGGAGCTGCTGCAATCGGTGCGGCTGCCACAGGTGGTGCATAGGCCACGGGTGCTGCAACGGCAGGGGCTGCAGATGCAGGGGCCGCAAATGCGGTTTCTGTTCCCCAATCCACCGTGGGTTGTGGCTCCTTGTTACCTCGCAATAGCATGGCGCCAAGGATGCTTGCGATGACCATCAGCATGACGAGGAATACGACACCTCCTATGACCAAAGCGCTCACTCCACCGGCTTCCGAAGAGGATCCATCTCCATCGCCAGACTGCTCGTTATCTTCGCCTGAACCTTCACCGGGTACTTCGGCACCTGGCTCTTCTTCAGCGAGGAAAGTGATGGTGCTGGATTTGTAATCAAATCCATCCGTGCCCTGTGCTGTCAGCTTCAACTTGACTTCATCGAAGTTGGCCAGTGTAGCTCCAGTTTCTGGATTGACCGCAACAAATGATTGTCCTGTTCGAATTGTAGATGAATCGATGGGGACTTCACCTCGTTCCCAACAAATACCGCTCTGAGTATTACAAATCTCCCAAGTTGCAACGATATTGCTTAGTTCGACATCACTGAGTTGAACGACAAAGAAGTTTGGACTCATTCCGAAGTACATGTCAGTAACTGCAACGTCGATGTCGCCATTGCTTCCATCGTTGCTCCATGTCAATGGCATGCTGTCTACAACTATGATGGCCATGTTCCATAGACCCGTATCACCATCAGAGTCTGATGCTGACAACTGGATCAAGTACTGACCTGGTGTTGTATAGGTCGCAGTGAGCATACCTGAAATCGGGTTGTACTGAACCATTCCATCGTTGGATGTGACGGTCGCCCAAATTTCAGCATCGTCGCCATCAACATCAGTCAAACGAGAAGAAAGATCCACTTCCAGTGTGTTGTCAACTTGGATGACTAGGTTGTCAAGTCCAGTTGAATCAAACCGTGGTGCGTCGTTAATGTTCTGAACGTGTACGTGAATGGGTGTTTCACTGTATTGACCATCGGTATCGGTCGCTCGTACAGTTACGACAACACTGCCGTGTGCATCATCGTCAATTGCCGAAATTGATAGTGTATTGCTGCCTCCAAAGAAATCTGCGTTCAAGATGTCTGCGGGCTCAACTGAGACGATGGCAAGGGATAGCGATGCAACGCTCGTTGGGTTCCCATTGCTATCTGAGTCGGTCAAATATTGTCCAAGGCTCAGTTGAGTCGTCCCACCTTCATCATACGATTGAGAAGGAATACTGAGCCATCGTGGCTGACCGTTTTCGATAACACTGAACATCAAGGTTCCAGTATTGGTGTCCTCGCCGTCGTTGATGGTGATGCCAATCCCTTGTGGCGCAGGACTACCTGTGCTGTCAAGTTGAATCGTGGGGAAGTTGACTTCGATCTCACCAGCTGATGCATGCCAAGCGATGAACGAAGGATCGTTGCTAGTAATCACCAGCGATGACAAATCGGTTTCTGCATCACAGACCAAACCTGCGAGTGGAACACGCTCATTGGTCTCGACCTTGACGGTTGGCAGTCCGGGGAACGCAGGACAATCGCCTGGCGCTGTATCTGGATTGTTGGGGTCAACCACTACTGGAAGACCATTCATCAGACTGAATGCATCACTGGCAACACTCCAATCGCTCACTTGGCTACGTGCATCGACGAGACGGGCACGAACATCATAGTCGCCACTTGATGCTGTGTTGACAGGGTCAACTGTGAACACAAATCGCTCGTTTGGTGAACCAGGTGCAGTTAGTGATGAAGGTGCTGTAACCCATTCGGAACTCCAAGCGTTGGATCCAGATGGAGAGACTTCAAACTCAGCGGTCATTGTTGCCATCGTATCAACACCGTCACGAGAATTTCCTGTGATATCAAAGTCCAACGTACCTCCGCGTGGGATGGCGATTTGACCATCTGCAATCGGTGTGTCTGTCGAGGGTGAGAAATCGTGATCGATGTAAGACATCATTGCGTTATTCGCACTGTTGCCATCACCTGTCAAGCCAGTGATCTGGGCTTTGAAGCCACTTAGACCGTTCGCAGTGTTTGTGATTCCTGAAGTGTCAAAGGTTGTTGAGAAGGATTGTGTGTTAGAGTTCCCTGCTGCATTTGAAAGACTATTCAGAGAAGTCTGATCGAAGCACTGATTATTGTAGCAAATTTCAATTTGACCGCCATCAGAATAGGTGTCCGCACCGGCATTCCGAACGGTGACATCCAAATCGAGGATGTCTCCTGAAATGAAGCCGCGAGTATCAAGTTGATTTTCGACATTGAAGGTCGTAATGGCTACGTCGATAGGAGGTTGCATGGTGCTATCACCAGCCGCATAAACATCCTCTCCGAAACTGCTGGTGCTCCATCCACTGAAAAGGGCTGCAACGACATTCATGTTGGTTGCTCCTTGAGCAACGAGATTGTTTGGAACCGTCCATGTTGTTGATGATGAGCCCGATGCTAGGCTGATGGTTTCGAATCCAGTTCCACCACCAACACTACCGCTGTTGCTTGCATAACCTCCATTGTTCAATAGCCATGCTTCCCAGCAATTGTGTCCCTTGCTACCATCGCTGTATGCATGTGAATGGCAAATCTTCTCAGTAACCGCTGCATAGAGAGTAATCGAAGATGCAGGGGATCCAGAGCCAACGTATGATGCTGTTACTGTGACATCAGATGTCCCGTCTCCGTTGTCGCTTTGACCAACATTGACTGTATAATCAGCGGCAGTTGAATGCATGTTGCCACCAGACGAAATGTATTGGTCCCAGCAAGTGTTGCTGCCGCAACCAGTGTTGAGTGCGGCATCACCGAAGGAAGATTTGGGGGCACCGCCACTTTCTTGAAGATGTGAAACGCCATAAATTGGAGCAATATTTCCAGCCTCAGCATCGGCTGTATTACCAAAGTTTGCGCTATGGTAAGAGATGTACACATATTGATCTGGCAAACTGTTCTTAGCTTGGTCATGTGCGGGGCTTCCATAGGCATAGCAATAGCCACAGTTGTCAGAAGTGATGTACTGAGCAAACACGGTATGCCCTGGATTTGAAGGGGCATCACTGGGTTCAACTAAATCAAGCGTTGTATGATTATTTTCTTCATATTCTGAAAAATTTACAATTCCGTTCAAGGAAATGATGGCCATCAGAACGGCGACCAAAAGTGCATTCACATAGCGGGTGCTCATACCTCCTCCTGTAAGGAGGAGCGTTATTAATTGAATGGTGATAAGATTGGAACTGTTTTTTAGCCCCAGTCTTGGACCGACTTTTCCCCTGCAACGATAGCGATTGGTTCAATACCGACCGATATACCGAACAACTGAGGCGATAGTGTGGAAGATGGCGACTATCGAAGTGCGCTTCCGGACCCCGACGAGGGCGAAACACAGGAATGGCGAGATTCAATCATTTCTGTCGAGGAAAATTTTGGCCCCGAGCGCGCCCGCCAATTGCTGCAAGAAACGGTCATTGCTGCAAATGAAATTGGTGTTCCTGTCGGTGAGTTAACACAAACTGCTTACGTCAATAGTATCCATCCAGATGATCAACCACAGTATCCCGGGAACTTGCAAATGGAGCAGCGAATCCAAGATGTGATTCGATGGAATGCAATGATGATGGTCACGCGTGGGAACAAATATTTCGAGGGCATTGGTGGACACATTTCGACTTATGCAAGTACATCTCATCTGTGGGAAGTTGGACTGAATCATTTCTTCCGAGGAAAGGATGGAGTGGGCAATGGAGACCATGTCTACTGGCAAGGTCATGCGAGTCCAGGTCTCTATGCACGGGCTTGGATGGAAGGGCGAATGGATGAGCAACGGATGGAGCATTTCAGACAAGAAGCGTTCAGCGTGGGCCTGTCGTCATATCCCCATCCCCGTTTGATGCCTGATTACTGGGAATACCCCTCGGTGAGTATGGGCTTGGGTGCAATGACTGCGATTCGTCAAGCCAGATTCAATCGCTATCTTCACAATCGTGGATTGGCAGATTCCTCTGAGAGTACCACTTGGTACTTCATGGGAGATGGAGAATCGGATGAGCCTGAATCTCTCTCCGAATTGACCCTCGCATCGCGTGAAAATTTAGACAACATCGTCATGGTTGTCAACTGCAATTTGCAGCGATTGGATGGACCCGTACGTGGGAATAGCAAAATTGTCCAAGAATTGGCTGCAAGATTTACCGGTGCTGGATGGAATGTAATCAAGTGTTTGTGGGGCTCAAAGTGGGATGCATTGTTTGCCAAAGATCGCCATGGACTTTTGGCCGCACGCCTTGAAGCATTGGCTGACGGCGATGAACAACGCATCATGACGGATGAAGGATCAGTAATTCGTTCTGAATTGTTCAATTCGCCAGAATTGGCCGAATTGGTGTCTAATCTCTCAGATGAGGACTTGGAAGATTTAGCGAGCAATGTTGGTGGACATGATCCTGTCAAAATATTCGCCGCATATACCGCTGCTCGTGCACACAAGGGTAGACCCACTGTCATCCTTGCTCGAACCATCAAAGGTTGGGGACTTGGACCCTCGTTTGCCGGTCGAAATTCAACCCATGGCAAAAAGAAAGCTGACCAACCTGTCTTGCAGTACATGCGAGATGAATTGGGGCTGACTTTTACCGACACACAATTGGAGAAACTCCCTTATTTGCAACCCGCAAACTATCCTGAAGAAGTTGAATATCTTCTTGATAGACGTGAGAAATTAGGTGGATTTGTCCCCGAACGCAGAACCCCGCCTGTGGATTTGGAACTTCCTAAGGCAGAGGCCTATGCTGAGTTTGATGATGGCACCAAAGGCAATCTCGAAGTGAGTACGACAATGGTATTTGTTCGCCTGATGCGGAGTCTCATGAAAGCAGATGAATTTGGTGAGCGAGTCGTCCCAATTGTACCGGATGAGGCCCGAACTTTCGGTATGGATCCATTGTTCAGTGAGTTTGGAATTTACGCTCCCGAGGGGCAACTGTACAAGCCTGTGGACCATGCGGTATTGATGAAGTATAAAGAAAGTCAATCCGGACAAATCCTTGAAGAAGGAATCAATGAAGCTGGAGCCATGTCCACATTCATCGCCAGTGGTACATCGTATTCGACCCAACTTTCTCCAACCATTCCTTTCTACATCTATTACTCAATGTTCGGATTCCAACGGGTTGCCGATCTGATTTGGTCAGCAGCCGACAGTCGAGCGAGAGGGTTCCTCATTGGAGCAACTGCTGGACGAACCACACTCAATGGTGAAGGGCTTCAACATCAAGATGGTCACTCTCATTTGATGGCGATGACAAACCCTGCAGTTCGTGCATGGGATCCTGCATATGCTTACGAATTGGCGACCATCATCAAGCATGGAATTGAGGAAATGTGCGGTGAAGAGAAAGACGTCATCCATTACATCACTGTATACAATGAAAATCATCCAATGCCACCCAAGCCCGAGGGAGTTGACGAAGGTATTCTTCGAGGGCTCTATCAAATTGAATCGAACAAGGACGCAAAGGTTCGATTGTTGGGTTCGGGGCCAATCATGCTCCAAGTTCATCGAGCAGTTGAACTACTTGCGAACTGGAATGTGAATTGTGAAATTTGGTCGGTAACATCCTATGGGGAACTCCGTCGAGAGGCCGCAGATGCGACAAGATGGAATCGATTGCACCCTGGTGAAGAACGGAAGTCGTCATGGGTGGCGGACCATTTGGACGACAGTGTGGGGACCACGGTTGCGGTGAGTGATAACATGATGGCCGTACCTGAAATGATTCGGCAATGGGTTGGAGGCGATTACGTGGTCTTGGGCACGGATGGATTTGGTCGGTCTGATACCCGAGAAGCATTGAGACGCTTCTTCGAAATTGACGCTGAGCATGTCGCTCTTGCCGCACTGTCTTCTCTGGTCGAACGTGGGGAAATTTCAGCAGAAATTTACAACCAAGCAGTCGAAACTTTCGGTATCTCATTTGAGCGAGATGACATTACTTCGATTTAGAGAGAGGGGGCTTCCACTTCCCTGAGTTGCGCCTGTGATCCAAGATGTGCCAGTACAAAGCGGTCACATTGGTTGACTCAGGGTCGTTTGAAATCTGTGTTGAATGGCGCTTCCAAGCACGACTTGCAAGAAGTGCAAATGGGTATATTCGAAGCGCTGGACCGCAGGCTGGACCCAAGATTGTCGTCAACCAAGGTCGCTCGATGATCCCAGATTGCTCCATGGATTGGATGACGCGATTCCAATGCCCACGCATTTTGCGAATCACCCACCTTGAGGGGTTGACCGATGAATCCAGACGGAAACCTGCTGCGGCCAACGGTGCAGCCATCCAAGGGGCGACATAGCCCCCAGGTGCCCTAAACCATGGCCGCCATGAGTCCCCTGCAAACGCTGAAATCCGATCTCGAGCCGCGACAAGCATTTCGGAAAAATCTTCGATATTCTCTGGCCATGCTGACCAACATCGATGCCCCCAACCATGGCACGCAAACAAGACGTTGGGCTTCTGCAACAATACTTGCAATCGCTTTGTTAATTCTGGACAATCAAGTTGTTCGGCAATCAAAAATATCGTGACAGAGGGGGCGCCATCAACCCACTGGATGAAAGAATCCGTAGCTTCGAGTAACTGCTGACTGGCCTGGTATCCCTCAGTTTTCCAAGTGGGCATTGGAATCGATGAACGGTTTGGATGTCCGCGATTTGATGGCAAATGAATCAAATCGTCAGAATCGACGCTCAACCACGCACTCATTCTGACCCCTCCAAAGGCAGTCGAGGAATCAACCAACAAATGTGAGCAACAAACTGACCTGAAATTTCCACCTCGACCTTGTCCTCCATTCGGTGTCCATTCCAACGACGAATGGCGGATTCGGCTGTTTGTACACCGGCGATATTTTCGGGATTGACATGCATCTCAATTGACGTCAAGCCCCCACGACCGATCCAGTTGAGGACTGCATCAATCGACCGACTGGCGATTCCTTGCCGCTGCATCGGCGGTACAATCCAGTAACCGAGATTCCAATGACCGAGCGTCAAATTGGGTGTATAATCTAGGGCAATCAAACCTGCAAATTGTTCCTGACTGAATATTGCCCAATGATATGACAAACCTCCTGCCCCGTAGTGACCGACATCACGTAGATATTCGAGCACTTGATTGGGTAAAGGTTTCTCAATCTCTAACCATGGCATGGCTTGGAAAACTTCAGCGCCACTGAGTTCAATGGCCTTGAGAATGTCTGTTTGGTAAACTGGCATCGCTGCTGTCAATCGCAAATCATCATCGCAATGGATGTCGGCAATTGGTCGCACATTACACCCATTTGCCGGCGTCGTTTATGCCTTAGGAAAGCAGATGTTGTACCGCTTTTGCGACATCGGGAGAGTCTGGATGCTGCATTCTAGCGGACTCAATCATACGTCGCATGACATCATCTTGACCGTATTTCTTCAGCAGAACACCGATGTGGAAAATCAAATCGATTCGGCTACCCAGATGTGGTCCAAGTGAGACCAATGCACGTTTAGACTCCTCAATATTGCCTGCCTTTGCCGATTCCATGGCATCTCGGAGCATCTTTCGAATCGCTGAATCATCCCATTCATCAGTTTGAGGCCAAGGCCAAATTCCGGTGGCCTGAGGAGCGGAGGCTGAAATCGCAGGGACTGTAGGAATCTCAGGTACTTTAGGAATGGCGGGAACTTCTGGAATCGTCGGCACTGCGGGTACAGTCGGAGCAACGGGTGCTTCAGGAACGGTCGGTACAATCTTTGGCTGCGATACAGGTTGTGGCTCAGGTACAGGCACCGGTGGGGTGACGGGTGTAACGGAGGTC
>CEPB01050749.1_pt1 | contig 9911 bp, 6 predicted proteins | sample 530611 | NCBI WGS metagenome assembly CEPB01 (sample SAMEA2620672, study PRJEB7988) | marine metagenome | isolation source: saline water (ENVO:00002010), including
TGGATTGAACATATGTTTTTTAAGATATCCGTGTTGAGTAGTAACATTATATCCGCGTTTTCTGTAATAATTGCGTACACCATTCCCTGAAATAACGGTAATATTTGAATATCCGTTGTATAATGCTATTCTTTCCGCATCTTTTAGTAATTTAGTACCAAATCCTTTGTGTTGGGAACCTTTAGATTGTCCAACACCGCTTAAGTCTCCATATACGTGTAATTCGCGTATGAATGCACTATTTTTAAGTTCTGGGAAGGTTGGTATGTTCGATTTTCTCCAAGGTATTCTGAGGCGAATAAATCCATAAAGGACTTTTTCGTCGTTTGTTTCATAACTGATGAAAATTTCAGTGCCATAGCTTGATTCATATGTGCGTATTTTTCGATAAGCCTCTTTGATTTCTTTACCTTTAACTTCACGACAACGAATACATTTACAATTGCTGATTTTAGATAAGGATTGTCTCATGTTTGGTTCTGAGCATCCTCCTTCTATATAACTGATAGGTATATCTCTAATAACTCTATTTAATCGAATCCATGGATGCATTCGTGTTTTTGCGTAAATGAGAACCTCTTTTAATTTTTCATCAGAATAAGGTTTATACTTACCGCTTTTGTACATATTTTCATAAACGGACCACGGTACAACTGAGACAGGATATATTTTGATTTGGTCTGCTTGTAACAATGGGTTATAAAGGACTTCATCAAACATTTGTATATCTTTTTGGGGGTTGCTGCCATATAGATTTGGCATAAGATGTACATCTAATTTGAAACAATTATGTTTCAAAAGGGAGATGGCATCTATAGTATGTTTAATAGAATGTCCTCTATTAGACATTTTTAATATTTTGTCATCAGTATGTTGTAAGCCCATTTGTATTCTTGTACAGCCAAATGAACGAAATTTTGCGATTTCTTGTAAAGTAATTGTATCTGGTCTGGTTTCTAATGTCAATCCAATGACACGAATTTGAGCGGATTCATTTAAAAGCATTTCTGTTTCAAGTGGGAATCTTTCTTTGCGATTAGAATATATGGCAGTATTTGCTGCATAATATATATCTCTTACAAATTCAATTTGATATTCGTTTGGATATTCACTGAAAGTTCCACCTAAAACAAGTACTTCAAGTTTATCAATAGTATGTCCCATACGTAAATATTGAGAAATGCGTACATTAACTTGTGCAACACAATCATAGTTAACGGAGCATGCTCTTGCAACTCCTGGTTCTTCTGCTAAGTATGAGCGAGGTTGGGCAATCCAACCATTTTCTTCTCTTGCAGGTTCACTTGGACAATAATAACAATTATGTTTACAAGAAAACATTTGTTTTTTCCTCTCACCCGTTTTTGAGTCAGTATATTCTGGAAAAGCATGAGTGAAAACAGTTACAACTAAAACCCCAGATTGACTTCGCATAGCTCTTTTCAATACAACTTTATAAAAGTTCGGTTCATTTAGTTGTAATCTCTTGTAGCTTGCTACAATATCAACTTTACGAAAAGTGATTTTATGAATTTTTTGAAATTCTCTCATTTTTTTCTCAAGATGTTTCCAATTAGTTACATTTAGATTTTCCTGGACAAAGTTGTCAATGGATGGTCTATTTTTTAAGTCATCATATGCGATGGTATGAAGTTTATCAAAGCAAGATATATCTTCTATATCATGTGATATATTTGTACAAGACATTATGAATAGTATATTCTATTGTGTTTGATGTTATTTAGATACTAACAATCATTTTTAGATAAAAATGATTATAACATAAATGAAATAGTATATATAAGATATAATGGACAAGAATCTGAAATTAATATGTAGTCAAAAGCAGGCTACTACGCAGATTGGGTTTACTTCATCGGAGTTTCAAGATAGTCTTGATGGTGAGTTTAAAGATTCTGTAAATGAAATGGCTATAGAAAAGATTAAGAAAGATATAGAGGGGCGTTGTATTGGTTCTGGTTATGTTGTTCCGAATACTGTAAAATTAGTAGAGAGGGGTAGTATATCTTTTCCACATGAAGCATTACAGTTACATTATTCTATTAAGGTAGTGTATGAATATACTCTTTGTAATCCAAATCCTGGGGTAGTATTAAATTGTAAAGTAGTAACTAAGAATCAGATTGGTATTCTTGGTCGCTTAAACAGTGATATTTCACCGCTTGTAATACTGATACCTCGTGATTTATGTGATAAAAAGGAGAAGTTGAACTTATTAGATAATTGTAATAAGGGTGATCAAATAAGTGTAGTAGTAGTAGCAAAAAAATTTGAGCAAAACGACAAGAAGATAACTGTGATTGCTGAGTTGGAATAAAATACCTCTAATTTGTTTGTTTTTCCCAGTAAAAATGTGAGAAAAGAATATAAGTTGAATACTATAAATTATAATAATATATAGATATGTCAACTCACGAAGTGAAAGCAGTAAATGCGGATTCAAAATTAAAGAGATACACTTTATTTCCGATACAATATCCGGAAGTATGGAAGATGTATAAGAAACATTTAGCAGCGTTTTGGACTGCAGAAGAGATAGATTTAGCAAAAGATGTTGTAGATTGGGAGAAATTGAGTGAGGATGAGAAACATTTTATTTCAATGGTATTGGCTTTTTTTGCTGGAAGTGATGGTATTGTTCTTGAGAACTTAGTTGAAAGGTTTATGAGTGATATTGATATTCCAGAAGTAAGGTCATTTTATGCTTTTCAAACAGCGGCGGAGACTATTCACAGCGAGACTTATTCTCTTTTGATTGAAACATTAATTCAAGATTATAGTAAAAAGAGCATTTTGTTTGATGCCATAAATAATTTTGAGTGTATTAACAAGAAAGCTGTTTGGGCAACAAAGTGGATTGCTGATGAGAAATCAGATTTTGCAGAAAGATTGATAGCATTTGCTGCTGTTGAGGGTATATTTTTTTCGGGAGCATTTTGTTCAATATTTTGGTTGAAGAAGAGAGGTCTTATGCCTGGTTTGTGCTTAAGTAATGAATTCATTAGCAGAGATGAGGGGCTCCATACGGAGTTTGCTATTCTGGTGTATCATCAATTTGCTAATAAGCTGGATTCCAGTAAAATTGTTGAGATTATAACGGAAGCAGTATCAATTGAGAAAGAATTTATATTAGAGGCACTACCCTGTAATCTAATCGGAATGAATTCTAGGTCCATGTCTGATTACATAGAGTTTGTTGCAGACAGATTACTTGTACAATTGGGATGTACCAAAGTATACAATAAAAAGAATCCTTTTGTATTTATGGAAATGATTAGTATGGAAGGAAAAACAAATTTTTTCGAAAAAAGGGTATCAGAATATTCAAAAGCGGGGGTTAGTTCCTCAAACACTTCTGCAAAATCCAGTGTAAAATCATTTAGTATCGATGCCGATTTTTAAATAAAATACTAAAAAAAATAACCCTTCTTTTAAATTAAGAGGATTCTATAAATAGTTGATTCTTATTATGGTTGCCCATGAAGCAGGAATAAAAAAATTCCAAAACAACTTTCGTCAAAGAATGGTATATTCCAGAAACTTAGACACGAAAGTACATAGATGTAATGAAATAAGCGTATCAATAGTAAAAAATGTAGAAACTAATTTTTTAACAAAAAAGATAAGTACGAATGCGTATCATCTTTACACAACAAAGTTAATACAAATTCATAAAGAATTAAGAAACAGTTGTGAAAGTGATAGATTCGTTAAAAGACATATTTGTGTAACGAAGGTTGAGTTAAAAATTAGAGACCTTTTAACGTATATTACTTGTTATGATTTAAGAACTCTTTTAAATTGGATAATGAATAGTTCGGAACATTCAGTGGTAGATAATCCAAAAACTACGAGTTTTTCTGAAAAATTAGATTTTATAGAGAATGTATTTGTACCGATACGTTATGAGAAAAATACTGATGATATTATCAACGTAGAATCACCAGAAGATCAAGTGGTAATTGATGCATCTGAAGAGCAAACACGAATAACAATCTATGATTTTATAGAAGATGTACAATATACTATTTATGGTAATTTCAAGAAAGATTCAATAGATTTATGTAAAATGTACACCTTTTACAATGATAAATATAATAATCTTCTTGAAAAGGTATCAAATCTACATATTCCCGATGATTTTAAGTACGGATTTTTGAAACAAACACGAGTAGATGATATTGTTGGAAAATCTGAGACTGACATTGCAAGTACAATATCGGTTGCATTTAGCAATGCGAAAGAGTATAAATGTATGCCATTGAATATTCTTGTAGCGCATTTTATGAATGGAGATGTTGAATCTAAAGCTTATATGCTAACATTGCTGCTACTTTACGAAACAAATACAAGATATGTGGCTACTGTATTATTTGACTTCTTAATGAATAGTGAAAATTCTTCAACAACCGTTCATGAAATTTATTGTAATATGCATTGGACTATTCAAAGAGAATTTGAATATTCTTATAGGAAAACTACAGAAAAAATTAAGACTATGGAAATTAGTACTGATAAAATTCCCTATGATAAACGTCTACTAATATCAAATGCTCCAGAACAAGCAAAGGCAAAAGCAGTTGATAAACTTAAGAGTGTAAATTCATCAGAAGGTGGAGGTAAGGCGCAACAATGGTTAGATGGATTTTTAAAAATTCCTTTTTCAAAGTACAAAACCCATGTTGTTATTGATGAATTAGACAAATTTAAGTTCAAATTATCAAAATTACAAAATCAAATGTTACAAATTAAAAGATATAATTCTCTTAGTACATTTCCATCAAATACAAGTCATAATATTACAACACTTGTATCAAAAATCAGAAAGATTCACAAAAATCTTAATCCTGAAAAGCTGGATATAACCATATTTGAAAATCAGTTAGATGAAAAAAGAGACACATCTACATCATTTGACTCAAATGATTCAAGTAACTCTAATATATCCAATCTTTCTAATATTTCGAATATTAGTCCAAATAATCGACTTAAAAATATGCCAAGCATAAAGATGTTGAGAGGACGTTCATCCAGTCCTACATTTGGAAGGAGGGGAAGAATTAATGATGAAAGTGACTCATCATTTGATGAGAAAATATCACTTATTAATGGAACATTACAAAGAAGACGCACATATAGACCAGTTTCAAGAAAAATATTTGACGAAAGTGAGACCGATTCTGAATCTGAAAATTCAAAATCAAAATGCTTTTTCTCTGAAAAATCATTGTATTTAGAACTACAATCTTTCTGTAATAATTGGGAAATATATGAAAATGAAAAAAGAGTTTATGTTTCAAATATTAAAGAAAAACTAGATGAAGCTTGTTTTGGTCATGATGATGCTAAATTAGAAATTCAAAGACTAGTTGGCCAATGGATTAATGGTAATACAGAGGGAACTGTTATTGGAATACAAGGACCCCCAGGAAATGGTAAAACAACTCTGGCCAAAATGGGTATGTCAAAATGCTTATTAGATGCTGATGGTAAACCAAGACCTTTTGCAATGCTTACACTCGGTGGTAGTTCTAATGCATCTACATTAGTTGGTCATAACTTTACTTATGTTGGTTCAACATGGGGTAGAATAGTTGATATTCTCATTGAAAAAAAATGTATGAACCCAATTATATATATTGATGAGGTTGATAAGGTTAGCCGCACGGAACATGGTAGAGAAATAACTGGTATTTTGACACATCTTACTGACTCCACACAAAATGACCATTTTGAAGATAGATATTTTGCAGGTATACCATTTGATTTATCAAAGGCTATTATCGTAATGTCTTTCAATGACCCATCCTTGATTGACCCTATATTGAGAGACCGTATGCACATTATTAAAACAAATCCACTATCTACACCGGATAAACTTCATATTATTAATAGTTATGTTCTACCATCAATGCTCGAAACAGTTGGATTCAATAAAGAAGACATAATTATAGATAATGAAACATCTAAATATCTTATAGAATCATTCACATATGAAGCTGGTGTTCGTAAACTTAAAGAACTTTTATACGAAATTATTAGAGAAATTAACTTACGCTCTATAATTAATACCACCAAACAAAAACTACCATTTACTATCTCTAAAGCAGTTGTTGATGAAATTCTTAGAAAGAAACACAAAGTTCGCATTAAATCTATTCATTCAGAACCTAAAATCGGTCTTATTAATGGATTATATGCTACTGGCGCTGGTATTGGTGGACTCACTACTATAGAAGTTTTTAGAGCATACAGCAAAACCTTTCTTGAACTTATACTGACTGGAAGTCAGGGAGATGTTATGAAAGAAAGTATAAAATGTGCTAAAACTATTGCATGGAATCTTATTCCGGATGATTTTAAAAAGAAATTTTATAACTCATCCGAAAAAGACAAAAATGAAGATTCAAACATTTTTGCCCTTCATGTTCATACTCCTGAGTGTGGTACTCCAAAAGATGGACCATCCGCTGGTGCAGCTATTACACTTGCTATTCTATCACAGTTAACAAGTATACCTATCAGAAATGATGTTGCAATGACTGGAGAAATTGATCTTAATGGTAATGTCACCGCAATCGGTGGACTACAATCTAAAATTCAAGGAGCATTAAGAGCAGGTATTAAAAAGGTTTTGATACCATTAGATAATAAGCCAGATTTAGATGACATTATTCGTGATGAACGTATACTTGAAATCACAGACACTAACGTCGATTTTACAGTAATAACTGTTGAACATATACGCGATATGATACCACATGTTTTAGTTAAAAACAAACTTAAATTTATGAATTATACATAAAAAAATGAACACTTCTAATAATAAAGAAGTAATATGGATTACAAAATACTGTTACTATCACTATTAGCACCAAATTCTTTCGGACTTTATATTAAGCCTTATCAATTTATACCACATAGTCCGGATGTTTTCAATGAAAACAATTCAGATTCTGATGTAAAAAGAGATATATCTCATAAACACATACATCCAGAAAAATATGAAGAAGAATTTGATGATTTAAAGAAATATTATGATGATTTAGATGAGTATTATCGAGATTTGAAGAAAAAGTTATCAGATATTAATAAGAATATCGAAGAAAATAAAAATGACGAAGATGGCGAGTATTTGTTACCTCTTTAAGAAATTGTTAAATTATAATAGTTCTTTTTCTTCTAACTCTTTTTCAGCTAATTCAACCCCTTTATCTACAGTTGATTCTAGTGTTTTGAACTCAGCATAACAAAAGAATATGCCAAATAATATACCAAGCATCCAACCAATACCAATATTTAACATATTCTTGTAAATTGCAGAACCACTTTCGAGAGATATTGATAAAAGTACTGCTAATATAGTACCCATTACACCAGTTGATAACATAGAACCTGCTTTTTGAAGCATTATATTTTCCATAAATAAGTATCCTACAACATAACCAAGAGCTAATCCATGTAAAGATGGACTATTGTTTAGAAAATGTTCTCCTGAATGTGGTGTAAATATCGCACCTACGAGAAAAGTAAATATAGCTCCAAATAAATATATACCGCGACTTGTGTTTGGTGACAAAAAGAATATAGCAAGTGGTATTATTATAATCGCCGCAGGTAAACTCTTAACAAAATATTCATAATTATCGGCATATTGATTAACAATTGAACGTAATGTTTTAACCATTCTTGATTGTGTAGACACATTAACTGGTTCTGCTTCTACAATTAAATCTGGTATACTCAGATCAGACATTATATATTGATAACATTTTTTTCTATGATTCTATATAATGGTAGGAGAAGAAACGGCAACAGATTCCAATTGGTTTGATGATGAATCTGTACATAAAGCTTTTGCTACTTTATTTACATATTATAATAATCACGAAGAATATAGTAGATCAAAGGCAGAGAAAAATTGGCTTGGCTCAGGAAATTTTTCGCCGACCGCAGAGGGACAAGCAACACTAACAGGACATAACCCCAAAGCAAACGATGATCACACATCAGCTGAACCCATAATGATACTGCCTGAAAATCCGGATAATGCCGAGATTATTAAATACTATAATAATTATAGTTGGATATCTGGATTAAAAATGCCAGTTCAGGATGATGATAAAACATTTTATAAAAATGAATGGGAACATGTATTGCCAATTTTTCATCAAATGATCTTTGCAGGAGGACTTGCAGGATTTTCATATTGGGATATAACAGATTTCAGAAGAAATGAACCACTAAAACTAAATACGAGTTTACTAAATACGAGTTTACTAAATACGAGTTCCGGATCCGCACCTCTTAATACTTACATAGTTGACCCACTTGCTTCTAATCCACTAACCAGTTCACAGATTTATCATAGAATTAAACAAATATTAAATATAGATACTGATAGATATAAAAGCCTTGCGATTAATAAAACCGATCTGAATCTGTTGTGTATTGCAAAATCAGAAAAATTTTTAAATCAATGTAAAAGTGATTCTGTTTTTGTTTGTTTAAAAAAAAGGAACGGAAAATATGTATACACAGTTGATACCGAAAGAATTGAGGATTTTTTTAATGGAATAAGTCTTGATATTGTTGCAAACCCCGATATGAACTTCCAGGACGAGATTTGGAACTATGGACTTCGAAAAAAAAATAATGATGACAATGATGATGGCGACTTAATTCGAGCTCCGGGTAAACCATCTAATCATTCTTATAAATATATTACAAAAGGTGCAAATAATCAACAAATTTCTCTTGGATTATGTCTTAGAGATGATTTTATTGCTAATTATACAGAAGAAAAAGACGTCCGCCAGCGCGCGCGCGTCGAGCGCCACCGCCATCTTCGCGTCGCGCGTCGGCGGACGTCTTTTTCTGTAGAAAGTAAAGCGATTCGCAATAATGACTTCAACTCTTGGAAAGAAATGGCTATTAATAATGTAACACAAATACTTGGGCGTATCGTGCGTGAGCTAAATAAGAATATGATCGAGAGAACCCTTTTTAATTGTATTTATTTATTATGCTATTCAAACGAAAAATGGGCTTCTGAGACTCGAAATGACGGTGACGGGCGCGGAAAATATAGAGTTCTAAATGCAAATACAAGTGCGGCAAAAGGACGGTCGTTGCATCTCAATCAATTAGAGAAGATTACAATGGAGGAAACTTTGTCTACTGGACAAGATCCAGAAGATAATACACTAATTACAGAAGTGTTTGCTGATCCTGGGTATAATATTCCGGAACGATACACCCGTACTAGTAAAAAAAGAAAAGCTGATCCAGCTGAACCAGCTGGACCAACATCTTCAGATAAAAGAGTAGTAGATACAGCTGACCCGCAACAACTGGGAAATACGGCAAAACGAGATTTCGAGCAAAGGCCCCTAAGTACTCCTGATCAACCACAGAGTGTATCACAATGTTATTCAAGTATACACCTAACACCGTTAAGCGAACAGAAAGAGACTCAATTACGTAGTAATAAACCTATAGAATATTTTGTAGGAAAATGTATAAGACATATATATCCTGGTAAATTCCAGCGGGAAATGACTGATGATGACATAATAAACGTATTGGAAGAGAGTTTAAATTTGAATTTTCAAACTACACAGTCAGACTCAGAGTCAAACTCTGAATTTGAAGATAAAGTATGGCAGAAAATTATTTTAAAACATGTTTTAACAGATTGTATCGAGGCAAGCTATCGTGGTGAGCCAAAAGAAGATGTTACTAGTATGCAGTCGTTGGATAGTCATAGTCAAGGTGGAAGTTCAAAAAAAGTATTAAAAACTAAAAGGGGTAAAAAGAAATTAGGGTATAAAAAGAGAAAATAGAGTTAAGATTGAACATTGTTAAGTTCGATATTCGGTTGAATATTT
>CEPB01053418.1_pt1 | contig 9838 bp, 11 predicted proteins | sample 530611 | NCBI WGS metagenome assembly CEPB01 (sample SAMEA2620672, study PRJEB7988) | marine metagenome | isolation source: saline water (ENVO:00002010), including
AATACTTTAAAAATGAAAATGGACATGATTTATCCAGCTGATAATCCAACTGTTGCAGTTTTTTCAGGGCATGGTATCCGTGTAAGAATTGATAAAGACGCTGATATTCCTCCTGGTAAATTAAGAATACTCTGTGAAGACCCTGAAAGGTTTTGTAAAGGAAAAAAGCATCTTAAAGCACCTAATGATACAATTATTGAGTTTGATGAATTAAACCCACCTATCGTTTTACCCACAACAAAACATAGTTTTGTAGTTAGAAAATTAGCTGACCAAGCTCCATGGATTATTGGAAGAGCTGGCATGCAATATAGAGATCTAATTCCTGATAGATTGGGAGGGTCAATAATTGCTAGTCATATAAGAATACCTGATGGTGGACCAGTCCCCGATATGGTTCATTACCATTCTGTAGGTTTTCAACTTATTTTTTGTTATAAAGGGTGGGTAGATTTAGTTTATGAAGACCAAGGAGAACCTTTAAGATTAATTGCAGGAAATTGTGTGATTCAACCACCAGAAATAAGACATCAAGTTTTGTATGCAAGCGATAATATTGAGGTAATAGAAATTGGTGTTCCTGCAGATCATATAACAACTATTGATCATGAAATGAAATTACCAAATGAAGTAATAAATATAAATAGAAAGTTTAAAGGACAAAAATTTGTTCATCACAAGGAAAATGAAGCAGTATGGGATGAGTTTAGAATTCCTGGCTTTAAATCAAGAGATACTGGAATTGCGAGAAATACAAATGATGTTGCGAGTGTTCATATAATACGTCCTAGTGAAAAGAAAAGTCCTGTAACTTATCATGACTCTGATATTCTTTTTAATTTTGTAATGGAAGGAAGCATGATACTTCATGGGGAAGGAAAAAAACCTTTTAAATTATCTCCTGGGGATGCATTTGTAATACCGCCCAAAATGAAAACTCAATACACAGAATACACTCCAGAGTTAGAGCTACTGGAAGTTTCATTACCAGGAAAGTTTAATACTTACTACTAATTTAATAGTTTGGATTTATAAAAGTTCCATTTTGTAATTCAGAAAAGGCTTTGATTAACTCTTCTCTAGTATTCATTACAATTGGACCGTGCCAAGCGACTGGTTCTTTGATGGGTTTTCCTGAAACTAAGAGAAATCTTACACCATCTTCTCCACTCCTAACAGATATGGTATTTCCAGTATCAAATCTTATTAAGGTTCTATTTCCTGACATATCTCTAATGTTTACTTCTTTTCCATTTATTTCTTTTTCAACAAGAACTCCTATTGGATCTGATGCATAATCAAAGTTTCCTGATCCTTCAAATATGTAAGCAAAAGTGTTCTTATAGGTCTCAACTTTGATATATTTGTGAATATTAGGTGGAATATAGATATCAAGATATTGTGGTTCACATGCAATGCCATCAACTGGACCTCTCTTCCCATGATAATCTCCTACAATTACTTTGATTTTTGAACCGTCATCATCCTCTAGAAAAGTTATATCTTTAGCCTCTATATCTTGATATCTAGGCTTCACCAATTTTTGACAAGACGGAAGATTTGCCCAAAGTTGGAAACCATGCATTAATCCTTGAGTATTACCAGAAGGCATTTCTTGATGCATTATTCCAGATCCTGCAGTCATCCATTGAACGTCTCCTCCTAATAAGTTTCCTTCATTACCTAAACTATCTTTATGTTCAACACATCCTTCCAGAACATAAGTTATAGTTTCAATGCCCCTATGAGGGTGCCATGGAAATCCCGCCTTATAGTCTTCAGGGTTATTATTTCTAAAGTCGTCTAGCATTAAAAATGGATCACTTTCCTGTGGATCAGTAAAGCCAAATGCCCTGTATAAATTAACACCTGCACCTTCCATTGTTGGCTTAGCTAGAGATTTAGTTTTAATAGGTTTAAAAGTCATAATAACCTCAAGACTCATAGATTTCATGTTTAGTCAGATTTGTATCTAATTAAAGAAACTGATTATACAAGGTATAAAGTGTATATGTAGTATTGAAATTTTAAATTAATCTTCTAAAGTTTCATGTAATACTACAATTCCTCTATCAGCATTAACTATAGAAGGATTATCTTCATCTTCTGGTATACCGTTTAGTAATTTTTGACAGGCAACAAATGCTTTTTCATCTTTATAAGAATAGTAAATTCCAAGACGATTATTCCCTTGTTTATTCCATATTTGAGTAACAGTAAAAGAGAGCAATCCTGCTTTTTTAAACTGATCTTTCATTTTCTCAACATTATTTTCGATTCTCTTGATCTCAGCTTCTAAATGAAATTTTGATTGTAAATCAATCTGATTATAACTCATTAATTTTGGTGCCATTTATTCCTCTTTATTTTTTTATTAGTATTAAGATTTTGGTGGCTGAAAATTTACACTTTTTGCTACTTCTCTAACTTCATCAATATTCAATGACTCTAAAACATCAAGTTTACTTACTGTACCTGCAGCCTTTGCCTTTAAATTCATTGCTGCAATTTGATTAAAATTTTCAGCTTCTGTTTGCATAGTAAAGTCATAAATACCCCGTGTTATATGATAATTGATTAATTTTGCACCAACACTTGAGGTAAGGGTCTCCATTGCAGCTCTCCTATCTGAACTACCCTCAACTAAACCCTCTGAACCTTTATTAGAATAAGTTCCTAAAATTATATATAAAGCCATTATTTTTCCTTTCATAAATTGAGAAATATAGGAATTCTTTAAAACCTAAATTTAATCTATATAAAATAAAACTTAGCTTTTAATTTAAAAAAATTCAATTAATGTAATTATTGTTTTAATAGTTTTACTGGTAATAAGCATGCCAATGAGTACAGGATTTATGGTGATAGTTGATATAAGTGGATATACTTCATTTATAAAAGCACACAGTAAGTCTAAAAAATCCAATTTTATAAAAAAAATTATTGATAAAATTAATGATGGCCATGGTGAACATATTATAAGTGATCTATTAGAAACAGTTATAAATGAATTAGATGGCACCCTTACAATCAATAAGCTTGAGGGAGATGCAGCATTATTTTATTCTTTACCTTTAAATTCAAAAGAATTTTCAATCCAACTAATAAACAAACTTTTAAAAAGTATTAATTCATTTAATAAGAGAATTAATGAACTTTTGTTTGTTCAATCTTGTCCATGCTCACCATGTAATGAAATGGTTAATTTAAAATTAAAGTGTTTTGTTCATTATGGAGATTTTCTTATAAAAAAAATTAGAACCTTTGAAGAAATCGCAGGTGAAAATGTAATAATCCTGCATAGGTTAATGAAAAATTCTATTCTGACTAACGAATATATTTTATTTACCGAACAAGCATCTAAAGTAAGCAAGATAGAAATTCTAGAGAATTTGGAAAAAAGAACAGAAAAAATAGATGATTTTGGTAAATTAAATATTAATGTTTTTTATCCATCAGGTAATGAAATTGAACTTAAAAAACCAAATTTAAGATTTAAAATCCAAAATTTTTTCAAGATGCAAAAATATTTTTGGAATAGAAAAAAAGAAAAAGACTTAAAAGAAAAATTTATTAAAAGCACATAGCTTGTCCAAATGGTAAATTAAACCCCAAAAAAATATAAAATATTTTTTATAAAGTTATTCGTCAGGATCTTTCATTTCCTCATTTGTGATATTGTAAATACTCACAAATCTTGGCATTTCGTTAGGTAATGTCATCATTAAAGAATTAAAGCCTGCTTTCTCAAGGTTTTCAAAAATTGCCTCCTCGCTTTCAGCATACCAATGACAGAAAAAAAAATCATCTTTCCCCATCCAGTGTTGGAGTGTCTCTGCTTTTTCACTTTTCAAAGCTTCAAAGAACATTTTGTCAGTCATCCCTTTAGTATTTTCTATTACAGTTTTTCTTGATTCAGGATTGTTCCAAGTATGAGTACAAATGAAGTGTTTTTTTTTTGACATAATATTTACCTAATTAATTAAAAATAATTCTATGATAGATAATTAGCTAAACACAAGCTTCTGTGAAATAGCAAGCATGTAAATTCTTCAGTAATTATTGAATATTTTGTATCATTTAATAATATTATTCAATTATTGAGAAATTCCAATATCAGGTGCGACAGTTTTACAAGGGTTATAAAAGAATTCAGATGATAGTATCAAAATATTTAAAGTATTTTAAAATTAAGCTTAGAAAAATAAGGAGATAAATAATGGATCAGAACTTAAGACAATCTATTCAGACTAATACATTTTATTACTTTCTGATTGTTATGGTTCTTACCACTATCAGTCAATTATCAACAATGATGGTGATTGTATTTGGTAATATTAGCGGAAAAGAATTATTAGTTGCAGCGTCAGTAGTGGGACCAACATTGATTGGTGCTTTTGGGATCATACGCCTTTTAACGAATTTTATGGTTCTAATTAAAGATATGGATGAAAAAATTGCTAATACCAATTATGGCAAAGAAGTACAAAATATCCCTATTCATATATTAAGATTTGTATTTTCTGGTATTTTTGTAATTGTTGCAATAATTCAGTTAATTGCTATTTACAACTAAATCCAAACTGTGCGATCACTTCAGCTGATCGCACTTATTTTTTGTTTGAATTTTTTCTATAAACAAAGTCTAATTGAAATTAATCGAGTCAATTTTGAAGCAGGATAAAATGAAAAATTATACAAAATCTTATAATAATCATTATGAATATGAGGATATTTACTTAGAAAATCTCGATTCAAAAGAGTATTTTGAGTATTTGATTAAATATTATAATTCATGGAAAAAGTCTTCGCCATCGGAGTTTAGTTATTTATTTGGTGAAAACAGAGAACCTGAAGAACTGGCCTATTGCCAAATGGATAAAGAGGATAGACAAAAAGTATCCCATTAAATACTCAAGTTAGATTTATATGAATAGAAGAACTTTTATATTAGGAACTATTTTTAGCCCTTTTTTAATTAATTCTAAATCTTACTCAATAGAATTAATTCCAATTCACGTATTTAAAGATCCTAATTGTGGGTGTTGTAATGAATGGATTAAAATTCTTATGACAGAAGGTTTCAATGTTACTTCGGAAAATATGTTTTCTGCAGATTTAGTGCAATTTAAAATTAAAAATAATATACCTATTAATATGGTTTCTTGCCATACTGCAAAAGTTGATAATTATTTAATTGAAGGTCATGTGCCTTCTTATGATATTAAATCTTTAGTTAATAAACAGATTGATGCAATTGGTCTTGCTGTTCCTGAAATGCCTTATGGTTCACCTGGGATGGGTCCTGAACATAAAAGAGAAGCATACGATGTTTTTCTCCTTAATAAAGATGGAACAACAACCATATTTAATAGCTATGATGCAAATGTTTAATTCCTATTTAACTTGCTAAAGTTTAGTTTAATTTGAAATTTGTTTAAATAAACTGGTTACTTGAATTGAAAAATGAAAAATCATTCTCTAATGAAAAGTTTCTTTCCTCATTTAATCTAAATTGTCCAAATGATTTCAATTTTGCGTTTGATATTGTATCAAATAAATATAGAAGATCTAAAAAACTACATTTATAGCTATAAATAAAAATAGAAATGATTTTGAAAAAATAAAACATTACTTTAAAAATATCCTAGAAAATTTTTTTTACAAAAAACCTTCCCAGAACTATTTCTGGTAAAATAAGTAAAGTAGATTTAAGAAATAACCTTAAGGAATAAAAATTATTTTGATTTTTTATTGAAGAGTATAATTATGAAAAAATTAAAAAAAACAGTTAAGAATATGGTTGCTGAGGCAAAGTCAAAAATTAATGAGATTGATGCTAAAGATGCAATTAAATTTTTTAATGACGAGAATGTAATTTTTATAGATATTAGGGATATTAGGGAAAGACAAAAATTAGGTTTTATTCCTGGTAGTTTTCATGCTCCACGTGGAATGCTAGAATTTTGGATTGATCCCGAAAGTCCCTATTTTAAGGATATATTTAATACAAACAAAAAATATATTTTTCATTGTGCAGCAGGCTGGAGATCTGCACTTGCAGTTTCAACATTAAATGATATGGGTTTTGAAGCCTCTCATATAACTGACGGTTTTGCAGGTTGGGTAGAAGAGAAAGGTCCTGTCGAATTTAAAAGTAAAAAGTAATCAAAAATTAGGTACAAAATGGAACACAAACTTTTTAGTCCAATAACAATAAATAATTTAAACTTAACAAATAGAATAGTGGTGGCCCCAATGTGTCAGTATTCTGCAATTGAAGGTTCGGCTACTGATTGGCATTTGATGCACCTTGGACAATTATCAATTTCTGGTGCTGCTCTAGTATTCATTGAGGCAACTGCCGTTGAAGAAAAAGGAAGAATTACACCTGGTTGTTTGGGCTTATATTCTGACGATAATCAAATTGCATTAGAGAAAGTAATAAAGTTTGTAAAAAGATATGGGAATACAAAAATTGGTATACAATTAGCACATGCTGGACGTAAGGCTTCAACTGCAATTCCATGGCTAGGAGGTAACCCACTAAGCCGAAATAATTCAGATAGTTGGGAAACTGTAGCTCCATCCTCGGAAGCTTATAATTCTAATTGGCCTTCACCTATAGAATTAGATACTCAAGGTTTGGAGAATATTAAGAAATGTTTTGTAAGTTCAGCAAAAAGAGCAATAGAAATTGGTTTTGATATTATTGAGCTACATATGGCACATGGATATTTAATTCACCAATTTCTTTCACCTATTAGCAACACGCGGACTGATAAATATGGTTCTACTTTTGAGAATAGAATAAGATATCCCCTTGAGATTTTTAAAGCAATAAGGGATGAAATATCGAGTGACTACCCCATTGGAGTGAGATTTTCTGCAACAGATTGGGTGGAATCTTCTTCATGGAATATAGAAGAAGCAACAAAATTTGCATTAAAACTTAAAGAACTTGGTTGTGATTTTTTTGACGTTTCCAGTGGTGGTAATTCACCAAAACAAAATATAATTTCGGGTCCTGCTTATCAGACTGGATTTGCATCAAGAATCAAAAGTGAAGTAGGAATTCCTACTATTGCGGTAGGGCAAATAACCGAACCTTTACAGGCAGAAAGTATTATAAGTACAGGACAAGCGGATTTGATAGCAATTGGGAGAGGAATGTTATATAATCCAAGATGGGCATGGCATGCAGCCGAAGTGTTTAAAAAAGAAGCTGCATATCCACCACAATATGCAAGATCACATCACTCACTTATTGGACTTCCTATACCAGGAAACCCTCAAACAAAATAACTTTATTAATATTTTTTATAAAAATATAATTAAAAAATTAATTACAAAAATTATTTTTTTTTGTTTCTCATTAAATCGACACCTCTTCTAACTGCATCTCTTTCTTTTAGTCTTTGTCGCCATTTTATGACATTTGGGTATGGATCTAAAGATATTCCCATAGATTTAGCAATTAAAACCCAAGGCCATGATATTATATCAGCAATGGAGTAATCGTTTATAATATAATCTCTACCAGTTAACTGATACTCTAAAACCTCTAAACATTTTTTGTATTCATCTGCATATCTATCAGCTGCATAACTTTGTTTTTCTGAAGTTGGTGCATAATTCCAAAAATGACTATGTTGCCCACCCATAGGACCTAAATTACCAACTTGCCAAAATAACCACTGGGTAAGTTTTCTTCTTTCATCAATTGAATCTGGAATAAATTTTCCAGTCTTCTCGGCCAAATATAGTAAAATAGCCCCAGACTCAAAAACATTAATTGGATTTTCATTTTTATCGTAATCAGTGATTGCAGGAATTTTCTTGTTAGGATTTATTTTTAGAAAATCTGAGCTGAATTGTTCGCCTTTTTTTAAATTTATTAATATTGTATTATAAGGTAAACCACATTCCTCTAACATAATACTTACTTTCCATCCATTTGGAGTAGGAGAGTAATAAAAATCAATAGCTTTATTCATAACAAATATGTATTTAACTCAATGTAATGTACTTTAAAAAAGTTTGGATTATCAACTTACTCTGCAGCTTGATAAGTTTCTATAAAGCCACCAGATTGACGCTCCCAATATCTGGCATATAAACCTCTCATATTTAATAATTCCTGGTGTGTTCCATTTTCTACTATCTTTCCTTTTTCCATAACTATAATTCTATCCATTTTGCTTAAAGTGGATAGACGGTGTGCAATTGCTAAAACAGTTTTTCCGTCCATTACAAGTTCTAGTGCTTTTTGAATTGATGCCTCTACTTCACTATCTAAGGCACTTGTAGCTTCATCTAATACAAGTATCGGTGCATCTTTTAGTATTGCTCTAGCTAAAGCAATTCTTTGCTTTTGTCCCCCTGATAATTTTACACCTTGCTCACCTAAATGTGCTTCATACCCCTTACGCCCTTGATGATCTTGAAGATCAAGTATAAAATTATGAGCCTCTGCTTTTTTTGAAGCTTCAACTAAAGTCTTAAAGCTTGCAGAAGATTTACCATACAAAATATTATCTCTTGCTGATCTATTAAATAAAGCTGTTTCTTGAGTAACCATTCCTATCTGTTTACGAAGACTTTCTTGTGTAACATTAGATAAATTTTGATTATCAATTTGTACAATCCCTCTTTCAGGATCGTATAAACGTAATAACAAAGACACTAGTGTAGATTTGCCCGCACCAGATGCACCAACTAGTCCAACTTTTTCTCCTGGATTTATAGAAAGAGAAATATTTTTTACTCCGCCAATGTCTCTATCATATGCAAAGCTAACATCTTGGAAAATCACTTTACCTTTTTTTATTTCTAAAGTTTCTGCATTTTTTTTGTCTTCTAAATCATATGGTTTTGATAATGTTCTGACACCATCTTCAATCTCTCCAAAATTTGAATAAATTGTCATTAAAACATAACTGACCCAACCAATCATTTGGGAAAGTCTTAATGAAATGGCACCAGCTGCTGCTATATCTCCGGCACTTACTTGACCTGAACTCCAAAACCAAAGGCTACCTCCTACCATTATAACTGGTAAAATTCCTGCTAAACCATTTAGACAAAATCTAAACCATGCAGCAACCTCTCCATATTTAATTGAACTATGACGAAAACCAGCCATAGCCTTTAACGCTTCACTATCTTCATGATGATTATGAGCGAAAAGTTTAACAGTTTTTATATTTGTAACAGTATCTACAATTTGGCCAGTAACCATTGCTCTTGAACTTGCTCTATTCCCAGATCTTGACCTAATAATTGGCATAAAATATCTAATAAGAAAAAAATAACAAACCAGCCAAAATAATAATGCAAATGTTAGTGTAATATTCACAGATGTCAGCATCAGTGCGGCGCCAATCACCGAGGCAAGTGCAAAAAGTACCGTCTGTAAAATCTCAATAACTACATCAGTGACTGCTCTGGCAGTCTGCATTTCTTTTTGAGCGATCCGGCCTGCAAAATCATTCTCAAAAAATAGAATTGAATGACCTATACACCATCTATGAATTCTAGATAAAACAAGATTAAATATATTTGGAGACACAATGACTGATTGCATGTATGAAGAAGAACCAAAAATTATTGGACGGATTAATAGAAAAAAAAGTAATCCTGCAGAAAACAATAAAATATTATTGCTTAGTGGGTCTTCAATAGTTGAATTTAAAGCAGCGTCAATTAAAAGACCTAACAATAAAACTGCTGATACCTCAGTAATTCCTGTTAAAATTGATAAAAAACCAGAAAGAGAAAGTATTTTAAAACTACCCGATAAAGACCATAATAGGAAACCAAATGTATTTGGGGGGGG
>CEPB01122730.1_pt1 | contig 9822 bp, 13 predicted proteins | sample 530611 | NCBI WGS metagenome assembly CEPB01 (sample SAMEA2620672, study PRJEB7988) | marine metagenome | isolation source: saline water (ENVO:00002010), including
ATCCTGGGACTAGCCGTGTTTCAGTGGGACGTTGACAACAAAACTGGACGCATACGGGGATTGCGGTTGCAGCCCAGAACACAGCACGAGACGGCATTTTTGCAGTCGCTCCCTAAGTTGAAGTGAATGTGCAGTGACGTCCCCGTGCACTTTGCGCCTCAGGTGACGCACGGTGTCTTTCTACGGGATCCGGGTCTTGGCACCTTGTTGGTTCTGGGTCGCTCAGGCGTGCGCAACAACGAGTGGCCATGGATTCGCGCTGACGGCCTGCCGCCTGGCGACAATCGCGGCTGGTGCTATGCCAGCGAACTTGCCACCAGGCTGGTGAGAGATGAAGCACGGGGGCCGCCGAACATGGTAGTGCTGTGTGCGATACAACACTGGACGGTTGACGAGGTCCTGCAGGCAAAGCGCACAGCAGCGTTGAGCGGTGGTGCAACGCGAATACGGGTTGGCATACAGGGCGATCTCGCGGCGTTGGGGCGCGGTGATTGCAGCTGTGAGAAGTCGTTGCAGGCCTTGAGTCGCGTTCCACGATCGCCTCTGACACCACCGGTTGTTCCGCAACACAGCCATCACGTGGCTACGTTACACGAGGCGTGGGATTGGTACAACGAAAACGTACGCACGCAAGAAGATGACATTGTTGTTGTCGTGACTTTAGAACCTGAATTGGCCGTTCAGCATCACGTTGGTGGACTGCGTGATTTACGCGAGCCGAATCGCTGGGTTTTTGTTGGGGCAAGCCGCAGTGTGCATCGTGTCGTTGACGCACCAGCACACCTGCCTTTGGGGTTTTTGACATGTCAAAAATTCCAGCACGCCCGGCCAAAAGTCGTGCCCAGGTGCAACGCAAAGCAGGCGACGTACGTGACCCCGTCACAATTCAGAGAGCTTTTTGGGTGGGTGCACTGCGCCATCATGCTGATGGACGTGCCGTTGGCTCTGCAGTGTCGCGTTGCAGCACGGTGCCGACACGCCGTGTGCACGGTGCGGTGTCGCAAGCTTAGCAACGATCGGTTACCGTTTGCATTTTTGGGCACAGATCCGGCAACACTGACGCAAAGTCCATAGTAGATAGTAGCGGTTGTGTTGCATGTTCGAAGCAATATTGATGGCGTTATTTGCCATTGTGATACTCGTTGCCATTTTGCATCTAGCATGCCCGAAATCAACCTATGAAAAGTTGCACGTGCACAACGTTCATGACACTATTTAGTGCGAAGAGATATGCGTTGTGACTTTAGGGATTGCCTGATGTCGTCGACCACTCTGAAAAACGTGTTGCTTCACACAAACCATGTTAGAAACACAACCATCACGGCGGCAGCCGGTGTGAATACGAGTCACCCTGAAAGAAACTTTGTTCAAGTCCACCGTCAGATGACAAGTGGAAAAATAAAATCATACGACGATATGGTCAACAGCATTGCACAAACTGTCACGGCGCTGAGAGGCCAATACCATATTTTTGAAGACAAGTACTCACATGACAAACAAAAAGCGTGGCAAGAATGGCTTTCCACGGGCGTACGCTTGACGTGGGCACCAGACAGCCGATACGTTTTGTATGAAATCAATAGTATGGACGGTGTGCCAACATTGAATGAATATTACACGGAAAATAAACCTGATGCAAGCTTTAATGTTGGAGAGGAATCTTTGAGAAAAGAGATGTACAATTACATTAAAACCCTGAACGAAAAGACACAAGATGACATTGTACCACCGTACCAAGCCTTTGCGCAGTATGGTGCTGAGGTGTTTGCCGACACGTCCTTGGCAAGCACATGCAAAGTTGGCATTGATTTACCGCTTGTCAGCACCGATCACATGAAGATTGGCGATGAAAAGGAATTGCAATGGCTGAACGTTGCCATGCACATGGTGACAAGTGGTGTGGTGTCAACAATAGGACGACGTTATCTGCCACTAAACAAACGAAGAACTGTATGCAACATTTTTAAGGACACTCATACATTTGCGACGAACATTGCGACACAAGCCGTTGCCCCTTATCCAATTCAATGGAAATCTACGCATGAGGCGTTGGCTCAAGCTCTCGAAATCGCCGCGGAAAAAATACTTGGGAAAAATAAAATGGATAAACACATGGGGTATGAAGGTGACGCAATGAACGTCATCATGGGCGCGGTGTACTTTTGTATAAAACCGCAAGCAAACCAGGTGCACCTGAAAACAATGTACACGCAAAGCGACAAAATTATGCCACGGGATACAAAATCGTTTATTCGAGACATTGGAAACTCGCACGTCAGCTTTTTGCAAGCGTTGCAAAATTTAGCTGTTAGGAGCTGAGATGGGTATTTTAATCAAACAATCCGGCAAAAGACAAACGGTTATCCAACGTGTCGTCGTACTTGGTGCGTAATATGTGACGCCACAATGACACGACCTGCTGCGGTGCATTGCTCGCGTAAAAATTGCCGTCGTTGTCGCACACGTGGTAGCGATTGACGTCCCATCGCACTATGATGGGCTTGATGCGCGCGGCTTGCACCACTGCCTGGAGCCCGGCGTGTTCTTCAAACTCAACAGATGACCAAACGCAGTGCACAAAATCAAATTCTTGGATCAAAGACGTTGCCCGGGCGCGAAACATTGCAAAAATCAAGGTCTCGACGGCGCATTTATTGCGCAGAATGACGCTCATGTCGGCAAACGTGATCATGTCGGCCAAACCAACCACAAAGGGAGCAGGGCGAACGAACTCAAGGGCTTGCAAGTGCGACAATCGTGCCGTGCTGCTTGGAACCTGATATTGTGCTTTGACTCGCTCACCCGGGCGCAACTCGAAGCGGTGGCCAAAAACAGACAACGCCGCGGCGCGAAGCTCGGGCACCTGGGCCGCACGGCGCATTGAGTCCAGCTGAAACAAGTCCAGTATCTTGAGATCGGACGGCACGGCAGCGATGATTTTTGGTTCATGCCTCCACCATATGGCGGCCCACAGCATGTTGCACACGTACATGACACCGGCTGCCTTGACCACGGCAGGCTGGGCCTTGAGTTGTTGACACGTCTGATGCACGTCTACCATGCCGGCATTGCGCATGGCCATGGCGCGCTCCAGTTGCAGCACGGCGTTTGATGCTGCGTCCGGTGTTGCTGAGACACCGCCGTCTTCGCGGTCGTCGCAGCTGTTGATGTAAGCCAGGACCCATAGATGCCTTATGTTTTCGATGTGACGTGAACTGGCGAGGTCGTCGCACGGTTTGGTGCCTGCGGCAAAGGCTCGGTGGAGCTGGTGCACGGCATCGTGCACGGTGCGCGTGGCGTGTGTGCAGACGTCGGGGCGTTTTGTGCCAGGCATGATGACTTCTGATTCTTGCACAACGCGCGCACGCTGACAAAGCACCACAACATGTTTAAAGACATTTGAGGTATCATAAAGTTAAACGCCGCGTGCACGCACAGCAAAAATGAACCAAACACGTTTATGAGGTTGTATTGTTTTGGCTGCATGCGATGTTGAAAGGCAAACCCAGCGAGCACCATGAGTGCACCGCTGTAGCCGCCAATTGTCACAACTTCCATCACATTTACACGATGCACAAGACAGGCACGCGCTATATACTACTGGAGCGATTGCTCACGCTTGTTGCCGCCAACGCAAGCATGGCGCCTATCTGCGGTATGCCCAACAGCGCGTTGTTTGCTTCCGAACCTGGCAGCAAGATGCGGCACAGCCATTGAGTGCGCTCGGGGTCGCTTACTTCGTCTTCGAACAAAAAGCACCTTGAACGCAAGCGCACATAGGATGCCACCAAGTGCACGGCACCAGGACGACCGTAACGCGTGATGAAATCCAATATAGCCGTTACGCACACGTCCGTAACGTCAGGCTTGGTCACCTGCGAAAAAGCCAAAAACAGTAGCCGTTGATTTATGATGACTTCTGCGACGTCGCGGTTTTTTCGCAAGGCACCGGCGACAAACGTGTGCTTGCCCAAGGAGCGCTCGATTTCGTGCACGCGCACGTTGTCACCCCCGGGGCCAAAATGACTGACGACGTTTAGCAACAACGTGTAGGAGCGCACCGCCGCTGCCAAGCTGCTTTGCTCCGCATCGAGCACAATCTTGGCCAGATACAAATTGCCTTGCACGTACGGATTGCGACCGTCAACGGCGGCGTGCAGGCGCAACAGCCGTGTTACCGTGTCTTTGCCGTGCGAAAAGCGGTGTTGCTCGGGACCTTGCTGGTGTCTCTCGTAATCAATGTTTACTTGATTGCGAGATTGTTGCCACTGCGGACAAACCATGCTTGGGTGATCTAGAGCCGCAATGTTTTGCACGGCCAGCTGCCAGCACATGCAGCGATTCGACTCGGTCGTTTGTGATTTTTGTGCTGCAAGATTTTGACGCAACAACACAGTAAACAAAGGCATGCATCACGCACAATCCATCGGCGCGGCACCAGGTATACTGGTCGTCTGCACCATGAATTCACGAATAATTTAACAGTTCCAGCTTGAATTCCGGCGCCGTCGCATACGTAATGTCCGAGTCAACCAAGGCCTGGTACACGGAATGCGGATGCAGGCAAGTCAACTGGTTGATGCACAGATCGTCGAGCAGCTCCTTGCTGCCAGCGGCCGCCAAGGCGTGCGTCACGAGCTCGCTACAGTACCACGTGCGCACGTTGCCTGCAGCATTCGTGCTGTCTCGCATGGTGTGCGTTAGCTGCTTGGTGCCAATGCCGCACGGCATGAAATAACCTTGAGAGTTAAACGCATCTCCAACGGTGCTGCGCGCAAATCTTTCGACGTTCTGTAATTGACCTTCATCCATCGGGATACTTTTGTACGTCCACCCGGTGCGACTAAACGATTTGTTGTGCAACGTCACTTTACCGTTGTGCACAATGCTTAGCGCGCTTTGCAGGTGAGGAAAGTACAACTCGGCGTGTATCATTTTTTCTGTTTCATTTTCGCGCAGCGCAGGGCCCAGCGCCGCGGCAAGATCGTTCAGCACGTGTTTCTTCAGTGCAGGCGAAGCGCTCGACAGAAACGCCGCTACAACTTCTGGCATGCGTATGGTGGCGTGATCAAACTGTGACCGATCACACATATATATAGTGTCGACAGCCGCACAAGACGCACAGCACAGGGCACCACGCGCGCAGCATGGCAGACGCGTTCGGGTTGCGCTACAGACGCACGCAGGATAGCGCGACCGCTGATAGCGACAGCGCCATTACAAGCAACGAGTGGGCGTGGGGGTACAGCCTCGGTCACAAACAAAACAACGCCGAGCGCAAAGCGGGCCGCTGCATGCTTTACAGCGTGGGCGCGGCTGTATTCATCATTGTGCTGCTGGGCGCGGTTTTTGTGCCGAGCGCTGAGAGTGATTACTTGGTACAGGCACCCGAGATTGCCGAGCTGTACTATCCGTATGGGCATCAATCGCTCGAGTCGGTGCGCGACGACACCGGTGCGATCGCTGAATCGTTCAAAAGCCGAAAGATGCACGCCCGCTTGCGTCGCGCCATGAATCGAGCGTGCCACGGGCACCCAAACGCATCGACGGCGGTGCCGTCGTATTTTATGGCCACTGAATTTGTCCTGCGAAGTTCGCAGCAAGACAATGCAATCGTGCGCCACTTTCCGTACCGTATGGGGTGCGTCTGCCGCTTCAACAGCTGCATTTTCCTCGAGGATCCAGTCGTGCTGTACCAAAACGAATACAAAAACGTTAAATTCATGTGCTCCGACACCGTCAAGCACGAAGCCGTGAAAACGATACGCGCATTGCCGTACAAGGTGTTAAACTCCGACGGACTTGAATTTGTTGCAAGAACCGTAGAAGAAGTGTGTCAGGTCGGCATGCTTGTCGATGTGCTTGCCGCTACCAACTAGACTAAACTAAATTAGCGCAGAAAATCCACCATGCGTGCACCGTCGCGCGCGGCGGCGGTGTGCCCCGACAGCGTCGACACCCAGTCATATACCGTGCCGGTCGTCTCGATCGCGCGATGCAAGTACATGCGCCACGGCATCATTTTTGTGTCACCATTGCTCGTGTCAATCAAAAGCACTGTGCAACGCGGCGGCATGGGCACGCGCACGAGTGGCAAAACGGTGTCCGGCGGCGTATCAGGATACGGTTGTTGCTGCGCAGAAGCTTTGCAGCTGCACCGTAAGGACTGCCACATTTGACTTAGTCTGCAACGGCCGTTGCTGTGTGACGCGGCGCCAACGCCTTGGGTAACAGTGCACGGCACGTCCGCTGCGTCATGCGAGCCCAGGAAGACAACGTAACGAGTTGGACGCATGCACGGCCGCAGCATGAGCGCTAAAGACAGAAACATGCGCGCTCCGGCAACAATAACGGTTTCGTAGCCAGACGCGCTGAAGAATTGCAGCGCCGCGTCCAAATTCTGCGCCAAGCACCCGTTGACGCACTGTATTGAACGTTGCTGCGAATCGTCTAAACTCAGCTCGTTCAGTGCCCAACGCATGTGCTTGCGAAGTTTTTGTGTTTCGGCGTCACTTGAATCACGTTCGGGCAACACGGTTAAGATCATGCACGCCGCGTGTGACCAATGTAAGATTGTAAGTTAGACAGTTGGATGTGGACGCAGCAGAAATACACGACAAATGTTTTTAACGCGCATACATGATTTATTTTGGCGAGACATCGACACAATCCAGGAAATAAGGCGTGCCTGCAAACGCCTCGTTATCTGGTTGCGTCAGACGTCTGTGCATTTCAAAAATAGTAAAAGCGTGCACAAATTTGTTTTCTTCTGATATTTTGGTCTCAGGTACGGCGGACAAAGCCAACTGCAAGCTTTGCGTAAACGACGGCGCCGACGGCGCAGACGGCAAGTCGCCAAAACTGTCTTCGCCTTTGCCAGATGTTCCAGACACGGACATGATTGAATTAATGACAATTCAAACGCTGGCAGCACGCTGTTGCATCAATGGTACTAGGTCCTTCACATAGGGTAGTGGGTCGTGTCCCATGCCTACTATGCTATCTAGCGTATTGTTGGCCGAGTGCCACTTTTCGGCGGCGCGTGCTTGATTCAAAGCCACGGCATTTTCGTACGTGATGATTTTGTCGTCTGTGCCGTGGTAGACGCTGAGATGTGTCTTTCCGCTCATTTTTTGCACGGCATCTATAGAATTGAAACGCCCCGACGTCAAAAATCCATATCTCAAGGCCCATTGTGGCATCAAGGTGTCCAGCGACGCAAACGGTGAGACTAAGTGCACGTGGTCTATTTGATTTGCAATATCAAGCTGGGCCTCGGCGACGGCGCGCAGCGCAATGGCGCACCCCAGGCTGCGACCGATGACGGCGATTGGGTTGTGTCTCGAGTCTCGCACGGTGGCGGCAAGGACGTCCTGCGCGTGTAGCACTTGGTGCGTGTCTAGATTGCGGCCGTGCGCAGATCGAGCATTGGCGTAGTCGGGGCACACGATGCGGTATTCCAACGCGTCCGAAAGTGCTTGCAGCCAGCCGCTGCAGGCCAAATCATTCAGGGTCACTTGGTTGCCGTGAAAGTAGACGGCGGTCTTGCGCGGTGGCTTGATGCGCGGCACGGTTGCCAGACATCGGACTTTTTGCGCACCGACGTATTCGACGCGGTGACCCGTCGGCAACGGTTGTGCAGCGCGCACGGCTTCGTCACCAAACAGCACGGGGTACAACTTTTTGTCAACAAAAGAATCGGTCCATTTGCGCACCCACTCCATTTCGTTGTAACATAAACATAGCTCAAGCACAAACGTTTTGTTTATTTATACGGTTGGCGTTGGCGTGAAACGCACGCCGGCGATGCCACCGGTCGTGTCGCACAACCGGATGTTGAACGATCCGCCGTGCATGCCCGGTTCCGTTGCAAGGCGCTTGTTGGTCTGCAGTTGCTGCAGCTGGGTTGGGCTGATGCAGGCCATTTGCGTGTGCGCGTCGGGCTCGGTGTGATCAAGCTTGTGCATGACACGCAAACAGGCACCCGCCGCGCGCAACTTGTCGGGACACAATGCCTTGAACCCTTTCTGGTCGCTCGAACTTCGCAGCGACGGGTGAAAGTGCGATTCCATGTCGCTCGTAACCACGCAGTCTCGGTCGTGCAGGGACTGAATCGTCGCATGCAGTTGCTCGATTGTGCGCAGCTGCTCGGGCGTGTGCTTTTCGGCATACCCGGGGTCCTTTTCCACGGAAAATCCAATGATGGCGTTGTTGTGCATCGCCGAACGCGACGTCGCGCAAGCGCAGTTCTTGGCGTTCGTGTGAGCCGCTGTTTCGGACTTAAGCAAAGACATACGAAGTCTAGCTGGGGTACGGTGTCATGATCACCACAGTATATATAGGTGTGCGCGTCACTGAATGAATGCGATCCATATTTTGTGCGGATGTGGCCGCGACGATCGACCGGAGTGCACGTGCCATTAAACGTTGAGAAACAACCGCTGCTGGTGGCGCACGCCGGCACAAGCCACGACGACGAAGAACTTGTGTGCGGCGTCGGTAAAAAGATTGGCGTAAAGGCCGAAAGCATGGGATTTGTTGTCGTCGAGCCCGTTGCACAAAAATCCACGCAAATCAGCCGTCCGCCGACGGCTCTGCAGCAGTGGGGTGCTGTTGCTTTGGGGTTGCTCGAGGCGATGGCCGGACACAAACCAAAACACCAGGCCAAAGGCAAACCAAAAAAAACACCAAGCCCGGACTCGTCCTGCCAGCGTGCTCAGATCTAGGTAGATGAATAAACACTGACTGTACAAAGTCAAGCGTTGTCACGCACGTGGTTCGATGTCCGCTGCCGCGTCTTTTCGTTTGGCGTTTGAGCCGCTTTTTGAACAAACGCTGAAGCAGCTCGACGAAGCCGCGCGGCCGCTGTTGCGACGGTGCGCGGTGAAGCCGCTGCTTGGCAAGAGAAGCGCGCAAGAAGCCGTCGAGCTGAGCAAGAAACTGAAGGTGGCACCGACGCTGAACGGTGACAAGTATCTGGCAAAGACGCGCGAGATACTGGCTTCGAGATTGGGTCTCAAGCGTTCCAATACGCAAGTGCGATTTCACGAAAGTGAGTGCGTGCGTGCGTGTACCCTTTTTTTTTTGCTTTGCGCTGACCGACTTGATATTTTGTATTGCATGTCACCCAGGTTTCCTGCAAGCCGTTGCTCGCATCTTATACAGGGGCGATGGCGCGCAAGCGGACCTTAGCGCAATAATGGAGCGCGAAGGCTGGGCCGATCTGCAGCAGCAGGTGTGCTGCTTGACGCCGCGACGTTTTGGAAAGGTAACGTGCCCGTAATCAAAGCCGTGTTTTTCTCGCACGCAATAACACGCGCATTGCTTGTTTGTCACAGACCACAGCGGTAGCCATGTTTGCAGCGGCTCTTGGTATGACTGTGCCCAACATTGAGATTGCTATTTTCTCAACAGGTAAGCAAACGCAAGGCAACGACGGCTCCGTACAATGTGCGTGTAACGATAAGATCTGACCAGTCTTTGCCATGTCTGTATTGTAAATCCCAGGACGCAGGGCTTCAAGCAAATTGTTGGAGCAGATCAGCGAGCTCGTGTTGAATAATAATCCAGAGATCGCCGACGGCTTGCACGATCTCAGCGTTGCCAAGAACAACTGCGAGAGTTTCTGGCTGCGGCACGCCACGGCCACGGGTCACACGCTGGCCAAGATTAATTCGTATCCAAGTGCCGCCAAGACGCTGCGTGGGTGAGTGGTGCTTGGGTGTAAACCTGGGGTTTTATTTTGTACTGGTACGTGGTTGCCGCGCCGCTTGCGCCGCCTTGCGCCGCCTTGCACCGTGTCTATGGACACCGCTACATGAC
>CEPB01022972.1_pt1 | contig 9803 bp, 7 predicted proteins | sample 530611 | NCBI WGS metagenome assembly CEPB01 (sample SAMEA2620672, study PRJEB7988) | marine metagenome | isolation source: saline water (ENVO:00002010), including
ATATGAGTTGGTTTAAAAGAATTAAAGAAGGAATTACTACTTCTACACATGAAAAAAAAGAGACTCCTGATGGATTATGGAATCAATGTCCGAAATGTAAGCATATTATAACTTCTGCTGAGCATAAAGCAAACTTATATTGTTGTCCAAATTGTAATTACCATAGTAGAATTGGATCAAAAGAATATTTCAGACTATTATTTGATAATAATAAATTCTTAGAACTTGATTCAAATATGAGCTCATCTGATCCTTTATCTTTTAAGGATAAGAAAAAATATAGTGATAGAGTTAAATCTATGCAAAAAAAAACTGGTCTCAAAGATGCAGTAAGAACAGGCTATGGAAATTTAAAGGGAAATAAAGTAGTAATTGCGTGCATGGATTTTAGTTTTATTGGTGGCTCTATGGGGTCAGTAGTTGGAGAAAAAATTTCAAGAGCAATAGATTATGCTAGAAAAAATAAATCTCCCATGATTATTATTTCTAAATCTGGTGGAGCTAGAATGATGGAAGCAGGTATTTCTTTGATGCAACTAGCTAAGACATCTGCAAAATTAGCATTACTTGCTAAAGAAAAAATCCCATATATATCTATCTGTACAGACCCTACTTTTGGAGGAGCTACTGCTTCATTCTCAATGCTTGGAGATATAAATATTGCTGAACCAAAGGCATTAATCGGTTTTGCAGGCCCAAAAGTTGTTAAAGAAACTATTGGAAAAGATTTACCTAACGGATTTCAAACAGCAGAATTTCTAAAAGATCATGGTTTTATTGATACAATTATTGAAAGAAAGCAACTAAAAGAAAAATTAGCCCAAATATTAAGAATAATCAAAGGATAATTTCTTCTTAAAAACAATTAGTATCTAAATTGTTTTATTAAATTTGCAGCCCACAAAGGATTAAAAAAAGTATATAATGAGTATTTCATCAACAGAAAAAACTAAGTTATTCCAAAAATACGGAAATAATGAAAAAGACACAGGTTCTGTATTTAGTCAAGTAGCACTTTTTACTACAAAAATAAAACACTTAACAGAACATTTAAAAGTTAATAAAAAAGATTTTGGAACACAAAGATCAGTTCAAATAATGGTTGGAAAAAGAAGAAAATTATTAGACTATTTAAAATCTAAAGACATTATTAAGTACAGGAAGTTAATTAAAGAATTAGGACTCCGAAGATAATGTAAAAAGGCAATAATCTTATTGCCTTTTTTTAATTACAAACAAAGAAAACAAGATGATAAAAGAAGAAAAACAAATAATTACGTTAGAAGATGGAAGAGAAATATCAATTTCAACAGGAAAATTAGCAAAACAAGCTCATGGTTCAGTTGAAGTTAGAATGGGTAAAACACACCTACTAGCAACAGTTGTATCAAGTCCAGAAGCAAAAGAAGGAGTAGATTTTTTACCACTAACTGTTGATTATAGAGAAAAATTTGCGGCTGATGGTAGATTTCCAGGAGGTTTTTTAAAAAGGGAAGCTAGACCAACAGATCAAGAAATACTAGTTATGAGACTGGTTGATAGAATATTAAGACCAATGTTCCCTAGTGACTATCATGCTGAAGTACAAATAATGATTTCACTAAACTCACACGATCCAAATGTTAAACCAGATGCTTTAGCTGCTTTGGCAGCATCATCTGCACTAGCTATTTCTGACATACCATTTAATGGACCTATTTCTGAAGTGAGAGTAGCTAGAATTAACAATAATTTTATAATTAATCCTTCATCTGAGCAATTAGAAAGTGCAGATATTGATTTGATGGTAGGAGCATCATCAGATAGTGTCGCTATGGTAGAAGGTGAAATGAATGAAGTTTCAGAAGATGAAATGATAGAAGCAATCAAAATAGCTCATGATGCTATCAAAAAACAATGTGAAGCTCAAATAAAACTTGCAAATAAAATTTCAACTTCGTCTCCTAAGAGAACCTATTGTCATGAAAATCATGATGAAGAGCTAAAAACAAGAATTAAAAAAGACACTTATGATTTAGTATATAATATAGCTTCTCAAGGATTATCTAAGGATGAAAGAAAAGAAAAATTTAATAATATAAAACAAGAATGGATTCTCAAGTTATCTGATGAAGAAATAGAAAAATATGATGAAAATCACATCAATACATATTATCATGATGTAGAAAAAGAAGCCATAAGAACCTTAGTTTTAAATGAAGGAAAGAGATTAGATGGTAGAACAACTTCAGAAATTAGACCTATTTGGTGTGAAATAGATTATTTACCAACTCCTCATGGCTCTGCTGTATTTACTCGAGGAGAAACTCAATCATTAACAACAGTAACTCTAGGTTCTGCTACAGATGTTAATCGTTTAGATGGGGTTACATTTCAAGGACACGAAGACTTTTACCTACATTATAATTTCCCACCTTTTTCTACTGGAGAAGCAAGAATGTTAAGAGGAACTAGTAGACGTGAAATTGGGCATGGAAACTTAGCACAAAGAGCATTAAAAAAAGTTATTCCTGAAAACAATCCATATACTGTTAGAATAGTTTCAGACATTTTAGAATCTAATGGGTCATCTTCAATGGCTACAGTATGTGCTGGAACATTAGCACTAATGGATGCTGGAATTAAAATAAGCAAGCCTGTTTCAGGTATAGCAATGGGGCTAATTTCAGATAAAGATGGTAAATATGCTATTCTTTCTGACATACTTGGTGATGAGGATCACTTGGGAGATATGGACTTTAAAGTAACTGGAACAAAAGATGGTATCACTGCTTGTCAAATGGATATAAAAATTCAAGGATTATCATATGATATTTTATCAAAAGCATTACATCAAGCCAAAGAAGGAAGATTACATATTTTAGAAAAAATAACAGATGTTATTAGCGAGCCAAGAGAAAATCTTAAACCTCAAACTCCAAAAATAATTGTTCTTAAAGTACCAAAATCAACTATTGGAGGTATAATTGGTCCAGGAGGTAAAATTATTCAAGAATTACAAGCTTCTACCGAAACAAATATTTCTGTGGAAGAAGTAGACGAACAAGGAATTGTTGAAATTCTTGGAACTAATCAAGAAAAAATAGATTTAGCTGTAGAGAAAATACGTTCAATTGCATTTGTTCCTGAAATTGACAAAATATATACCGGTAAAGTAAAATCAATCATGCCATATGGTGCATTTGTAGGAATTTCTTCCAATACAGATGGCTTATTACATATATCTGAACTTGCATGGGAAAGAGTAGAAAAAGTTGAAGATATACTGAAAGAAGGTGATGAAGTTCAGGTAAAACTAATTGCAATTGATGAGAAAAGCGGTAAATTAAAATTGTCAAGAAAAGTTTTATTAGAAAAAACTAAAAAATAAATCATAATAAATGTAACCTTTTAATTTGCCAAACGTATAAGTAAGGCGGACCTAAATAAATTGATATGAGACAGCTAAAAATAACCAAACAAGTTACCAACAGAGAAACTGCTTCTCTTGATAAGTATTTACAAGAGATTGGAAGAGTAGATTTAATTACAGCAGAAGAAGAAGTAGAGTTAGCTCAAAAAATAAAAGCAGGCGATGAAAGAGCATTAGACAAACTTACAAAAGCAAATCTTAGATTTGTTGTTTCCGTTGCTAAACAATATCAAAATCAAGGTCTTACTTTACCTGACTTAATTAATGAAGGAAATTTAGGATTGATTAAAGCAGCTAAAAGATTTGATGAAACAAGAGGATTTAAGTTTATATCATATGCAGTTTGGTGGATTAGACAATCTATTTTACAAGCTTTAGCAGAACAATCTAGAATTGTAAGACTACCACTTAATAAAATTGGATCAATAAATAAAATAAATAAGGCATATGCCAAGCTAGAGCAACAATTTGAACGCCCTCCTACTGCTGAAGAAATTGCTGAGCTTGTAGATCTTTCACTTACAGAAGTAAAACAATCTCTTAAAAATACAGGCAGACATGTTTCTATGGATGCTCCACTAATTGAAGGAGAAGATAGTAATTTATATGATGTTATGGGTTCTGACGAAAGTCCTAATCCAGATTCAGATTTAATGCTTGAGTCTTTACGAGAGGAAATTAGAAGAGCTCTTGACACTCTAACACCTAGAGAAGCAGATGTTGTCTCCTCATATTTTGGTCTAAATGCAGGCCATGCTATGACTCTTGAAGAAATTGGTGAAAAATTTGATTTAACTAGAGAAAGAGTAAGACAGATTAAGGAAAAAGCTGTAAGAAGATTAAAACAAACATCTAGAAGTAAAATACTTAAAACTTATCTAGGATAATAAAGAGGGGCTAAAAGCCCTTTTTTTATTACAAAATTTAACCATATATGTCTCATTTAATTGCTCCATCAATATTAGCTGCAAACTTTGGAAAGTTAGATAAAGATTGTGAATTAGTAAATAACAGTAAAGCTGACTGGTTTCATATAGATGTAATGGATGGTGTATTTGTACCCAATATTTCATTTGGAATGCCAGTTATAAAAAGTATCAAAAAAATTGCTCAAAAGCCAATGGATGTTCACTTAATGATTGTAGAACCAGACAGGTATATAAAAGATTTTAAAAAATGTGGAGCTGATATATTAACTATACATTTAGAAGCTTGTAATCATCTTCATAGAACAATTCATGCTATAAAGGAGGAAGGAATGAAGGCAGGTGTTGCAATAAATCCACATACACCAATAAATCTTTTAAAAGAAGTCATTAATGATTTAGATATGGTATGTATAATGTCAGTAAATCCAGGATTTGGAGGACAAAGATTTATTGAAAATACTTATAAAAAAATAGAGGAGCTAGATAAATTAAGACAAAAAACAGAAAATAATTTTTTAATTGAAGTTGATGGGGGTGTAAATGATAAAAATTATAGTAAACTTATTAAAAGTGGTGCTGACGTATTAGTAGCTGGAAGTTTTGTTTTTAATTCAAGCGAACCTATTAATACAATTTCAAAATTAAAACATATTTAATTTTAAATTAAATTTTCTAGGTATAAATAATTATCATTTAATTTTCCATTTTTACATATTGTAGCATTATTTATGATTAAATTATTGTCTTGAATTAATAACGGAATAACATTTTTAACTAATTCATTACCAAAATCAAAAGATGCGTCTAATGGCAATTCACATGGTAAATTATCTACCGCCATGACTGCTATAACTTTATGCTTCATAAAGTCATCTTCTTTTTCAGTAATTGGATTATATCCATATATTGGCCTATAAATTGTAGAGGATCGAATAGTGGTTGCAATTGGCCCATTAATATCACAAGAAATATCAGAAATTACTTTCAACGAAAAATTTTTACTCTTGGCATCATCTCTTGTAAAAATATACGGTGCATTACTATCATAATAGTGACCAGTTATTAAAATATCTGCATTGGCTGCAAAATTCATAAAAATTGATTTATATTGATTTGGATTTTTTAAAAAATCTTTTTTAGTAGATTTTAAACCATCTATTCTGATATAATAATCCATAAAATCTAAATTAGTAAAAACAGGAACATCAAATTTTTCCGTAATAAATTCATCTTTTGACACTTCTTTGATACCTAATTTATTTATTATTTCAATAATTCCTCCTGACACTCTTCCTTTACCAGTAATAATGATTCGTTCATTTTTTAAACATATTTTTTTTAATTCACTTTCCATCTCAACTCGATCCCTACATTTATAAGCAGGTTTTAAATTATAAAGCTTATTTTTTAAACCATGAGTTAAAAAGCAATTATATGCACCTACTACTCCTGCATACCTACCAAAACCTATAATACGACTTCCTCTATTATTCTTTAAAACCTCATAATCTATCATCCTAATATTATTTATAATTAGAGATTTTAATAATTTTCTATTGTATTCTTGTCCTTTTATTGTGTGAGAAAAGAAAAGATAAGTTTTATTTCTAATCAAAGATTCAACAGGGACTTCTTTTATACCAAGCAACACATCACAGTGATCTAATTCTTCAACTACCTCTAAGCCTAATTTTTTATAATCATTATCAGAAAAACATCTATGACCACTACTTCTTACAAAAATTTTAATTTCAGGGAATTTATTCATTAAAAAAACACATTGATCAGGAGTTAACGGCACTCTACTATCTAAAGGCTTCTTTTCTTCTCTAAGGATTCCTAATTTCATTTAACAAAAATAAAGAATGAGTTTCAGTTAGCAATTGATTTTTGTAATTTTGCATCTGTTCATTGATTTATTGGGGCTGAATGGATTTGACAGCAAGTATTATTTTATAATAAGCATATCGAGTATTGTATTTTAACTCGTTAATAAATAAAATTCACTTTTTAATTGGCGATAATAATTACGCTTTAGCGGCCTAATTTATATAATTAGCTACGCTTTTGTCTCTTTTAAAGGATCCTCCTGATTCCTTTAAAAAATGAGGCATAATTAACTTCAGGATAGTTTATTTATCTCTTCTGTAAATAAATGAAATTTATGAAGATAAGGATATGGATTGGTTGCTTCTCTCCTACCATTTCTCGAAAAATAAAAGAAGATAAATATGTAGAAAATTATTTAATTGCTTGTTTGGACGTGGGTTCGAAACCCACCAGCTCCACTATAACATAGAAAATAGTATAATTTGAAAACTTTTATGTGTACAAGAGAAATATTTATTATTCAATATTAAAGCATTTTAGGAAAATCCCTAATTATTTTTTTAGAAATAAAAAACATAAATTTCTATTTATTCTTAGCCCTCCTTATTGTGGTTCAACTTTGTTAAATGAAATAATTTCAACATCTAAAAATGTTAGCTCAAATAATTATCTAAATACAAGAGAGGGTCAAACTTTACCAGAGGTAAAACAATTCATGTTTAAAAAAAACAGATGGGATCCAGAAAATAAAATACCATGGAAAAATGTGAAGCAAATTTGGATGAAATACTGGGACTTATCAAAAGATATTCTTCTTGACAAAAGCACAACTAATATTTTAAGATGTAAAGAAATTAGTAATCATTTTAACCCATTGCAATATATCTGTCTTGTGAGAAACCCATATGCTCAATGTGAGGGCATTATAAGAAGAAATAATAAAGACCCTTTCACTGCTGCAAATTTTGTAATTAAATGTCTAAAATTGCAAAAAATGAATTTAGAAAATCAAAAAAATATTTTATTTTTTACTTACGAAGATTTATGTGACAAAACTGAAAGCGTCATAAAAAAAATAATAAAATTTGTTCCTGAAGTTGAAAATTTAAATGCTAAGTTAGAGTTTAAAGCTCACAATTTTAAATCTAGTAATAAAATGCATATAGTTAACTTAAATAATGAAAAAATAAGTAAGCTTACAAAAGATCAAATTAAAACTATAAACAAGGTTTTTATTTTAGAAGAAAAACTGATTAAATATTTCAATTATGAAATTATTAAAAGTTAATTCATTTCTGTCTTCATTATTCCACCACATTTTTGTTTAGTTGAACAAGAAGAAAAACAAAAAATAAATAGTAAAAAAATTACTGTATATTTTAAAATTCTACTACTCAATAATTAACTTTTTTTCTACAGTACCATCTTGATACAAATAAAATAATGTTTTGTTTTTATCACCTAAATTGCTTCTTCCAAGCATATCAACAATTTTAAATATCTTTTTTGTACCAAAAGAAATATCATTTTCTAATGTAGATGATGTTGAAAGTGTAAAATTTAAAGTGGCTATACTATCGCATCCTAAAACATTTGTTAATGTTGCAGAATAAGAACCAGAACTAGAAATTGTCTGACCTTGCCAAGAAACAGGAGTTGGCGATGTATAAGATCCAGAACCTGAATTACTCGAGTTAATAGTAAGTGATAAAGTATGTAAACTGTCACAACCAGAAGAATTTGAAAAAGATTGATCATAATTGCCGCTAGAAGTATAAGTTTGACCATTCCAAGTATATGAATCACATGCTGTTGCAGATGTATTACCTGTATTTGAAGCACCAACAGTTACATTATTATTTAAAACCGCTCTTAATGCTTGTTCATCTAAAACTCCGGTTTGAGAATGAATCACACTATTATCATCAGGAGAAACTAAATAATATTGTCCAAACCCACCACCGTGAACACTATAAAATTGACCCCAACCCAAAGAACCAGAAGATGCTTGATAATTAAAATTTGGAGGCCCTGTACATCCAGCATTTGTCATCCAATCAATACAATCTTGGTCTGAAGGATACGGTGAACTATTGTCTACAATTAAATTTAAGACTATAACCTCACATAAATTCTGCCCATAATCATCATAAATTGATTGAATTTTTGGTGCAGAAGCCATACAGTTACCACAAGTTTCTAAATAAAAATTTAAGATAACATATTTTCCATCGTTAAGATAAGTACTAAGAGAATGAGTATTTCCATTTACATCAACTATATTGTTAAAGCCAGATACTGTTTGAGCATTAATATTGAAAACAAACGAAACGGCAATTAATAAAGAATAAAATTTTTTCATAATATATAATTTGAATTTAGATTACAAATATAACAAAAAAGCAAGTAAAGTAGAATTAACAAAAAAAAAATACATTAGTCTTGTAATACTAATTTTTTAATAATCAGTCCATTATCCGTTTCAAGCTCTAAGAAGTAAATACTATTTGGATAGTTATCAAGATTTATTTCTTTTCTAAAATCTCCAATCTGTACATTAATAACTTGTTTTAAAATAACCTCTCCTATAATATTAACTATTCTTAACTTAATTTTGTGGTTATAATCTGAATAAAATGACAGATTAAATATTGCATTACTTGGATTTGGGAAAATTTCTAAATCTTTTATAATTAAATCATTTACAAATGCAGGAGGGTCTTCAATAGTTACATCTACAAAAACTGTATCTGAAAGACAACCTGCAGCATCAGATACTATAAAATAATATGTTCCTGTAACAATAGGAGGATATGTTATAGTATTTCCAGAATTATTAATAGAATAAACCAACATACCATCTTCATTTCCAATTTCATAATAATAAGGTTGCATTCCACCTGATCCAGACGCAATCAGTAATATACTATCGTATTGCATTGTTGCTTGAGGATAACTTACATTTATTTCTGTATTATATATTGTATCACAAGAAACTGAAGAAGGAATTGTATCTATATATATTCCAGAACTTGAATAAATGTTACCATTAACATTTACACTGTCCCCTTCACAAATAGTAATATATTGATTAATATTAATAAGTGGATTTACAGTTATATTAGATTCAACAATACTGTCACATCCATTAACAGATTGTAAGGTGTCACTATAAATACCCGCACTAGAGTAAAAATTGGAACCTACTAAAATACTTTCTCCTGCACATATATCATAATTATTACTAGTAATATATGTACTTAATACATCTAAATTTGTTTCTACAACTATAAAAACTCCATTGCCTTGTATTGTATCAATGTATGTTCCAGAAAATGAGTATGTAGAATTTCCTATTAAATACACACTTCCTTCACATATTGAAACCGTATCAAACTGATAAGTATAAATATTTATTGAAATAATTGTATTAATAATACTATCACATCCGTCAACTGTTGGAAAAGAATCGATATATAATCCTGCAGCACTATAAAAATTTCCACCTACTAATACTGAATCTCCTTGATTAATACTAATTTGTTGATTAACAAAATAACTATTATTGACATCAATAGTTAAATAATGAATTGAATCACAACCAGAAATATTAGTAAATATTTGTGAATAGG
>CEPB01082070.1_pt1 | contig 9788 bp, 10 predicted proteins | sample 530611 | NCBI WGS metagenome assembly CEPB01 (sample SAMEA2620672, study PRJEB7988) | marine metagenome | isolation source: saline water (ENVO:00002010), including
ATCTGGATCCCAGCCTTGCCAAGCTCTATGACGTTGATTTCCAGGCCAGCCTTGGACTGGTGAACGATCAACTGAATCCTTCAGGCCTCACGCAGACATGGGTGAGCTGGACTCTGGATCTCACGGTCTGGGTGGCCTTGCCTCGCGTGATCACCATGCTCCCCGACCGTCTAGTCCAATCCAGCGGCGATCATTTGCTGCGCCAAATTGTGCGACAAATTTCACGTCGCCTCACCTGGAAAGTCCAAGAAGACTTTCATGCCAGCCATGGATTGGCATGCCCTCCCCGCCGTCGGTCCGCCTTCTGATTGCCCATGTCAGTCGCGCCAAGACCCGCACTCGATCCAGAGCGTTTTGAAATGGCATTGCTGAAGGCAGAACTCAGCGAGGATGAAGCGGAAATCATTGATCACATTCGCTACATCGGTGTGTTCAATGAATTGTCTTTAAGGCAGTCACTATCACTGGCCTCCAAGCCTCCTGCTCTTTACAAACTCTGCAAAGCCTGTACAAAAATCGGGGCGCACATTGCGAATGATTTTTCAGAAATGATGTCTTGGTCTCAAACACAAAGTGACGATCAAATCGCCTGGCACGGAAATCTCATTTGTTCCATCGCTTACACCTGTGATGGCCACAAACTCCAGCCCGAAGATGGCACCTCGCTGTATCACACCTTTGCGGTGCATCGCGAACTCTTCAACGGCCTCGAGTCCAGTTAGCGGAGCCGTGAATCGGGTCCATTCATGCACCATGAACGCCATCCAAAAGCCCTTCTCCGAAGAAAAGGCTTTTGCAACAACGTTCTGCAGATGGCCTCAATCAGCGGTTTTCCCAGATGCGGTTGAGAATCTCCATGCCGCTGACGGCTTGCCAGAGAAACAAGGTGAGCATGCCCATATTCAGACCGACGTGGGCCTTGCGGGCAATCAGATTGCCGCGTTGCATCAAGGGAGAGAGAGCCGCTGCGGCAGCAATCATGGCGGTCATCGCCAGACCCACCAAGAGGTGGGGGCCGACAAAGAGCTTGCCGTTATTCAGGTAGGTGACGGCCATGCCCCCGAGGGTGCCGAACACCATGAAAGCAAGCAGGGCACTCCCCCAGAGGTAGTGGCGCTGGGCAAACTTTCCGGGCAGCAGCGCCTTGCGTTGTTCGGCCGTCCCGGTCCGGACCTTCTTGGCCTTAATGCCCAGATACATGGCGTAACCGCCTGCGGCAAGCAGCGACCACATCATCAAGGGATGGACGAAGTTGAGGCCAAAAGACAGAGTCGCAGGCATCAAAAATCACATGGATTCCAATGACCCTAGAACTGCAGCACCCCGGACTGATGCCCGGGGCAGCACAGCAACGGTTTCATCAATGCAGGAAATGGCGTCGTCCCGTCAGGAGCATTGCCACCCCCAGTTCATTGCAGGCCCGAATTGAATCGTCATCTCGCTTGCTGCCACCGGGATGAATCACAGCGGTAATGCCGTGTTCAGCCGCCAGGCGAACCGTGTCATCGAACGGGAAGAAACCGTCACTAGCCAAGACCGCACCTTGGGCCCGATCGCCAGCGGCCTCCAGGGCAATCCGGGCCGAGCCCACCCGATTCATCTGGCCGGCTCCCACCCCCAGACTTTGTCCATCGCGCGCCACGACGATGGCATTGGAGCGCACATGTCGAACCAGCTGCCAGGCGAAGCAGAGATCATCCCGCTCCGTCGCAGTGGGTGCCCGGTCAGTGGCCACGGTCCAGTCGTCAGGTGTGACCAGTTCATCATCGAGATCCTGCACAAGCACCCCACCGAGGATGCTGCGAACCTGATCGCGCCCAGCTACATCAATGGCTTCGGGAGCTAACTCCAACAAGCGCAGATTGCCCTTGGTAGAGAGAATCTCGCGGGCTTCAGGTGCAAATGAAGGAGCAACGACGCACTCCAGAAACAGACTGGTGAGCTCCTTGGCTGCAGCAGCATCCACACATCCGTTCAACGCAACGATGCCGCCGAAGGCACTGACACGATCGGCATCCAACGCACGGGTGAGCGCGATGGCTGTGCCATCGCCGATGGCCACGCCGCACGGATTGGTGTGCTTAACCACCACCGCCGCTGGACGCCTAGCGGGATGGAGCCCCCCGCTGCCGTAACCGAACTCACGCACGGTGGCCAGAGCGGCCTCCAGATCCAGCAGATTGTTGGTGCTCAGCTCCTTGCCCTGCAGCTGAACAGCACCACCCCAGCCTGATGTCTCAGCGCTAAACCAGCCGGCTTTCTGATGTGGGTTTTCGCCATAGCGCAGCTGTTGACGCAAAGGCAGCGCCTCCAGCCAGGGCAGAGCCGCGTCCGACGTCTCTGGCTCCAGATCCAGTTCCGGTCGGGCTTGCATCCAGCGGGTGATGGCCGCGTCGTAGGCCGCTGTATGCGCAAACGCCTCAAGCGCCAGTTGCCGGCGGACGGAGGGACTAAGAACGCCGCCTGAAGCCTCTAACGCTGCCAGGACCCTGTCGTACTGATCAGGATCGGTGAGCACTGCCACATGCTCATGGTTCTTGGCAGCTGAGCGAACCATGGTGGGGCCGCCGATGTCGATGTTCTCGATGGCCTTATCCCAGCTGACGGCGGGATCAGCGACCGTTTCGCGAAATGGATAAAGGTTGACGACCACCACATCGATTGGATCGATCTTCTGTGCGACCAGATCAGCCTCATGGGCCGCATCGCCGCGTCGGGCCAGGATTCCGCCATGGATACGGGGATGGAGGGTCTTGACGCGGCCACCCAGAATTTCAGGTGCACCAGTGTGATCAGCCACCTTCGTGACGGGAAGTCCGGCATCTTGAAGCACCTTGGCCGTGCCACCGCTGGACAACAGCTGATAACCAAAACGGTGATGCAGAGCTTCGGCAAGCGGCACCAGCCCGCGCTTGTCGGAAACGCTCAGCAGCGCAATGGGAGCCATGGCAGCAGGACACGGAACAGACCTTGGGCCAACCTACGCAGCAACAGGACACGCCCCCATGCCCGATTCCGTGCTTCAGGCCACCACGCCTCCAGCCACGGCACGACTGGTGCTTCTGCATGGATGGGGTGCCGATGCCGATGATCTGATTCCCCTCGGCGCTGCACTGAGCGCACAGCTGCCATTCTCGGTTGATTGCCTGGGCTTGCCTGCTCCCGAGCCGCATCCCGGTGGCATGGGGCGACAGTGGTACGGATTGTTCCCTGGCGATTGGCAGGCTGTATCACCAGCCGTTGAGCAGCTACAGCAACGTCTTGAGGCACTCGAGCAAACACCGATTCCACTATCCAGAACAGTGTTGATCGGTTTTTCACAGGGAGGCGCCATGGCCGTTCACGCAGGCTGCAACTTGCCGTTGGCCGGCGTGATTGGTTGCAGCGCCTACGGCCATCCGAACTGGAAGGCTCCCCAATGGCGCCCCCCTGTGCTGCTCTTGCACGGTCTGAATGACGAGGTGGTTCCACCAGAAGCATCCGCGAATCTGCAGGCGGAACTGAAGGAGGGATCGTCCGTCGACTGTCGCTTGATGAACTTTCCTGGGGGCCATGCGATCCCGCAGCAAGCGGAGCAGGCGATGGTCCGGATGATCTCCTCCTGGCTGAGTTAGATCAGCCTGGAGGGGATCCCAACAGGATTCGTCAGTGACAGAGTTTTTGGGTCAAACGAAAGCGTATTCGTACTCTTCCATCTCTTCCCAGTCATCGGAAGCAAGCTCCAGACCTTCGAAGATGACCTCTTCACCCACCTTGTCGACAATGCTGCGGAGCGAGGGGAACAAGAAGTGGTTCTCTTCGGCGTATTGAGCGCTGAACAGACCTTTCTCTCCCCAGAAGAAACGGTCGGTGGTGTGCTCATTACGACGTACGAACAGTAGCGCCGGAGGAACGAGGGCACCCTCAGCAATGAAACGGCGCGCAGCCGTCACGGGCTTGTGTTCGCCGGTTTCCAAATTGAAGGTGGGCACATGCGCGAGAACACGCTGGCCGGCGAGGCGACGACGACTGATCCGCTTGCGCTTCTTGGACATGAGAAAAAAGTTCCCGCGTACGGGAGTGAAAAAAGAGGACGGGGGAGCGCTGAACGTCAGAGCTGTTGCTCACAGCTCTTCAGTGACCACCTCGCGACGAGCGTCGGCAATCATCAGCACTGGAATCGAAGGGATCCAGGGGCACTGGATCGCATATGGACACACTCCATGGCTCACGCCGACGTGACATCGACGTCAACAGGGGATACATCAACCTCTGCTGTAACCTCGGTTGAGCGCAAAGCGCAACCTCAATTGGAGCAACGAAGAAGCACGGCCGCCCAAGGGGCGTGCTTGTTGTCGTTCATCTGATCTTAAGACTTTTTCCAAAATTGGCAAGCAGGTCGGGTCAGTTGCCGACCTCTCGTCTGTATTCAGCAACACGGTTCCGCCGATGCATCTCTCCGATCGGTTTCTGGAACTCGCGCAGCAGCAACTGAAGTTCCTGGCCGCTGATGCTGATCTCGCACGCCTGGCGCTCTACATCACTGAACGGGATCAGCATGAGACGCCCACGCTGACCCTGGTGGCGCAATGGCCTCACGACAAGAGCCTGCCCCCTGCGATTTCAGATGATCCCAGCCTGCGCAGCGCAGCACCGGAACGCCGCTGGTACCCACTGCGCTACGACCAGAACCTGCTGGGCGTCTTGCGTGCCGAGCAGCATGCCTTGCCCAGCCGAGAAGCCCACGAGGCGCCGCGTCTGCAGGCCTGCGCAGACACCCTCGCCTGCATCCTTGGCCTCGAGCTGGACCGGCAACGACTGCACGATCAGCTGGATCAGCAACGAAATCAGCTGAATCTAGTGGTGCACCAGCTGCGCAACCCGTTGACGGCCCTGCGCACCTACGCCCAGCTGTTGCTGCGTCGCCTTGGGCCGGACGACCAGCATCGTTCGCTGGTGGAAAGCCTGATGCAGGAGCAGGCCCAGCTCAACCTATACCTGCAGTCTCTCGATCGCCTCGGCCAGACGGATCCACGTCTAGGAGCCGACAACGCGACACCTCTGCTGCTTCCGCCCGTGCCAGCGGATGCTCCTGATCTCACCATCGCGGAGCTGTTATCTCCACTGATTCAGAGGGCATCAGCCACCGCAACACTGCAGAGCCGACCCTGGAATGGGCCATCGCAGTGGCCCGAATGGACTCAGACACCCCGCGCCGCACCCGATGCCGTGGTGGCGGAAATCGTTGCCAACCTGCTGGAAAACGCCTTCCGTTACAGCCCACCAGGATGCGAGCTGGGCCTGACGCTGCTCGATCACGACATCTGCATTTGGGATGCAGGACCGGCCATCCCGGCTGAAGAAAGAGAACACATCTTCGCGAAAGGGGAGCGAGGGAGCAGCAGCACCGACCGGCCAGGGTCCGGACTTGGTCTGGCACTGGCACGACAACTGGCGGACAACCTTGGCGGCTCGCTCACACTGCAGACCGCCCCAAAAACTCTGCATGCTTCATTGCCTGCCGTGGGCAATGCCTTTGTGCTCAGACTGCCGCGGTCATCCCAGGCAACAACACAGCTGCAATGAGCAGGATCAGAGTTTCCGTCACCATCAGGCTGGCGCCATAGGTGTCTCCGGTGTGTCCCCCTAGGCGACGCCCCAGCCATTCCGCCACCAACACAGCAGCACCCAGGGCCAACAGCACAACCAACAGCAGCATCGGCAGCAGAGCTGGCTGCAGCACCAGGGCCATCCCCATCACCACCGCCAGCAACAGGAGCGTTGGCCGGCCTTCCCGCAGTCCCCGGTGATGGCGACGATGAAACCCAGCTGTGCCCTCACTGCGCAGGTAGCGGAAGCGTGCCATCGCCCAAAGCGGCGCGACTCGCCCCGCCACAGCAGCGAGGATCAACACCGCCGGCGCCCACGCGTCCAAGCGCACGAGGGCGGCGAATTGCAGCAGCAGCACCATTACGAGAGCCTGCACGCCACTGGCACCGACGCGACTGTCATCCATCGCCTCCAACACGCGAGCCGACCCCGCTGCCAGACCATCTGCTGTGTCCATCAGGCCATCGAGATGCAATCCCCCAGTGAGCCATAAGCCAAAGGCCAAAACGACCGGCGCCACCGACAGAGGATTCCAACTCAGGGCTGAAAGCAGAAACCAAAGACCCGCCATTAATCCTCCGATGACCACACCAATCCAGGGGGCAAACCGAGCGATGCGCTCAAAGCGGGGCGCCGGCCAGATCCAGCCGGGCAGGACGGTATAGAAGACCCAGGCACCGGCCAGATCACGCAGCCAGGAAGGAGAGCTCAACCGCAGGACGTTGACCGCACGGGGATGCGCTCACCGTAGGTTCAGAGGTTGGTCGGAGAAGCGGGTGTTCGACTTCAAAATCACAAATCAGTGCCAGCGCACGGCCGCGCGGTGCGGCAGCTTTTCAACGCCCCACGGAACCGTCAACACACCACGCTTTATGCCTGTGGGCACTCTGGCCACGGTGAAAGGCGTGACCACGGATCAGCTCGCGGCCACGGGCGCTCAGATGGTGCTCTCCAACACCTATCACCTGCATCTACAACCGGGAGAAGGGGTGGTCGAAGCCGCTGGAGGATTGCACCGCTTCATGAATTGGAACGGGCCAATGCTCACCGATTCCGGTGGCTTCCAAGTGTTCAGCCTGGGCGACCTCAATCGAATCGATGACCACGGCGTGGACTTCCGCAACCCACGCGATGGCAGCCGCATTCTGCTGACACCCGAACGCTCGATGGAGATTCAGATGGCGCTCGGTGCGGATGTAGCCATGGCCTTCGACCAGTGTCCCCCTTATCCGGCTTCAGAAAACGACGTGGAGGAAGCGAGCCGTCGCACCCATGCCTGGCTCGAGCGCTGCGCTCAGGCGCACCAGCGAGATGATCAGGCTCTGTTTGGCATTGTTCAGGGCGGTTGCTTCCCTCACCTGCGCGAACGCAGCGCCCACGCCATCGCCAGCTTTGATCTTCCAGGCATCGCCATCGGAGGTGTCAGCGTCGGGGAACCCGTAGAAGAGATGCACAAAATCGTGCGCCAGGTGACGCCGCTGCTTCCCGATGATCGCCCCCGATACCTGATGGGGATCGGCACACTTCGGGAGATGAGCGTGGCTGTCGCCAACGGCATTGATCTCTTCGACTGCGTGCTGCCTACGCGACTGGGGCGTCACGGCACCGCCATGGTGGGCGGAGAACGCTGGAACCTGCGTAATGCCCGTTTCCGCCATGACCACACGCCCCTCGATCCAACCTGCCCCTGTCCGGCCTGCAGCCAGCACAGCCGTGCCTACCTGCATCACTTAATTCGCAGTGAGGAGTTGCTTGGGCTAACCCTGCTGAGCCTGCATAACCTCACGCATCTGATCCGTTTCACGACGGCAATGGGCCAGGCGATTCGGGATGGCTGTTTTTCAGAGGATTTCGCTCCCTGGGACGAGGCCTCGCCTGCTCATCACACGTGGTAGCGTCCGCAGACTGACTGTTGTTTCCCGGGATGGCTGCACTCTCCCTCGATCTGCTGGCCCAGCTTCCTGAGGCTTATCAAGCTTTCGGTCCGCTGATCGATATTCTGCCGATCATCCCGGTGTTCTTCCTACTGCTCGCCTTTGTTTGGCAGGCCTCGGTGGGCTTCCGCTAAGTCCTTAGCGGCGCTGTTCTCCGCAGCGCAATACGGCCCAAACAAACCGAGGGAGCACGAGGTAGCGACGCCAGCGACTTGGTTCTTGGAGGAGGCGATACAACCACTCCAGCTGGAGTTGACTGGTCCATTCGGGTGCACGTTGCTTGAGGCCGGACCAAACATCGAAACTGCCTCCAACACCCATCCAGATGCCTGGTAACCCCTGCCTCTGGGAGCAAGACCACAGCTCCTGCTTGGGCACCCCGAGTGCCACCAGGACAAGATCTGGCCTGAGGGTTTGCAGCCGTGTTTCCAGCGTCGGCCAGTCGGTGGGCTGCTGATACCCGTGTTCTGCAAACACCAGCTGCAAGTCGGAAAACTGGGCACGGAGGCGATCCAACAGACGCTCCATCACGTCAGGAGAAGCTCCCACAAGCGCGACACGCCAACCATGGGCAGCGGCAAAGGTAAGCAGTGACCAGGCCAGCTCAATCCCTGGACTGCGGCGCACCTTCACGCCCTGCCGTCCCAGAGCCCAAACCACGCCAGCACCATCAGGCACCACAAGATCTGCAGCTTCGATGACAGAACCCAAATCGCTGTCCCGACGAGCACGCATCGTCATCTCGGCATTAAGGGTGACGATCTGACCACCGCCATCGCTGTGCAGGGCGATGGCAGCGGAGGCAACATCCCGGCAAACATCAATGGGGATACCGAGCACGCGGCACCGGCGCCGATCACGAGGACCAGTGGTGATTGCTTCCATCCAGGGACCGCCAGCACGAGAGAATCTAGGTCTGGTCGCGCTTGACGCCATGGTTCTGTCGCAGCCGACAGCTGAAGACCAAGCCCAACAACTGGAGAAGCTGAACAGCCTGGATCGGGCGATTGAAGCCGTGGTGTTGCAGCGCCAAAACCCGATCAGCGGACTGCTGCCGGCCAGCACGGCCCACACCGTGCATGGCAATTACGGCGATGCCTGGGTGCGGGACTGTGTTTATTCCATCCAGTGTGTGTGGGGGCTGGCGATGGCGCATCGCCGAATGAAGGGCCCCTGCCAGCGCAGCTGGGAGCTGGAGCAGCGCGTGGTGGACCTGATGCGCGGATTGCTCAACGCAATGATGCGCCAGGCCGAGAAGGTGGAACGCTTTAAGCGCAGCCTGAATCCACTCGATGCCCTACATGCCAAATACGACAGCGCCAGCGGGGAGCCTGTGGTTCCGGATGACGGCTGGGGGCATCTTCAGATCGATGCCACATCCCTATTCCTGCTGCAGCTGGCGCAACTGACCCGCAGCGGCGTCACCTTGATCCACAACCGCCACGAAGCGGCATTCGTTCAGAACCTGGTGTACTACGTATCCCGGGCTTACCGGGTGCCGGACTACGGCATCTGGGAACGAGGCGACAAGGGCAATCACGGTCTGCCAGAGCGCAATGCCAGCTCCATCGGCATGGCCAAGGCGGCGCTCGAAGCCCTTGATGGCATCGATCTCTATGGCCAACACGGCAATGGCAGCACCGAAGTGTTGATCCCCCATGGCGCCGTCGTGCGTCTGCGACGCGCTCTCCAGGGCCTGCTACCGAGAGAATCCGCCAGCAAGGAAGTCGACAGCGCCTGCCTCTCAGTAATCGGCTACCCGGCCTGGGCCGTCGAAGACCCAGGCCTGATCGAACGCACCAACGCACGCATCCGGCGCGAACTCGGTGGCGCTTACGGCTACAAGCGCTTCCGCCGCGACGGCCATCAGACCGTGGTGGAAGACATCAGCCGTCTGCACTACGAGCGGGAGGAACTGGCCAAGTTCGAAGGGATCGAATCGGAATGGCCCCTGTTCCTGGCTTATGAATTGATGACCGCCTGCTGCGAGCAACGCTGGGACGACGCCAGACTGTGGCGGCATCGCCTGGAATCGCTCCAGGTGGATCACGATGGGGAGCGACTCTTCCCAGAGCTGTATCTCGTTCCTGAAGAGCTGCTGGCACTGGAACGGCGCAACCCAGGCAGCCAGCGGAGGGTTGCCAATGAGAACGTTCCACTGCTCTGGACCCAAAGCCTGGCCTGGCTTGGAGAGATGCTTCTAGAAGGGTTGATCGAAGCCGAGGATCTTGACCCGTGCGGACGGCGACATCAGGGAGCCTTAGG
>CEPB01058320.1_pt1 | contig 9750 bp, 9 predicted proteins | sample 530611 | NCBI WGS metagenome assembly CEPB01 (sample SAMEA2620672, study PRJEB7988) | marine metagenome | isolation source: saline water (ENVO:00002010), including
GTTACCTGACCATAACGTAATCCATATTTGTTTCTCCATGCTCTGGTCACATTTAGGTTGTCTCCTTCTTGTCTTAATTTGTCAAATCCACCAAATGTGTAACCAAACTTAGCAGGATCAGTGTCTATTGCACTACCTGTGGGTGCATCTGTTTCTAATGTTTGTAATTTATATGATTCTGGGTCTCTCATCATCAAAGCATTCATAAAAACATGGTCAAATTTATTATATTCAAAGTCTAATAGTTTGTCCCAGTCTGCATAAACACTTTCTTTTGAATCTTCTGGTAATCCCCAAATAAAAGTAGTAAATGTTTTTATATCATCTTTATAATGATTCTCTTTTAATTCTCTGACAAATGCCATTTGCTCATCTGGATGCCAACCTTTACCAATTGCTATTGCACTTTCAGGATTAAGTGTTTCAATTCCATAGTAAATAGATTTAATGCCACAAGATTTTATCATTTCTGTTTGTTTTAGTCTGTGTTGCAGGTCTAATCTTAAAAATACTGTAAGGTCTAATGGTACTCCACTCTTTTCTTTTGCTTCTGCAACTGCTTCTAATTTATAATTTGTATCATTGAAGGTATCATCCATTACCCAATACCTAAATACACCATGCTCTTCCCAATTACGTCTTAATTCATCAACAATTAGAGTGGTGCCTCTTTCATATGTTCCTTTTTCTTTACCTATAAGTCCAAAATTACAAAATGCACATTTAAAAATACAACCTCTAGCAGTTTCTAATCCTAATTGGTCTCCCCATTGTACGCAATCTTCATCAGTATAACTCATTGTGCTGTTCTGAATATCTAATCTACTACCTCTATCTGTATATGTGGGCCATTGTTGACCTTCTTTAAGGTCATTTAGGTATTCTATTATTGTTACATCACCATATCCAACAAACAATGTATCTATGTCTAACATAGGACTATCATATTTAGGGTCTCTAAGATATTCTTCCCCAATAGAAGAACCACCATATATCATTTTAGTGTTAGGATTCCTTTTATCTATCATTTTTCTTATTTGTCTTTGCCTTGCTACAGGAAAATACATAGAGTCTATGTATGCATAAGGATTATAACCACTATGAAACGTTCCTGAAGAACCTACAACCAATGTTTCTTCTCCAACAAACTTGTCTATTACTAGTTCAACATCTTCTTCTGTTAAAAAGTGTGGGTGGGCAATTACCTGAACTGTGTAACCTGCTTTTCTAATCTCATGTGCAATCTTATATACTCCATATGGTCTAGCAGTTTTGTGATTTACATATAGTTCTGTACCATCTAGGTACTTGTGGAGTCTTGTTTCAGGTGGGAAACGTTTAAAAACATCTTTAAAATATTCATCTACTTCGCTTTTTTCGACTTGTTGGTAATTGCTTTTTACAAAATGGTCATGTGTGAGTTGAACTTCCCAATGATTTTTAGGAATCAAGTCGTCAGCAAATAAAAGAACCTCTACAGGAGTCTTTTTGTAATCTGTTTTTATATCTAGTCTGTTTTTGTTCAATCGACAAATGCTCGTTCCAACACAAAATCGTTTGGCTCACCTAAATTACCTTCTATAAATCCTAATTTTTCAAAATAGTCTCTACATTCGTAATTCATATCAGGTCCACCGCATACCATTATACGATCCGTGTCCTTATTAAATCCGTTTTTAGTAAAACTATTTATGTGATTCCAAAATCTACCTTCACGTTTGTATGCCTGTTGTGTACATGTATCATAATATGTTAAAGGGAAGTTATCACATACTTCTTTTATAACATCAGTATATGTATGTTCTTCATGAGTCCTTGTTGTATGTACTAAAACAACATTTTTAAACTTATCATATGTTGCAGGGTCTCTGATAATACTCATAAATGGTGCTATACCAGTGCCTGTTGAAAGCAAATATAAATTATCCGCTTGTGTTAAATTATCAATCGTTAAGGTACCTGTACACTTAGGCATTACTATGACTTCGTCTCCAACTTTTAAATGCTGTAGACGGCTTGTAAGAGGTCCGTCGGGCACCTTAATACTCAAGAACTCTAACTCGTCTTCGTAGTTTGCACTTGCAATACTGTATGCTCTTAATAACGGTTTTTCATCTATCATTAATCCAATCATTGCAAACTCGCCATTATTAAAACGAAATGTTTGACTTCTAGTTGTTTTAAAACTAAAAGTTTTATCTGTCCAATGATGGACCCATGTAACTTTTTCCTTAAGCATTTTTCAATAATTTTCCTGTGTTATATAAATCTTCTATGTCTGACCACTGATATTTATTAGATGCCATGTAACGTAAACTTAATCTTGTAGCATTTGTTGTTGTTACTTTGTGATATGACGATAAATTAATAATGTACGGACAGTCGTATCCATATTTTGTAGCAGTAATATCAATATCCTTTTTCCATAAGTTTACATCTGTAATTTGGTTCAATGCTTTAGATACTCGTAAACCTTGAGATTCGATATATCCATGGTCAGAATTATTTTTCATCAGTTGCATCATCAAACGTTTTTCTAAATGTTGTATCGGCTTTTTTGTTTTTGCAAATTCTACTTTGGTCTTTTCTGCGTCTTTAACATATAAAGGATAGTTTACAGCAAAATTATATCGACTATTTGGACTGAAAGAATGATATGATTTTTCAAACTCTTTAGAAGACCATTCATAAGGAAAGCCTTCTCTGTGCCATGGTGTATTGCCTGTGAACGTAATCAATGTAACAGGAAAAAAGGATTTACCATGCGGTTGTAACCGAATATCACCTAGTATATCTGTATTATATGTTTTATCAAAATGTTCTTTCATAGCATACATCATGTCTTTATCAAATATAAAGCCCATTAGAGATACATCACTATTTGATGGTTTTACTTTTATTACCCCACGTTTTTTAAGACCAACTCCCCAAAAAACTTTGCTAGTTTTTACACCTTCTGGTGGAACATGTTTGGTTTCTAGTATTTCGTAATCTTGATCCTCAAGTAAATCCGAATGGGTGAACGGTAATGAGATGTCAGGTAAATCTATAAAAGCATTATCATACAACATTAGTGTTTTAATTTTCCTAAAGATTCTACCATTGCTTCTATTACATCTGGATCATCTAATTTATCAAGCATATCTTTATTCAAGACAAACATAGATTCTCTTTCAAATTTTGTCATTAAACTTTTGTCGTCCATACCCATTAAATCTAAAATTTCTTCAAATGTAAGCATATCTTTACCTTGGGCTTTTGCTTCTAGTAAAATTTGTAGAATTACATGTGTAATTGCTTTTTCTAAATCATCTGCCATATTATCTACCTGGTGGAGCGGACAGGGGTCGAACCTGCGACCTTCTGGATGCAAACCAGACGCTCTCCCAACTGAGCTACCGCCCCCAGTGTTCATATTTACCAGTTTAAACTGGCGGAGAGGGAGAGATTCGAACTCTCGGTACAGTTACCCGTACTCTTCCTTAGCAGGGAAGTGCTTTAAGCCACTCAGCCACCTCTCCAATTAATTTGTATTATAATAGTTATCGAGGTTTTTGTCAAGAAGTTAATAAAGTGATAAATAGTACATTATGCCAAGATTAAGTTTATGGAACAAGCACAAAGGTAATGACTATGACTTCATAGACAAGGTTACAGCCGAGTCTATAAATGCTGGTGGTACAGGTGTCTTTGTACACAAATATATAGGCACATACCAAGACGACACTACTCAAAGTGTTGGCTCAGGTGATTTATATATTCAAGACGTTGTATTTTTAGAAAATAGAGATAGAAAATATGACAAAGACATATATGAATTACGTGGTGCATACACAATAGCAGATCCAGATTTTGATTTAACACAATTTGGTTTATTTGTTAATAACGATGCTTTGTTTATGACATTCCACATGAATACATGTGCAAACTTACTTGGTAGACGTTTAATGGCAGGTGACGTAATTGAATTACCTCACCTTAGAGATGACTTGCTATTAGGTGGCGGTGATGCTGTTAATAGATACTTTGTTGTAAGTGATGCTGGTAGACCAGCAGAAGGTTACGATCCTAGATGGTGGCCTCACTTGTGGAGAGTAAAACTTAAAAACATTACCGACAGTCCAGAGTACAGAGATATACTTGGTACTGGTGAACAAGCAGATGACCTTAGAAATATTCTTAGCACATACAAAACTGAAATTGAAATCAGTGATAAAGTTATTGAATTAGCAAATGCAGAAGTAACTTATGATGCAGGATATATGGAAGGAGGACATCTATATGTAGATGAAAACTCGCCAGACAAGCCAGGTTTATATTTCCCAGGCGATGGTGCACCACCAAATGGTATTAGTATAGTTGGTAGTGGTAGTAGTATGCCACTAGACTGTAATGACGGAGATTATTTCTTGAGAACAGATTTTGAACCAAATAGATTGTTTAAGAAAGTTGGAAGTACTTGGAAACGTATCAGTGATGATAACAAAAAAGTTTGGAGTGCCGCCAATAAATTACTCACATCATTTGTTAATAACGATAATATAACTATCAATACAGATGGAACAACTAAAGCAGAAAAAACAAACATGAGTAAGGCAGTGAAGCCAAAGGCAGATTAATATGAGTCAGAATTTAGATTACTGGTATGATGCCCAACTTAGAAGATACTTGCTTCAGTTTATGAGAATCTTTAGTGGATTCAAAGTAAGCGAAGGTCTTAGAGATGGTGCAACTCACTATAATAAAGTGCCTGTTAGATATGCTGATATGCAAAGAATGGTAGCACACATACTCACAAAAGGCAGTGAAAATTTAGTAAACAGTACTCCTTTTATATCTGCTAGTATTCAAAGTTTACTTATTGCTAGGGATAGAACACAAGATCCAATGCTTATAAGTAAAGTTCAAGTTGCAGAAAGACAATTTGACAGTAGTACAAATTCATATAAAACAGATAGTGGCTCACAAAGTTTTCCAGGAAACTTGTATAGCACAGACAGATATATGCCAGTACCATATAACTTGACTATGAACATAGACATCTGGTCAGGTAACACGGATCAGAAATTGCAATTATTAGAACAAGTTCTAATTTTATTTAATCCAAGTATTCAATTACAACAAAATCAAAATCCGTTGGACTGGACAAGTCTATATGAAGTTGAACTTACAGACATACAATGGAGTAATAGAAGTGTTCCTGCAGGTGTCGATGAAACAATTGACGTTGCAACATTAACATTTTTATTACCTATATGGTTAAGTCCTCCTGCAAAAGTTAAACGACAAAAAATTATTAATACAATTATTACAAATATTTACGATACAAATAGTGTAGCAAACTTAGGTTATGATGAAGATGTTTATGATTTCTTTAGAACATTAGATGCTGATTTTGAATTACACACAATTAGTCCTAACAATTATCAAGTAGAAATTGTAGGCACAGAAGCAACACTATATAAAGATGGAACAACCAAAGCCAATTGGAATGATTTACTTGAAGTGCTGTCTCCACAAGGTAGTGGAGGTAGTTTAAGTAATACATCTATTAGTATAGATGACATACCTTTAACAACTGGAAGTACATTGCAATTAAATATTTCTAATGATGTAGACAACTCAACAAGTTTATTATCAGGAACAGTTTCTAGAAATGTTTTAGATTCTGGTAAATTAATATTTAACTTGGATGCTGACACACTACCGTCAACAACACTTACAGACATCACACGGATAGTAGACCCAAGTGTAAACTATCCAGGCGACGGAACAATCGACGCCGCAACAACTGGACAAAGATACTTACTAACTAGTGAAATACGAGGTGACAACTGGGGCATTAATGCTGAAGCAGATGACATAATCGAGTATAACGGCACTGGTTGGGTAATATCATTTGATTCTTCAACTTCTGTAAACAAGGATACTGTTCATTATGTTAAAAACTTATACACCAATAAACAATTTAAATGGGAAAAAGAACAATGGACAAGCACTTACGAAGGAAAGTACAATCCGGGCTTTTGGCGTCTCAACGTGTAGACACACAAAAAAGCATACTTGATACTTTAAATCCTTTAACAAATATTCGAAAGCACAAAGGTGTAAGTGCCGCAGGTGTTTTATTTTTATCTAAAGACACAGGCAGATGTTTATTTCAATTAAGAAACAGTGACAAACGACATAAAGATTGTTGGGGATTTTGGGGAGGCATGATGGAAGGAAATGAAACTCCTTATGAATGTATCCAAAGAGAATTATCAGAAGAGATAGGTCTTGTACCAGAATTAAAAAAATTAAATCCAATAGATGTTTACCAAAGCAAAGATAAAAATTTTATGTACTACAGTTTTGTTTATGTAGTAGATGAAGAATTTATTCCTATATTAAATGACGAGAGTTCAGGTTATGCTTGGGTAAGGATAGGTAATTGGCCCAAACCTTTACATGAAGGTGCTAGAAACACATTAGGAAGGAACAAAGGTGTAGACAAACTACATACTATACTAGATATAAATTCTAAATAAATAACAACATGTCTAGAGATATTATTAATATTGACTCTATTCGTTTGACAACAGAATTAAACAAATTCAGACGCAACAAAGTTATACCTAGTTCTTTTTTAGATGGCACTTTTACTATTCTTGATTTAAAAGAAAACTACCAAGACTTTTCTGCATCACACAAAAAATTAGCCGACAAACTTATCGACATGTATAATGTGGAGTTAAGGCAAAGTGCTGAAGGTTTACAAAAGTCGTTGTGTAACGAATACAGAGGTTTTTTAAGGAACCAGTTTACAAGACAAAGTCACTGGTCGTTTCCTGCTGTCATGAAAAATTATAGAGCAAATATAAATCCTGTTAGAGCAATATATTATGACACTAAGGAAATGATAAAACGTTTCAATCAATATGATGACCATCACGGTTGGCTTTTGTCTTTGGTTACTGACAATGAATTTCATCACAGAGTCATGAAAGACATAATAGGTGATAGAAGAAAGGTTGATAAAATTATAAATTTTTATCATCCATTATTCGAAGCAGGAAAAATTCCAATACCAATCGAAATAACACATTTAAAAACATTAAGGTCAGATTTGTTAGACTATGCTAATCTGTTTACTAAAGTAAAAAATTGGAATCCGGAATAATTATTTAGAAGTTTTTCTATCAACACCATCCCATTCACCTTCAGGCATTGGGCGACTAATTCTTTCTGCATATAAATCAGCAAGTGTATTATTCCATTTGTGTTCTCTGAGTATTGAGATTTGATGAGCACAATCACTCCACAACCTGTCTTGGTAAAAATCTACCATACGTTGTACAGTCCTTGCATACTTATGATTATCCAATATAGTGTAGATGCTGACAGGTTCTGTTTGTCCTTTTACAGCAACTTTGTCTAATAATACTGTGCCTTCGACACGTTGTATTTGTTTTAGTGTGTGTTCAGTAAACATAAAAAACACACCATATTCCTTAGTTTGTGCTTCTAATCTTGCGGCGAGGTTAACACTATCTCCGAGCACGGTATAGTCGAATCTCTGGTCACTTCCCATGTTACCAACAACAGCATCGCCAGTGTTAATACCGATACCAATGTTGAGTTCAATGAGTCCTTGTTCACGTAGTTCCTTATTTAATTTTGCCAATGCTGGCTCCATAGCCCTTGCTGTATCAACGGCTTGTTGAGCATGGTCTTCTATATCTAACGGTGCTCCCCAAATTGCCATTAGAGCATCTCCAATATACTTGTCTATTGTTCCGTTCTTCTCCATAACTAAGTCTGTCATAGGTGTCATGTATTTGTTAATTAGTTTGCCTAGTCCTTGTGGATCTGTTTTAAACTGTTCACTAATAGGTGTAAAGCCACGTATATCTGAAAACAAATATGTCATTGTTTTTGTTTCGCCACCTAACTGTAGCAGTTCTGGATTCTTTTGTAATTTTTTAACCATTGCTGGAGCAAGGTAATGTTCAAACTGTTTCTTAATTTGTTCACGCAACTTAAACTGTATCCAAAAGTTATTGAAACTTGCTTGAGAAAATATTAAAAACGTTGCTAACACAGGAAATGTAGCATCAAATAAAACCAAATTAGCAGTATAAGAATGTACACTATAATATACAATTCCGCCCAAAATAGTAACTGTAGTTACTAATCCTGCCCATATAGGTAACTTATATATTGCAAGGGCAACTAATATCATGCTCAACAAGGCGCCTAAGAGTTCATATAAAGCACTTAATTCATTTCGCTGTATGTTTGATCCATCTATAAAATTTTGTAGCATATGGCCCTGTATTTGTTGTGGATATAAGTTGCCACGTGGAGTTGGTACAGGATTTGCAATCCCTTCTGCTGTAACTCCTATAATAACAAATTTACCTGTAAGGTCTGGTAGGCTATTAAGGTCAGTATATTCTACTTCTTCAAACGTATTATTAAATCTTATAAATGCAGAACCGTCAGGTTGAGTAACAATAGGATCAAAAGGAGGTACTGCAAATTCTTGTATTCCAATTTCACTTGTCTTTAACATGTAACTAGGCTTCTGCGTAAACACCCTTAACATTTCAACAGCAAAACTAGGATAAATTTTATCACCTACTGTAATAGCAAGTGGGTATGTTCTTGTTTGATTGTCAGGTTGTGGTGCTGATGCTATTACACCTATGCCTTCTGCATGTTCTTCAATCGATGGAATGTTTGTTACTAGATTGGGCCATTTTAGCAAAGATTGGGTCGGGTTTGAAGGTCCAATCGTCCCTGTGCCAATGTGAGGACCGGAACTCCGAATTCCTTTTGAAGAGGGGGTCTGGGACAAAACTATCCCGTTTCCTTTGATCCAACTCGCTAGAATCTCGTCTCCTCCAAATCGATCCTTCTCTGGATACATGATGTTGAACCCAATTATACCAGCATTCTTCTGTCTGATATCGTGTATCATCTGTGCATAATTCTGTCTCGGCCATGGATATTGTCCCCAATGTTGTAGGCTTTTTTCGCCAATGTTTATTATAGCAACTTCGTTGCTTTGTTTTACTTCATCAAATTGTTGTAAGTAATCGAATGTTTGCATTCGAAGACTTTGTAATGGTGTAGGGTCAGCAACTTTTAGTGCCGTAAGTAATAATATAGATATTGCTACGGCCCAGCCGCTGTATAACCATTTCATAAAGATATTTATCGTATTTTTGTCAAGAAAAAGCGGCACATAGTACCGCTTTTAATTATAATTTACTGTAGGAAAAAAGTAATTATTCGCACTCTTTTGGATTTTCTGAACAGTATTTCATTATACTCTTAACAAGTATTTTGATATCTGCATCATCTATGCCATTCTTATCTGAATGGCTTATCCCTTTTTTGCTTCGTTACCTTTTTCTTCGTCTTGCAATTCGTCGGTTTGATTATCGATTTCTTCACTGACAGTTTCTATTACACCACTAGAGACTTTCGCCGCTGTTGCTGTAATATCTGACACATCTGTTAAGACTGCTGTACTAACTGTAGCAACACCTTTTACAGAACTATCAATCACACCTGTTGTGAAATCTTTCCCACCTTCAATAACTGCTCCAACTGAGGCACATGATGGTAGTAATACTAAACCAAGGACTCCAAGAAGTGAATACAATTTATTCATATCTTCTCCTGATTATAAGTTATAAGCCAACTGCTATATAACTATAATATTTATCTTTATAACTGTTTATATTCTGTATTCGTGTA
>CEPB01127178.1_pt1 | contig 9681 bp, 4 predicted proteins | sample 530611 | NCBI WGS metagenome assembly CEPB01 (sample SAMEA2620672, study PRJEB7988) | marine metagenome | isolation source: saline water (ENVO:00002010), including
ACCTACGGATTTAATAAATCTTTCAATTGAGCTCAGGGAATCGCTGGCAAAGTTTTTATTTAGCCCTTTGAATTTTTCAATTATCTCTATTTTTTCCTGACCCCTGACTACTTTGATAATTAGTTCGTATTTTGACCCTCCAATAAAGTTGTAATCAACCTTATGAATCAAAAAGACTTTTCCATTTTCTTGAGTCTCACTATTAATTGAAATCAACTTTGGATTATCGCCTAATACCTTAGGCAGGGCTTGCCATCCTTTTCCATTATCAACACCAAGAATTGGGGCAGGTACAGGTTCGTTATTGTTTGGTTTATTTAATGTCTTTGATACTAGAATTTTTATTTTTCCATTATCAATGACGACACCGTTATCATTTTCTATCTTAGACAAAATGAGGTCGCTATTCTTGGGCGAACCTTTGACTAGATTAAAAACAGTATCATTTCCTTTCTTGTGTTCAGTAATAAAACTCAGCCTAGCAAATGATAGGTATCCTTGGGCGTCTTTTCTGATTTCAGATAATTGGAAAGGGATCTCCGATTGGTTTGATTTTTTTAATATTAAGTCCTCTTCTTTTAAATCAGCTCCCTTGAATTCGATTGCATAAGTTACTAAACTTTCTTCCCAACCTCTATTTACAAAAGTTGGAATTCTGATCTCTAGTCCTTCATTTTTTTCAAATTTTTTCAGATATGGATTTTTGGGTTGAGATGTGCCAGCTCTTGATTGCGAAATATCAAAAGTAAAAAATAGAATGGCTAGTAAAGAGAGTTTCATTATTTTGACCCAATTTTTATCACTTGGTGATAGGTGAGAATTTTTAAATGTATAATATCTTTTTTCTAATAGGTTTTTGAGGAATAGAATAATAGTTCTACTTTCAAAAGATAATAGTGTTTTTTAGGTTTCTACTGAATTTATAATTAATTTTTTCCTGTGTTTTTACTTCACTTTCTTTTATTGCCTTGGCTTGATCGATTCTCAAAAAAGGTTAATATAAATTTATGATTTATGCGACTGGAGGACCGTCTAAGAATTGCGACGGTATTTCACGCCGTAGTTTCTTGAGTGCCGGAACTCTTGGCTTAGGATCTTTTGGATTAGCAGATTTACTACGAGCTGAGTCGCTTAACAAAACGGGGTCATCAAATAAATCTATCATACACATTCATCTTGATGGAGGACCGCCGCAAATGGATATGATAGATCCCAAGCCTGATTCACCAGTGGAGTATCGAGGCGATATCAAGTCCATAAGATCGCAACTGCCAGGGGTTCACTTGTCGGAGTTGATGCCAAAGGTTGCAAAATCGGCAAAAAAATTTGCATTCATTCGTTCTCTTGTCGGAGCTGATGGCCAACATAATGCTTTTCAATGCCAGTCAGGTTTTAAGGCTTCAGAGATTTCTCCTGCAGGAGGGTGGCCGGCTATGGGTTGCGTTGTTAATAAAATCATGGGATCTCCTAAAGATTCGGCTCCCGCCTTCGTTGATTTGATGCAGGGCCGTGGCCAAGTTCGTAATAGTGTTAGGCCAGGGTTTTTAGGGCCTTCTGCTAACCCCTTCAGGCCTGACATATCTTCAATGTTTAAAAGAGAACTTGAGGATGGAATGAAAGCTGAGTTTTCAAAGTTGAGGAAAGGTCATTCAGTGAAGTTAAACCTAAATGATCAATTATCGGTTGGAAGGTTAGATGATCGAGTAAGTTTGTTGCAAGGATTGGATAAAACTCGTCGAGAAATTGATGCCATTGGATCCATGAGTGCATTTGATACTTTTACCCAACAAGCCTATGGAATTCTAACTTCAGGTAAATTTGCCGAAGCGATGGACTTATCTAAGGAGGATCCAAAAATTGTTTCGAAATACGTTCCTGTAATGAAAGAAAAGGAGCTTGCTTTTTTTACTAGTGAAGGCCCGCAGGCTGCAAAAAAATTACTTCTTGCGCGTCGACTGATAGAGGCTGGTGTTAGGGTAGTCAACGTTTCGCTTAGTGATTTTGATACACATTCAAAAAATTTCCCACGCATGAAACAGTTGGTTCCAATATTTGATCATGCAATTGCTGCCCTGATAGAAGATTTAGAGGAAAGAGGATTAATTAATGATGTAACGGTTCTTGCTTGGGGTGAATTCGGAAGAACTCCAAAAGTTAATGCTAACGGGGGGCGTGATCATTGGCCAAAAGTTGCGATGGCAATGATGGCTGGTGGAGGAATGAATACTGGTCAAGTTATAGGTTCGACAGATCGTTATGCTTCAGAAGCTATGGAGAGACCAGTCTCTTATCAAGATGTCATTGCGACTCTTTACCATAATATTGGAATTGATCCGAGTAGCACTACTGTGGAAGATTCGACTGGGAGGCCGCAATATCTACTCAAGAATGGGCTGCCAATTGAGGAGTTAATAAGTTAAATAATTAGAAGTTCTTTTCAGTAATTGGAAGTTCTCATTATTTGATAATTTGTGTGAGGCTTCTTCTGTATTTAATTCTTATAAAAAGATGTAAACAAAGGCATCCGACAATGAAATATAAAGGCCACCATTTAAGGCAATATTTAAAAGATTCTAATTCTGGATCAATCATTGAATCAAACTTTCCCGATAGGTAAATCTGAGCCGTCAAGATTCCAAAAATTTGAGTCAGGATACCAAATGCTAGGTTCATTGTGAGTCCTTTAAAGCTTAGTACCGTTGCCCTTTGTTCTGAAGGTGTGACTTTGTTTAAATAATGAGAGAGAAAATATTGAAGAAATCTCATGGAGGTGAACATAGGAAGCAATAAAAGAATACCCCAACCAGGAATTGCCGCAGAGAGAGCCAAGCACCCGAGGAAGGTTAGTAAAGTGACGACTCCAAAGTTGACTGTAGGGGTGAACTTGTTTGCCATTTTTTCGCATGTTATGGCTACTCCTATACCGACAATTGAGGCAACTGCGCCGACGAATCCCCAAGACCATTCAGGTATTTTTAATACTCGGTAGACATTTGATAAAACTGTATAAAAAACTCTTATAATGCTATCATAAAATAAGCCAATCAGAATAAGAACCGTTGCTGAAGGCGTGTTTAATATCCATCGCCCTGCACTGAGTGTTCCTGAAAAACTTTCTTTTACTGCATGTAATTTTTTTTGATTTTTTGGAATATGTTGCTCTTCAAATTTAAGAGCAACGATCAGAACGCCAATTGATGTAATAAAATTCAAAAACAATGGAAACTTTAGAGTCTGTTCCTTGGAAAAAGTTATATCTAATCCGATCATGGATACTAAACCATTAATAAATTCTTCGGAGTAAACTAGTGCACCAATAATAGAGCTTATTACAAAACCCACAGACATCATAATCATGACGTTCTTCATTGTTCTCTTCCATGTATTTTCTCGAGACTTTATAGGAATGCTGTCATAAGCGAGCGCTTCGTCAGCTCCGCTTGCTGCTGCTTCGGCCGCTCCGCTTAGAATCCTATTAATAAAAAACATCCAAAAAACGATTCCAGATCCGACAGGAGTGATGAGAAGTATTCCAATTTCAGCAACCATCAAAATCGCTGAGATGACCACTAATTTTTTTCTGCCTAATTGATCTGCCAGAGCGCCGGAAGGAACCTCCAATAAAATAATGCTGATAGCCCAAACAAGATTTAGCGTTGCAAATTCTGAAATGGTCAGTCCAAAATCAAGAAACATGACCAAGTAAATCGGATAATAAAAACGACAATTAAAAAGGACTCTAAATAAGATAAAGAGCTTGTTGTTTTTATTCATTGAATGCATTGAAATCCCTTCGCACCATTTATCGGCATTGTTTAACAACAACTGAAAAAATACAGATTAGTTAAATTTTTCTTTGCAATTGTTCATTAGAACACTATACTGTACAAATGAACAAAAAGAGTTATAATTCCCTCGTTATTCTCAATAAAAAAAGTCAATTTAGAAGATTACTCATCAATTTTTATGGTTTTTTTGCTTTCAGATTGTTGGGTAGGTACCATGCCCCTTTGCCATTAAGGGTTGAGCAACAGGAGTTTAGGTTCTAATTGCGGCTTAATTTGGTTTTCAATTGGAGTGATTTTTCCGGTAATATTACTGGAAATTTGATAGGTTAGGCAGAGATTAAGCGCCCCTATTGGGATAATTAAAATTGTCGTAAAATGATCGTTACATTTACGAACAAATTCGACTATCTTTAATTACCTCAGCCCCATGCCTAAAGCCCAACCTCAAGTAATGATAAATAGAGACCAACAAAAAGATATTTTTGTATTATCATTCTTCTTTCTAAGAATTGCCCTGTTGGCAATTTCTGTCAGTTTTGCGCTTTCTGAATTGTATGCTCAGAATAAGGATAAAACCGTTCTTCTATCAGAAACAGTCGAGGGAGAGATTTCCCGGAGGCAAACTCAGATTATAGAAGCTGAAAAATTAATGGCTGATGGAGACGCTTTTGCGGAAAGTGGAAATTTTAAAGACGCAATTTCCAAATTCATTCAAGCCTATAACGAAATAAACCCTTCTCCTTTATCTGAAGAGACTCGTAATATAGCTAAGCAAAAATTTATAAATGCGGCCATCCTTAGATCTAAACAACTAATCGATGACGCTGAGTTCGTTTCAGCTGAAGAACTTCTGGATCAAGTGTTACAGCCTGGCATTGATCCAAAAAATAACGTCGCATTGACACTAAAACAAAGATTAGAAGATCCAGAATGGTACAATCAGGCGAGAACTCCAGAGCACTTAGAAAATGTAAAGAAAGTTAGGCGATTACTAAAATTGGCATCTAGTGCTGAAAGGCTTGGTGCTTATGATAAATCTATGAAGTACTATGCGGATGTTCTGAGAATTGATAGGACCAATTCAGCGGCGCGAAGAGGAATGCTTGAGGTTGAAAACAAAATCATTGATTACCACAAGTCTTCTCGAAACATGACTAGGCAAAGGATGCTTCGTGAAATTGATTCGATATGGGATTCGAATGTCGACTTGGCTGTAGACCTAGATGCAGTTGGTGGAAACATCGGAGCTCAGAACGAACAGTCACTGGACAGAAAGCTAGCATCCATTGTAGTGGATAATATTAATTTTGAGGATGAGGCTTTGGAAGATGTAGTAAGTTATCTAAACTTTAAATCTAAGGAATTAGATCCATTAGGAGGTGGAATTAATTTTGTTCTTAAACTTGATCCCACTGATGATATTGCAATTAACGCAAGGGTCAATTTAACCCTAAGAAATATCCCCATCGGTGAGGTTCTTAAGCAGGTCACTGCCGACACGCAAACCAGATACAAGGTTGATGCTTACGCGGTTCAGATTATTTCAAAAATCTCAGAAAACAACCAATTGGCTACCAAAACTTTTAGAGTGCCACCTGACTTTTTGAGCACTGCTCCCGTTGGGGAAGAACCAATCGATGATCCTTTTGGAGGAGCAGGTGATGGTGAAGGAGGTCTACAAATAAAACGATTAGGTGCTAAGGAATTTCTGATGAAACAGGGTGTTACATTTCCTGAAGGAGCTAGTGCAATTTATATTGCTGGGTCAAGTTCATTAGTCGTAAGAAACACTCCGTCAAATATAGAACTTGTAGAATCATTTGTTGAGAGTTCTTTCAGCGATGTTCCAAAGCAAGTCGAAGTCCATGTCTCAATGATTGACATTAGTGAAAAAGAATTAAATGAGATTGGATATGATTGGCTTCTTGGTCAGTTTGACGTTCCTGGTTCATCTCAAAGGATCTTTGCAGGTGGGGGCACTGAAGGGAATGCGGCTGCCAGTGGTACTCAAGCAGCAGGGAATGCCGAATACACATTCATTCCTCCTTGGACTAATGTTCCTTTGGGAGATAATCCATTAACATCGGGATTAAGAACAGGTCAGCAATGGAATAATGGGGATGCTCTAAACAATATTCTTTTGGGAGGAGGATCCGATGTTTTGTCTGTTCCTCCTTCAATCAAGGCTCCTGCGATATTTGGTGTTGGAGGTGCTTTTACAGATCCTCAATATCAAGTCGTAATGAGAGGTTTAGCTCAAGCTAAAGGTGCTGATATGGTGACTAGACCGAGCATAGTTACGGCATCTGGTCAAAGAGCCTCAGTTGATATTACAAGAGATTTTCCTTATCCAACAGAATATGACCCGCCAGAGATTCCTCAGGATGGAGGTGCTTTTGGAGGTTTTGGAGTCGGTGGTGATGGTGCGCCCCCGAGTTTCCCCGTGACTCCAGCTCATCCAACTGGTTTCGAAGTAAGAAACGTTGGAACACGCTTGGAAGTCGAACCGATAGTTGGGCAAGACAATTATACCGTGGAGTTGAATTTAACACCAGAGTTCAGTCAGTTTGAAGGATTTGTTAATTATGGAACCCCTATCCTAACGAATGGAACTAATATACTTGGCGAGTTTGTGTCCATACCTTTGTCCGATAATAGAATACTACAGCCAGTATTTCGTACCCTTAGAGAAAACACCAGTGTCGTTGTTTGGGACGGTGCGACTGTGGTTATTGGAGGATTAATTGAAGATCGAAATACTGCAATAGAGGATAAGGTACCACTATTCGGTAGCATCCCGGTATTAGGAAAGTTTTTTAAATCCAAAGGCAATGACAGGATTAAGAGAGCTGTTATGTTTTTTGTTAAGGTGAATATCATTGATCCTTCTGGCAGAAGAATTAATGGTACTTAGTTAGGATATAAATTAATATTGAGCTTAATATTAAATCAGAGTATCACTGATTTTAATTTGTAACTTATTTTTTACTACGAGTAGAACCACTCAAATTTATTAAAAGTTGTTTAATGAATCAAGATCAGAAATCTTATAGAAAGAGGGTAACTCGAAAAAGAAAATCTAAATCACAAAGCACAAGTCAACCAGTTAGGTTTGAGGAAATTGAGGCTGAAGATGGTTCGAAAAAAATGGTTGAGGTCAGGCGTCGTCGTCGACGCAGATCAAAACAACCAAAGAAAGAAAAAGAAAAAAAGATAAAATTAGCAAAAAGATTTCTGATTATCGGTATTATTTCTCTCTTAATCATTATCTTTAGTTTTTATTTTTTTATGATCACTTGGATCGGTGGTCAGGGATTTAGAAACAATGTTAGTGATAAGGTTTCAGAAATTATTGATCAAGATGTCAGTTTTGGTGAATTCTCTTTGAAAGGCTTAAACCTCAGATCTAAAGGATTAAAAATTGATTCGGTTCCTAAGGAGTTATTGCTAATGGAAGCCAAGCTTGAACTTCTGCAAACGCGAATTCATCCGAGTAGTTTTTTTTCCAGTGATTGGTCAATGGGGAATATTCAATCGATGAAGGGTGAGTTGTTATTTGGTAAAGATCAGTTTGATGTGGTTACTAAGAAATTTCCTGTAAATGATGTTTATAATAATATTGTCATATCCAAAGCAGGATTAGGTTTGAATTCGAGTCCAAATAATTTTAATTTTACGAGGTTGTCTGTTGAGGAGTGTGATCTGAAGTGGCAAAATGAAAAAGGGGATGTTTCAATTTTTGGTGATGATGTGAATCTTATTTTTTCACCATCGTCATCGTCGGCGTTCAATATTGATTTTGTGGGAGGTGACTTGGTGATTCCAATGTGGCCAAATTTGAAAATTCAATCTGTCTCAGGAACGGTCAAAGGTAGCCAATACTTGATTAATCAATCAAAATTCAATCTGTCTCGGAATGGTGAAGTGACATTAAATGGTAGAATTTCTCTTGATCAGAGCGCTGATTATCAAATCTCATCTGATTTAAAGGGTATTGATATTAGTGAGATTCTGTCTGCTGACTGGATGGATAAATGCGAGGGTACGGTTGATGGTGGAATTAATATTTCAGGTAAGCTTTTGGGTGAGAAAGAGATGAAAGCTGATGGTGGGTTTTCAGGTTCAGACATTCAATTTTTCAGAAACCCAATCCTCAAATTTTTATCTCAAACCTTGTCCGAACCTTCTCTTAATCAAATTTGGATTGAAAATTTAAATTTTCAATTTTCTCGAAATTTAAAGCTCATTGAAATATCAAATCTATCAGGAGAGTCCTTGCCTCTTTTAAAATTCAACCAAGGAAAAATTAAGATCACACGTGATGGTTACTGGGATGGACGTGTTGGCATTGATGTTGCAAATGAAGTTGTAGATAGACTTGAATCTGACAAAAAGGGATACTTTAAGAGGAATAATGAATTTTCATCAGCGACCGTAATTCTCCAAGGTGGTGCTAAAGATCTAGAATTAAGTTTCGAAACAATCATTCGCAAATAATCATAGAATTAGAGGCATTATTACATCTCAATTTAATAGTAATAGACTATAGCCATTGAGTGCAAGATTCTCAAAATGAATGGGGTACATAAAAAATGTATAAATGTCTTTTTTTATTCAAATTACAGTCTAGCCTCATAGGCTTTCTGTTACTGAATTACTAATGCTATTAGAGATCAAATATTTAAGAATAATCATCGTTCTTCTAGGTCTTTCATTTAAACAAGCTATTGTTGCTCAAGAGGGCAGTTACGAAATTTCAGTTCCACGTCTCCAAGAATCAGTAAAAATTGATGGAGTTTTGAATGAAGAGGTATGGAATTCAGCGGCCTCTTTTTCCAATTTTAGTCAGGTTGAACCCAAGAGTTTTGCAAAGCCAAGCCAAAAGACCGAGGTCCGAGTCTTCTCCACCAGTAGTGCGCTTTATATAGGAGTTAAATGTTTCGACACAGAGCCTGATAAAATACTTGCCAAAGAGAGAAGAAGAGATAATCCAGGAAGAGGTGACGACAGAGTAAGAATTGCCTTTGACACTTTTGGTAGAGGTACAAATTATTATTATTTCGGAGTTGCTGGAGGAGGAGGAAAAGCCGATGGAGTCGTCAAGGCTGGGAGTCGCCCTGATTTGACGTGGGACACGATTTGGGATTGTGATACGAGTTTAGATTCTGAAGGTTGGTACGTTGAGTTTGAAATTCCATTTAGAAGTTTGGCTTTTGATAAAAACAACTCGGTATGGGGATTTAATATTGAGAGAGAGATAAGAAGAAATAATGAAAAACTTCGATGGGCTTCTCCTACGCGATTACGTTCTATGTGGACATTACAAGGATTAGGTAAACTCAAAGGTTTAAATGACCTTAAAAAGGGAATAGGGCTTGATTTAAGACCCACATTGTTGACTAGATATCGGTCACTAGATGGATCAGAGTCAGATTTTGATCTAGAACCCTCATTTGATGCTTTTTATCGTCTCACGCCTTCCTTGACAGCAACGATGACGTGGCAGACAGACTTTGCTGAAACTGATGTTGATGAGAGGCAAGTCAATACGACTAGGTTTCCTTTATTTTTTCCTGAGAAACGGGCCTTCTTTCTCGAGGATGCTGAGAAGTTTGGTTTTGGAGGAATTTCTCGTAGTCCATTACCTTTTCACTCTAGAACTATCGGATTAGATTCGAATGGAAATAGAGTTCCGATACGTCTAGGTAGTAAAATTACTGGTAAAGAGGGTAAATGGAACATTGGCCTTTTGGGTGTTGGTCTTGAGGAAACAACAGAACTTGACTCAGATGAAGTTTATGTTGGAAGAGTCTCTTACGATATTTTTGATGAATCTTCAGTAGGGGGTATCTTTACTCTTGGTGATCCAAGGTCTAATGAAGAAGCGGAGACG
>CEPB01115170.1_pt1 | contig 9648 bp, 17 predicted proteins | sample 530611 | NCBI WGS metagenome assembly CEPB01 (sample SAMEA2620672, study PRJEB7988) | marine metagenome | isolation source: saline water (ENVO:00002010), including
CAACAGAAGACGACTACTTTGATATTCCAAACACAACTTTCACATCGGACCTAAGTACCACAATTTCATCTTTCAATTTCACCGGAAATTTTGTTTGGGTAAGAGCAAAAATTGAAACCACAAACAGTTCAGGCAACAGTGCCTTAGTTACTGCTATCTTATTAAACAACTAGAAGTCGCATAAACATTAGGTTTTAACAAGATCAACTTTGGTTGACTTTACTGGTATTTGTGTTATAATAGTATTATGACAGATAAAGATTTAGAAAATATCAACACAGTTGATGTTAAAATCACGGCAGAATCAATTGATGCTCACGTGATATGTTTACGAGAAAACGGTTATAAAGTACAAAAACGTTCGTCGGTGTGGACGAGAAATTTTCTCTTTTTATTATTAGGTGCTTTTATAATGGGAAATATACTTTAATGAACAAAGTTGAAATAACTTGTAGCAACAACGGAAAGTCAAAGACTGCAGATGTTTTATCACAAAATGACAAATACGCCAAAGTTGTTGTTGAGGGCACTCAAATTGCAATTGAAATGTTTAGGACCGATGTAAATAAACCGTATATAGGACACACAGCAGGTTTAGAATTTACATGGCAACCGAAACAATAAAATTTAAAATCGAACTATATTCCACACACTGGGATCTAAAACCAACTTGTGAAGTTTCAATTAACAATAATGTCAAATTCAGTGGAGAAATAGATGGCACTGAGCAGAAACCTAATCTCATAGAGTTTGAACATGAATGCACAGAAGGTGAAAAGTACGAACTGATTTTGAATCGGCAAGGCAAAAACAACTCACAAACAATCTTGAACAGTAAAGGTGACATCACACACGATCAATTACTACACATCAAAACCATAGAGATTGATGAAATAGACATTGGCGGACTAGTGTATGAAGGTGTCTATAAGCCAAAATATCCTGAGCCATGGTTTAGCAATCAAAAAAGACAGGGACATGAGCACCCTGAAACGTTTAAAAATGTAACTCAGATGGGCCATAACGGCACATGGACATTGGCATTCGAGTCACCGTTTTACATGTGGCTATTAGAGAATCTATACTAATAAATATGCTTGTATGAGAGCATCACAATTTATCAGAGAAGCAGTAGACACAGACGCGGTTAATGAATTAGATTCGTTTATTATGAATAATGAAGATCTCTACAGACGTAGATTTATGCCTATCATCTCAAACCTAAAAAGAAAGATTGCCAAGGGTGTATACGACCATGACAAAGCACAAAAACTTTGGATGTACTTGGTAGATGATGCCGCAAGACAATATGTCAAAGATTTTGGATCTTCTGGCACCGATGTTAAAGACATGTTTCCAAAAGAAACAAGAATGCAAGTGGCAAAAGTAATGGCAGACAGAGAAAAAGAAAATATAGAGCAAGGCGAATACGATGTTACTCAAGGAACTATTTCTTAAGGAAGACGATAGGTCCACAGCCGTTTTTGCTTTTGGCCGATTTAATCCTCCCACAATTGGACATGAAAAATTAATTGAAACTGTTTTGGCCACCGCCAAGACAGCAAATGCAAAGCCATATCTATTTTTATCTCACAAACAAAACAATAAAACAGATCCATTGAGTTTCAATGAAAAGCAGGAATATATCCAAGCACTTTATCCAAACCTTGCAGTGGGTGATGCTGGTTCAAATACTATAATAAAAGTGTTACAAAAAATACAATCCGAAGGTAGAACAAAAATAATCATGGTGGCTGGTTCTGACAGAGTAGAAGAATTTTCAAAATTGTTAAATCAGTATAATGGCAAACCCGACAAACAAGGAAATGATTTATACAAATTTGACACGATCAGTGTTGCCAATGCAGGTCAAAGAGATCCAGATGCAGAGGGCGTGTCAGGTGCTTCAGCATCAAAGGCCAGAGAACTTGCCAATAAAGGACAAGAACAAGAATTCATGCAAATTGTTATGGGTGGTAAATCTGGTAAAAAGTTGTATGACCTAATACAGGATAGACTAGGTGAGCAGATTGACGAAAACAACAAAAAGTTGTATAATGAAAACATGGCAAATGGTAAACCAACAGTGTATCTTGACATGGATGGAGTATTAGCAGACTTCTTTGGCGGAGTTGAAAAAATGTACGGTGTTGAACATTGGAAACAATTGACTAATGATAAAACCAAAGATTTGAAAAAAGAAGTAATAGATAGAATCACTGGATCAAACTTTTTTGCCACACTGCCTAAATTTAGCACAGCAGATGCATTGATTGACATGGTGAAAAAATTTACTGGTGGAAAATTTTCAATTAACACATCTCCTTTGAGAGGCGACAATGAAAATTCAGCAAAACACAAAAAAACTTGGATATCAAATAACATTGCCAAGCCAGAAGACATTATTGTGACAGGACGTAAAGAAAGTTATGCTGTAGACAAAGGCACCGGCACACCAAACATATTAATAGATGACAGACCTATCAATATACAGCGTTGGCAAGGCAGAGGCGGTTATGGTATTCTTTATCAAGCAAACAGAGATTCATTAGACAAAGTAAAACAAGGATTGGAGGATTATGCCAAAGTACAGCGGGATCAATAGACCCTACGAAATAAAAGGTGAAGAAAAATCACCGGCAGAGCGTCAGCGAGAGTTAGACGAAAAGATGAAAAAGTTCTTGGCCAAAGGCGGCGAAATTAAAAAGGAAAAACCTAAAATTACTAAACAGATGTTGGATAGTTGGAAATTTTAATGAACATAGAAGAGTTGAAAAAATTAGCAGGTGTGAACGAGCCACAAGAACAACAAAGTTCAATGGGCGAAAATCTCAGTTATATAGGCACTGCCAAAGCACAATATCAGAGAAAACACAACATTCAGCCTGGAACAGACGAATGGTTCAAACTTTGGTTGGCCAAACCAAAACTCACGGGTGAAAACCCAATGCCAAAAAAAAAATAGTTAATTAACGATTCCACTGTAAATATCTGTATGACAGTGTTTGATGTTACTAAGAATTCCGCAATATGTGTACTACCTTGGGTGCATAAATTCACCGACATAGAAGGGGATAATCGTCCCTGTTGTTTTGCAAAAAAAACACATGACATACAACAAGTGCGAGATCAAATGCTTAAAGGCACTAAACCAATATCTTGTGCAGGTTGTTATAAGTCTGAACAGGAAAGTGGATGGAGTTGGAGACTAAGACAAACCAAAGAATGGTTACAAAAATTTGGTGAACCAGATATTGAAAAACCCCAAGTTCAATATCTAGATGTAAGATTTGATCCCACTTGTAACTTGAAATGCAAAACTTGTAATCCAAACGAAAGCACTTTATGGCAGAAAGAAAAAAAAATTAAAATACCACGTGTGGTATCAAATAAAAAATATTTTGAATCAATTAATAAAAAAATTTTAAAGAAAGTATATTTGGCTGGAGGTGAACCAACTTTTATCCCAACATATCTACAATTTTTAGAAGAACTATACATGGAAAACAGAGAATGCGAGGTCATAATAAACTCAAATCTGAAAAGACTTCCTGCTAGGTGGAAAGACATCATTAAAAAATTTCCGCGGTTGTCAATTACTTGCTCATGTGACGCAATAAATGAACTTGGCACATATGTGAGGTATCCACTAGATTGGGAACAATTTGAACAGAATGTTAAATTTGCCAGTGAAAATGCAAATTTTTTCCAGTTCAATCTAGTAGCCAGCAATCTTACAACACATAAAATAGATACAACTTGTAATTGGATGAAAATTTATTCAAAAAATATTAATTTAGCAATACTGCAAACTCCAAAACCTTTTAGTGAGATGTCTGTACCAGTGGCCGTACGAGATGTATACCTTGAGTCTTTAGAAAAAATTCAAAAATTTCCAGTAGGGTTATATCATGCAACACAATTTAGGACCCAGGTTAAGTATCTTGTAAAAAAATATTCAGATACAAAGTATTCAAAAGACTTGCACGACCAATTAAAATCAGAGATTACAGAGCAAGACAGTCATAGACGTCTTAAATTACAAGATATTGATGGTTTTTTATACAACTGGATCTATAATAAATACTAACATATATGAGAGCCACAGAATTATTCAAAGAATCAGGATGTCCTAGAACCAAGGCCACAGAGTGCAGTTGCACACGTGTGAAATCAGTCACAGAGTCATTGGACACTGTAATCGCACAGTGCGATCTACAACATTCTGACAAAGTGAAAGGCACTGTGTTATTGATGCAGGCTCCAGGCACAGCCACAATGATCAAAGGCACAATCACAGGACTTGCACCAGGCAAACACGGATTTCACATACATGAATTTGGAGACATGAGTGAAGGTTGCAAAAGCATGGGCGGCCACTATAATCCAGACAACGTTGATCATGGCGATCTTCAGCAAGGCCATGTGGGTGATCTTGAGAATGTGGTAGCAGACGAAAACGGTGTGGCCAAGTTTACAATCACAGCATCACGAGTAGATTTATTAGGTGATCGATCAGTGGTTGGACGTGGACTGGTGATTCATAAAGACGAAGATGATCTCGGTAAAGGTGGCGATGCTGAAAGTTTGAAAACAGGAAACGCAGGTGAAAGATTGGCCTGTGGTGTAATAGTCATGAGAGACGCAAAATGAAATTTTTATTATTAAACGGCACACTCAAAGTAGACAGCGAATTGTCAAACACATTCACTTTGTGTGAAATGGTCAAAGCAGGATTTGAAAAACTAGGGCACGAATGTGAGATGGTCACATTAAGCGAAATGCAGTACAAAAGATCAACTGATGATGTTAAAGACGATTTACAACCAATTATCCAAAAAATGTTCACAGTAGATGGCTTAATTTTTGCCACTCCAATATGGTGGGGTGGACATTCGTCCTACATACAATCAATAATTGAAAGAATGGATTTCATAGAAACATTTGGATATGAAAATGACTATAAACCTTTTTACGGCAAAGTGTTTGGCACAGTAGTATCTGGAGGTGGTGATGGATTCCAACACATACATGGCACAAACTATAATTTTGCCACAATGCTAGGATTTACAGTTCCGCCTCAGTGTAACATTGAAAGTGCCGCCCAAGGCAGAGACAAAATACTAAAAGATGATGAAACAATTGGCATGGTTAAAACTTTTGTATCAAACATGAGTGCATGGGCAAAGGCTCTTAAAGATGGAGAAGTGCATAAGTTTGCCAGACACACTACTAAGGCCACACTCAATGAGTCACTAAATGAAGGTAAAAGAATACCACGTAAAAAAGGACAAAAAGCCAAATCAAAAAAACACAGTGACCTATACACAGATGAAGATCCAAAAGGCACCATACATGGGTTAGGATTCAAAGACGATGCTACTGCTAGAGCCAGTGTGACAAAAATTAGAAAGTCAGGAAGATCTCACGCACACAAAATTCAGGCCGCTGTGGCCATGGAGCAACGGGCAAGAGCCGCAGGCAAAACAGGGCCTGCCGCCATATACAGACGTTTCATCAACGCAATGAAAAAGAAAACCAAAGCCAAAAACAAGAAAAAATGAAGATAAAAGAAATCACAGAATACGTCAGGAAGTATGTTCATCCTGATGTGGAAAAACAGTTGAAACGTTACGAAAAACGTGCAACAGGACGAGCCAAAATGGGATACGCTCCTGGCTTCATAAGTTACCCGTATCGTGTCAAGGCCGAAACAAAAGAAGCACCTCCAGGAACATACTTTACAAAATCAGGAAATCTTGTAAAAGGTAGATTAACAAAAGCCGCCAAGGAAAGAGGTGCAAGAGAAACAGATCCCAAAGACTCACAACGTTCTAAAGTACCACCGATCACACAAAGAAACGAAGGAAAAAAATGGAGTGCAAAATATAAAAAGTCTATCAATTGTTCAAACCCTAAAGGATTCTCACAAAAGGCGCATTGTGCAGGTAGAAAAAAGAAATGAAGATCAAAGAATTCATCATAATACCGTCAAGTATTGACGCAATGGGTTTGATACACAAACCCGGAGTAGGTCCAAACAATAGATTTGGTTTTAAAAATGTTGGCAACAACAAAGCAAACGAAAGAATCAAAGGTATACGAGTCATGCCTCAAACTGCTGGCCCAATGGGACTGATTAAAAAGAATGGCCATTATGGATTTAAAAATGTTGCAAACAACAAAGCCAATGAAGAAGCCGCTGGTGTTGGCATTATCACAAAGCAAAACACCACTGCGGATGTTAAACCAGGCGAAACCACAAGACAAGCAAACAAATTAGGTCTAGGACTCACTAAAAAAGGAGTGCCTGCTAGATCCATGCGTGAGCAATGGGAACAATTCAAAGAAAACTTTGCTGACAAAAAAGTCAAAGGCAAATCAAGACCAGGCCGTGTCAAACGTGCAGGTGCCAGTTGTAAAGGATCAGTAAGTTCACTGAGAGCCAAGGCAAAAAAATATGGCGGCGAAAAAGGCAAAATGTATCACTGGTGCGCCAATATGAAATCAGGACGTAAGAAGAAAAAATAATTACTTCTGTATGAAGTATTATTTGGTGATTGGTTATCAAGTCATTGAAAAATGGCGCGAATACGGACATATCCAATTGTATCTCAACGATAATCTTTTAGAAAGTTTTACAGCAGACAACGAGCAAGGCACTGAGAAGATCTGCCATAACACCACAATTGTACCTGATACAAGTTTAGAAAATTTTTTACTGGACTCGCAACAACCAAAAGCCACAATGTTTGATAAGCCTTTTGAATATTTAGGATCAAAGTTTTCTCCAACATTTGATCAAATCATTGAAAAAGCCAAACACAAAAAACAAAATAACATTAGTGTACGTGATGTAGAATTTAAAGTACGCCACATAGATCATATAGATGAATTTGCAAAGGCCATGCACAAACAGATTGAAAAAAACAAAATAGAATATAACAAATGGAAAGACAGTGTCTCTTTTCAAGTGTATTTGTCACAACCAGCAAAATTTAAAATAATTGAACTGGACGAAAGTGAATTTAAAAACAGAACAACCAACAAAATCACGATTAAAATAGTTGGTGGTCCTTCCAATGCCAGCAACGGCTTTGTAAGCAAAAACAACATGATATCCTTGTTTCCTTTATTTTTGATTCCAGAAATTATGTTCAATGAAAGATACTTGGAAAAAATATTTGAAAAGGAAAAAAAATATACCCTGGACAAGAAGTCCATGAACACATATCCATTTTACATCAGAGAAATTCCATGGCTCTCGAAGATTATAGAACCAAAACCTGACGGCACATATAAAATTGTTGACCCACCCGTGCAATGGCCAGGTCCAAATTTTGCCGCCACAGCAATCAAAGGACACTATCGACTGCTTGGGCAACCAATTGGTGGAGACTGTGTGATGGACTTTTTTGTGCATAAAAAACATAGGGTACACAGTCTACACTTTTCAAAAAACATGCCCCGTGGACGTTGGCAGTTCAATTTGTGCTTTCTACATGTGTATAAAAAATTGGCTGACTTGTTACAAAAACAACATAAATAGGCATATGCGTATAATTGAAGTGATCATGCGAGAACAGGCCACAGCAGGTGCCACCAGTTCAGGCAACATAGCCACGGTGACATCTCCGCACATAGCAATTGGCCCTGACCGATTCAAGAAGTCTTTTACAGGATCACCAGGACGTTCAGGCACAAAAGCACCAAGATTACCAAAAATTGTTCAACCCAAAAACCCAGACGGCACTGCCAAAGGCGCACACGCCACAGGTGCCAGCCTGTTTGGTGGTCCAGCATTTGTGAGAAGATAATGGAAGATGTATTAGTATTGAAACAAGAGTGGACAGTAAAATGTCTCAACTGTGGACATGACGCACACGAAGGCGCGTTATGGCGCACAGAGCAGGATTATGACGGCACTGAGTACCAAATAGAGGTATGTAAGCACTGTAGATACGAAGAACAGGCCGCATAAATACGCTTAAGATGAGAGCACACGAATTCACACTACACGAAGGCGCAGATTTTTACGGCTATTTCAAGAACGACAAGGGCATGTTTTCATATCCAAAAGACATGCAATTCAAAGTGGGACATGTCAGTAATGTGACAGCAAGATCTATTTTGAGCAGTCTTAGATTGGACCCAGACTTTGAAAACACCAGTCCATATCCCATAGACGATTTCCTAAAAGCCACACAATCATACTTAGACGTGAATGCGACTGACAAAGACAGTGTTGAATATGACAACGTGGAAGCAGTGCATCAGGAAGCAAAAAGATTCAAAAAACAACATCCAGAGATAACACACGTAGGATTTAATTAATGAAATTCAAAGAATTCAAACACGAACCAGTCGAGCCAGACACATACGAAGCAAGTATGGCTCTTAACCAATTGATGAGGATCGGCAAACACGCGATCAAACTGCACAACATGATCGACGATGCGGCAGAGATGGAGTCATGGGTGGCCAAGAAGATCGACCTGGCAGGTGACTATGTGAAAAAAGTATACAACTACACCGAAGGTGAGAAAGCCGGACTATACGACGACGGCGGCATGACTGAGGAGAGAACACCACAAGAAAAATTAGCAATAATGAGCAAGATCGAAAAAATCAAGAAACAGTCAAAAGATCTTGCTGGTGATAAAGATAAAGATCTAATTGACAAAAACAAAAAAATTCTAGCAACACTGACAAAAATGTTACATGAAGATGCAGGCGACATGGATTTGATTGGTGACGGTGCAGAGAACCTAGGACTAGACCCAAACAAATTTGACTACTACTATGACACCAGCGGAGCAGGCTACGGTGAGGTGAGAACAAAATCAGGCAAGGCGATCCTACAGTTCGAATACGACAGGGACGGTGACGCAGAAGTTTCAACAATGGACAACAAAACCATCGCCAACATCAAACAGGGCGAACAGTTGCCAAACAATGTCACAGCAAAATTAAACATGATCAAGGAAGGCGCAAGTTTTTACGGTTACTACAAAGATCCTAAAGATCCTGAAGGCAGGCGTATGACATATCCAGATGACATGGAGTTCAAGACTCCTCACAGATCAAACGCGGCCGCAAGGATGCTGTTACAAAGGATAGGATTGGATCCAGATTTTGAAAACACAGAGTCAACTCCGATAGATGATTTCATCGCGGCCACCGACAAATATCTGAGAATGAACGTCAGCGACAAAGATAATCCAGAATATGACGAAGTTGAAGTTTATGACCAGGAAGCAAGAAGAATTAAAAAGACACACCCAGAAGTAACACACGTTGGATTTAATTAATGAAAATTAAAGAGTTTCAACACAAGCCAGTCAAGCCAGACACCTACGAGGCATCAATGGCTCTTAACCAGTTGATGAGGATCGGCAAACATGCAGTCAAACTGCACAACATGATAGATGATGCGGCGGAGATGGAGTCATGGGTGGCCAAGAAGATCGACCTAGCCGGTGACTATGTGAAAAAGGTATACAACTACACAGAGGGCGAGAAGGCCGGCTTATACGATGACGGTGGCATGTCAGAGATGAAGAAGATGCCAAAAGGCACAGGCACCATGCAAGGTATCAAAGAAGACCAAACAACAATTGATGTTAAAGCAATATTAGACAAACACGG
>CEPB01024310.1_pt1 | contig 9634 bp, 11 predicted proteins | sample 530611 | NCBI WGS metagenome assembly CEPB01 (sample SAMEA2620672, study PRJEB7988) | marine metagenome | isolation source: saline water (ENVO:00002010), including
AATGGTTGGTTTATTATGACTAAGGATGGCAACGTCTTACAGGGTGGAGAGAACGCTTGGTATCAAAGAGGTAACTATAATGATTCTGGTTATAGCTCTACCCCTCCAAGTTGGGCTACACTAGATACAAACGGATAGTACTATGAATCACAGAAAACCTTTCCTAGAAAACAAATCATTATTTACCAAATGGTACAAGCATGAACTAACTGGCAAGACATTAGCCAATGGGGTAGGCATGATGGAGAAGGTCGCCAATGATAAGAAGGATGATAACTGGATGAAATTAACTGACCCATATAAGGATGATACGACTGATTTAAAATATGGGATAGTCGTTGCTGAAGCAAACTTCGACCCTACTAACTGGACTAACGATACTGTCAAACTAACAGAAATGACTGCTGACGAGCAGACAGCAGCCAAGAAGTTAGTTAATTGGGATAGTTAAAATATATTAGAACGACTTAGTTTGTCTTCTACTCTTGCACGATAGGCTTCATCCTTTGCGTATCGAGGGTCATTCATAGCAACTTCTAATTGAGCTACGCTTTCAAACTTATCAGCTGAACCAGATACAGGTCGGCCAGATAATAGATCAGGCTCATTGCCTACAGCTGCAACATATCTAGCATGGAGTCCAGCTACTGTTAGCTTGACTTGTTCTATATTCTTAGAGTTAATACCAGATGAGTAAGCGGCTTTCTCTGCATCTGTTAAGTTACTAGCAGCCCACTCTTGCATGTTGGCAAAGTTATCCTCGCCATAGCTATCTCTTATAGCGTAGATCTCTCTTTCAGTTACAGCGAAATCTTCTTTCAATCCTTTAAGGTGAGCATCTACTAAGTCTCTAGGTAGTCCAGCTTGTTCTAGTTCCTTGTAATGAGCATCAGTAATCTCTCCCTTCTCTTGCCAATATTCATTCATTGATTTGTAATCAACATTAGCTTGTTCGAGAATGTTACCGACTGCTTCGCCATATATCTCTTGAGCAGTACCCATTGGCTCTGGAGCTTCTTGGGTTCTTGCTGCTTTCAATTCGTTGTAAGCGTTAAGCAAGTCTTCTTGAGTCTCGAACTCTCCACCTATAAGCTCTTGCTCTTGTGGTAAGTTGCCTTCTTTCTCTAGTTCAGCTGCGGCTTGCTCTAAGCTTTCAACCGCTGCTTGATTCTGTTCGTCTACTGAACCAGTAGGCTGTTGGCTAATTGTAATTTCGTCTGGCATAAGTTACCTCCTTCCATTTCTATTAGTAAGTTCTTCCACCATTTGTGGGGTAATGACAATCTCTTTAACCTTTGCTTCAGGGTCAGGCGGCTGGGAGTCCACTTGCATCGATGGCTGGAAGCTGCTGGTTTGTTCCATCTGTGGGGAGGGGTTCTCCTGTTTCGGGGTTGATTCCTTCTTTGAATTGGGGGCCATAAGGTGCTCCTTGTTTTGTAAAATTGTCCGCTAACTTTGCAGCTGCTGGACTTGCTATCATCTTACCCATCATCTCTTGTTCTTGCATAGTCTTTTGACTGTTAGCTAGATCTTCTGCTTCCTTCTGTAATTGCTCTGGAGTCTTAACTAGGTTGGCTGTATCAATAGAACTACTTGCTGCTAACCTTCTTAATGCTTCTTCCATATTTATATATTGAGTCATAACTTCTGGGCCAAGTGCTTCTTTGGCCGCACCAATAAATTCTAATAACTTGTTCCTGTCATCACCTCTACCTATAGCTTCCATACCAGTAATAGGCTTGGGATGTATTAATGTTTCACCGCCTTCACCCTTTGGAAACTCAGGTATCTTTCTAGTTTTTTGTAATATAAATATAAGTCTCTTAACTAAAGGTAGCTGTAGTTCTTGAGTCAGCTGTGAGTACAAGCCACCAAGACTGGCTTCTAACTCTTGACTTGAATATCTTATCTCTTCTGCTGTAACTCTTTCAGCTGGTCTTTGTACTGCACTATTAAGTAGGAAAGCAAACTGTAATCTATTCTCAATCCTATCAATAGTATTGTTAGCTAGAGATAAATCATTTAGTTTACCTTGAGCTTGTAGTACTGTTACATCATTTGCTGACCCTTGTATAACTGCTCCATTTTCAGCCTGTACTAAAGTGCGTGGTCTTGTTGTTCCAGATGGAGACACCATAAACAAAACCTTCGAGAGCATAGCACTTGCTTCGAGGATGCTTTGATACAAATTTTCTAATGCAGTAAGGTCGCCATACCATTGCTCAATATAAGAACGACCATAATGTTCTCCTTCAATCTGACTCCAGCGAAGAGGAATAAAAGGAGAGCAATCTGCTGGTGACATACCATAAGTGTTTGGTACTGCTTTACCTTTTACTTCCTGATACCACATACACTTACCTTCCTTATACTTCACGCATGTATATATCTTGATAGCTTTCTCTTTATTGTTGTAATCGTTTTTATCTTGCATATCTTTAGGCAAGAAATCTTTAGGCAATACACTTGGACTTACTTCTTCTTCAATAATAATTTCATTCACATTGCCCATTGGGTCACGATGAATAGTGTAGTTCTCTAAGTGTATGACTCTTATACCTGTTGGGTTTATATAAAGTAAAACATTGCCAGCAATAATTAATTGCTTGAAGGCTTCGTGCATACTAGCTCTGAAACTCATAGTCTCAAGCATGTTGCTAACCTGTTGCTCTACTTTTACAAGGGCTGTATCAAGTTGCGTCTTAGCTTCTGGGCCTTGTTCTGCGACTATCATTGCTAGCCCATCTATCTCAAGCTTGAAGAAGCCTGTATTGATAGGGAACAAATTTATGCCAAGCTTGTTTGCAATATTTAAAACTCCCCTTGCTCCCATACTTTGGTGCGGTGTATCTACCTTACCTTTCTCGCCATAATAATCCTCTGGAAATTCAAACGGAATAGTAACCTTTGCATTTTTTCTTGCACGTTCACTATATGGTTGTCTGTTTGATTTCGCTTGACTGTACTTAGATGCAACAGTAACGCCTTTCTTCTGCTCCATAGCAGATTTATAAGCGTTAGTTTTATCTACGCTACTGGTTAAGGTTACTTCATTATTCATTTAGTTTATGGGATTTGTAGGCCAGAACCCTTCAGTAAATCTGTTCTTAATCTTTTTCTACCAAACCCTCTTTGCTTCTGGGCTGTACCTAAACCAATATCTCCAGCTGGTATTTCCAATGCTGCGGCTGGTGCTTTAGCAGTTGCAGCTGGTGGTGGTGCGGATGGAGCGTTAGCTATTTTCTTCTGCTCTTCTTGACGAGCTAAGTTATCTGCTCTTGTCTCTTCGTACTGTCTCTTCTGTTCAGCTATCTGCTCACGCTGTACGGCTAACATTTCGTCAGTCCGATCTGGTGGTCTTCGGTTGCCGCCGCACATAGTTACCTCTTAGTTTTGTGTGTTTTGCTCATTGTAAACTGATTCGAGCATTTTTACCACGCTTCGCTGACCAGAATAAAACCAAATGTTTCTATCAGTTGTGTCAATGTCTGGGCATTTCTCAGGATACATTTCATTTAAACGTCTAATCAATGCTTCATCAACTGGTGGAAACTGGTCGTCAATAGCCATAAGTAATGGTAAGTTATATACATAATACTTTAATTACTATGGCTAGAAAAGGATTGTATTACAACATAAATAAAAGAAAGAAGGCTGGTACAAGTAGAAGTAAAAAAGATAGCACTATAACACCACAAGCTTACGCTAATATGAAAGCTGGTTTCCCTAAGAAAAAGAAAAAGAATCCACTAGATATTGCTTAAGGTTTCCATAGTTTAACCTTACCTGTTTTATTGTTATAGTCTTCTGCTCTTAGTATCCTAGCCAACCTTGCTGTAAGCAATGCTTCTTTATGTCCACCTGATTTCTTCTCGTATTCTTTAACGACTATATCCCACATCTCTTCTAATGTTTTACTGTCGCCTAGTATCTTGTTAGCTGTTACTGTACCCACGCCAGTTATACCTTTATAGTTGTCAGTCATATCTCCAGTTAGTGCCATAATCATCCAGTTCCTATCCGCTTGCCTTCTTGTTATAAGTTCCAAGTCATCTCCAGCTAGTAGCTTGCAGGGTATGGTTCGCATGTCTTTATCTGGACTAACAATTATAGGGTCATCTAACTCTTTGCTTGTAGCAAGTATGCCAAGTACGTCATCGCCTTCGAGGTTGTCATACCTAACACACTTGTATCTATTTGTAAGTGCATCCATCACGCCTTTAAGTGCTAATGGTTTTCTTCTGCTCTTGCGGTTGGCTTTGTAATCCTGATACAAGTCATGCCTAAAGGTAGGGTAGGAAGTAAAGCACATAATAACTTCACCTTCATCTTCGGATACTTCTTTGTATCCCTTGATGTATGTCTCGATAAGATCTAACGCCCAACTAGGTCGTGAGTACAATACATGCAAGTTGTCATCGAACTTGTCATCGCTCTCTACTGCATAGCAGCAATGGTAACAAAGCCAGTCGGCATCAATTAATAAAGTCATTAGAAGTTTGTAAGTGAAGGTGTAAGGCGGCCAGTAGATTCGTTGTATTGCAACTTATCTGCTTTGCCCAAGCATCCGTTATGTCTATTCTTTAGTACCTTTAGCTGTAGTTCATTGCTTCCTTCTTCTGATTGCTGCGATCTAATGCCACACATAACAAGGTCACTTAACTGGGCTATGGACTGCGACCCTCTTAAGGCGGCCAAGTTTATGTCGCCTCCCTCTTCAGCTGGTTTGCCATCTGTTCTACGCAAGTGACTGACCATAACTAAACCTACGCCTGTCTTCTCTACTACCTGTCTTAGCTTGGTGCAGCATACATCTATTTGTTTTCTTTCATCTCCATCGCTTAGTCCAGATACCACAAGACTAAGGTGATCTAGGAATATTACATCGCACTCTTCACCAGTAGCCATATATGTTATCTGATCTATTAATCGATCAGGGTCTAGTGAACCAAAGTGTTGCAGCAATACAAACCTATTGTCACTAAATAAATAATCAAATGCTTGTCGTAACTCTTTTTCATCAACAGCCTTCTCATCTATATGCAATGGTTTGTTTAAGGCAATGGATAGGATGCCTTGCATACTTCTCTTACTGCTCTCTTCGAGGCCAATCCACCCCACCTTAAGATTATGGTTAAGGAAATGATAAGCCATCTCCCTACAAAGTAGGCTCTTCCCCACGCCAGTACCAGCACAGATCGTAGTCAGCGACTGCTTTCTATATCCTTGCACCATCTTGTTTAATTCTGGAAAAGGATAGCTACATATCTGTGAGTTATCTTCTTTAACTAGATCTTCCCATAGATCGTAGGCAGAGAATATGTTGTCGGGTCTGACAGGACTTGCTTTGAAGAGGAGATCTCTGAGTAGCTCGCCCTCCCCTGCGAGGAGCATTTCATTAGCATCCTTTCTTGGTAGGTGAGCGATAGCTGCTTTACCAGTAGGTAAGATTTTTGCAACCTTTTCGGCAGCATGAACACCAGCTGGGTCGGAGTCAAAACAAATAACGATACGAACAAACTGAGATAACCATTTTAAATTTGCAGCTACATACTTGGTAGCAGATTGAGCACCTGATGGCAAACTTACAACTGGAAAGTAATTGCCTGTATTAGATCTTGTACATTGAGCTATGCTGAGACAGTCGATCTCGCCCTCTGTAATTGTTACAAAAGAACTACCAGTATTAAACTGTCTCCATAACTCTTGACCCCATAGCTTTATATCCGACAAGTCTCCCTTCCATATAAATCTTTTATCTTTAAACCTTATATGTTGAGCAGCAACTAATCCACTTTGATCTCTGTAAGTTGCCACCTGACAATCAGTTCCGTTTAATTTAGATACTCCATAGTTAAAAAACTTACAAGTCTCTTCTGTTATGCCACGTTTTGGTAGGGCACAAGGGATTGGAGTTAGTGGATTCCATTCTTTTTTCATTGGTACAAACGTGGGTTTCTTCAAAATTTTTTTGGGCTGAAATTGCCAACCACATCCAAAGCAATGCTTATGTCCATCATCGTAAACAGCTACATTATCTTTGCTGTTACATTCTGGGCAAGGTTCTTTGCTTATGTATTTACTCGGCATACCATTCTTTTGGGATAGTTTTGTTACACCAAAGAAAGCCGTGACGTTCAGCCCATTGCCAATACGTCAGGCTTCTCTTGGCTTTACTAAGTTTGTTGTTTGCGTTTTGAAAACAGAACCGCAAGCTTAGTGTGGGATGTTGCGTCTTGACTGCAATATATTTTTTTCTCTCTTCTTTAAGTAGCGTTCCTTTGAGTTCAACCACACATGAAGGAAGGATGATGTCAGGAGTGTAGCTACTGCTGATGATGTAATCATAGCTGACAGTTTCATAGCTGAATTGTACATTCTTTTTGATTAAGTCAGAGGCAACTTGAGCCTCGAACTTTGATCTAAAATGTACTACCCCCGAAGGAGTTTTCAACGTTTGAGGGTGTGAGGTCTTGCGTTTCGTTTTTGCTTTGGAACTTGAACCCTGAGAGGTCTGTCGTTTTTTCATATGGAACGAATTTCATAATGACTATGGCTTCTGGTTGGACTGTTAATCCAACACCATACTGCGGATGGTTGTAGCCTTGTACTCTTAGCTTGGCTTGTACTGTTGTTCCTCTACCTAGTCCTATGTACTTCTCTCTTTCCTCTCCTGTAATTGGAGTGCCATACTTATCGACTAATACTGGCGGTGTATTCTTAAATCTATTAGCACCTTGCCCAGCTTCAACAGGCTTTTTACATTTGATTGACAATACTTTCTTGCCCTCGAAGTCAGTAAACTCATACCTTGAGTGTTCTCCTAATTTAAAAGTTGTATCTGGGAAGGCTGCTTTTAGCTGACCTTTCCATTGGTCAAGTCCATCCTCGAATTGTTGGAACACCATTGCTGTTTCTTTATCGTCTGTATCTAGCAATAAAGTTACGCTCCATTCTGGTGCTTTATTAAAAGCATCATCTGGTTTAACTAGATGACTCCATGCAACACCGCACTCTGGGGTGAAGATATAAAAAGGTTTTGCTTTGATCTGGCTCATGTTATGAAATAGGTTGATGAACGTGTAAGTAAAACATCTAGCTCTCCATGAGTAGGCTCTGGAGGTAGTGCTTCTATTTGTTTGTCTGTTAATTGGGCTTTCAATTCTCCCTTTAGTTTTGACAGTTGATCTACTGAATACATATCAGCGAATGACTGTCTAACTGAGTTACGGAGTAGACTCATTTCAGACGGCGTAGTTACGAAACAATCGTGGATGCCAGCGATATTTTCGACTCCCCTTATTGAAGCATGAATCGTAGAAAATGCCATATGACTTGCATCAAAACTATGTAATATATTTGCTGAGATCGCATGCCCCATCTTCTTTGTATTAAAATCTGGGGTATCCTCGTTTGTTCTTATATCTAGATATACGTCAGATAAATAACGTAATTGTATTCTTATTTTTTTTGGGTCGTAATACTTCTGTTCAACATACAAACCAGTAGGGCTAGTCCAATGTACTGCTTTGTTTACTTTACCTAGCTCTCTACCTATAGCTCTAAACCATTTCATTGCTACGCATGCTGGTTCGATAGCCTTTGCTGACTCCTGATACAGCACGTTAGCCATATAACTTACTGTACTCATAGCACCTTTACCTCTTGTCCAGTTATTCTTGCCTAGCATTGACCCACGCTCGATAGCCCAACTGTAGGCGTGGTGATAGAAAGCACTATTAGTTGCTGAGTATGGTGCTGTCATAACGCAAGGCTTAGTCAATGATCTATCCACGTTTAACATCAACCACTTGCTAGCTCTTGGGTCTTTAGCCTGTACTAATCTCTGGTTTACTTTGCTTGCAACTTCGCTGTATATATCTTGTGGTCTATCGCTATTAATTAAATTAACTTTCTCTCCCATTACTTTGTCACGGAGCAAACCTGAGAAGTGCTGAATAGAACTGCAAGTGCAATCAAGGTGGCAGGGAAGCTGACATAAATAGCTACTTGGTTCTTGTTGATAAAGATAGATTGCCCTGCAAAAAGCAAGAAAACTCCAAGCCTTATCTGCTCGCAACCAAAAGTCAGGGGCTGTCCAACAATCTCTACCAATTCCATAAATAGTTTTTAAATTATTATTAACCCAATCTATCTTTGTTTGAAAGTCATGTTTGATTCCATACATATTTGCACCATGTATTTTTAACCACGACAAATCATCTTCCGTTTTGATTAGCTTGCCGTTTGTAAATTGCAGTAGTGCTCTTGATAAATCATTGCCTTGAGAATTAAGAAAAGGAACTCTATCATATACTCGACCTCTAAAATCTAGTTGCTTTGGAAAGTATAAGTTAGGTTCATCTTTATATTTCTCAGCCATCCATAACATCTTGGCAATACCTATGCGACTACCTTTAGTTTGGTTATTCTTATCTATAATTCTCTTGCAGTTTATTCTCCATTTAATAACAAGTGGGTCGTCTTCATCTAAATGTTTAGGGTATGGCGGTACTGCATATCCATCTCTTGGTAATAAGCAGCCTATCTCTAGGTTGTTATCGTAAGCATGCAGCACCTGATCTAAAATATATTTATTAATACACCAGCTAACTTCCCCTTGTATGTTGGCTACTTTTAAAAAGGCTGTATCGTTGTATATTCTAGAGGCTATCTCTTTGTTATTACTTTTAAATAAATTAAATTTTATATTCTCATTGTAGTATCCACCATCATATGGGTTACTCCATCGCTTCGGTTTAATAAGCATAGGTAAGAAGTTAGGGCTGGTTATTCTAACTTCAGTATCAATTTTTTTTACCCACTCCATACACTTGTCGGTTGCTCGAACCATTCGTCTTGCTGGCTTGCAAGATTTATCTAAAAAAATTTCTATTAATCCAGTATATTTTTGTATAAGTTCGACCATAAATAATCCACTTGCCATCCGTTGTCTTGGATTCCAGTATTCTGTATTGGTCATATTATTTATTAAAAATATTCTGTATCTTTTTTTATGCCTACCTTTCTTGTACTTGGATAACTCACTATCTGTAGCTCTATCGAGCATTGTCTCTATCCATATCTTTTCGATAACACCAGCTGCTAGCTGATGCAGACTTGGTGTACTAGATAAGGTATCGACTACAGATCTAATGGATGCAGCTGCAATTTGTTGGGGTGGTAATTCTAGTAAGGGGGTAAGCATTGCATAGTTAGTGCCAGCTTTTCCCTGCTCTATTTTCCTCCTGATGGCTCGCAAGTGACTGACAATTATATCCACATTAAAAGAGCATAGAGCCTCGCCATAAATGGTGAGAGACTCCATGCTCGCTGCTTGTTTTCGATTGTGTTGTGATCTTATTCTATTCTGACCCATGTTTAACATCAGGTCTTCATTAGCTAGTTGATCGTCAAGGCTTCGCATCACTCCAAAACTCTATAGTTTTGGCGTATTTACCTTCAAGCCATTCAGTAATAATACGTTTAGCTAGCTCGGCTCTGGTAATGCCCATGTATTTAGCTAGATGATCTAGCCTATTGCATACTTGGGGTGGTAAAAAGGCTTGTAACTTTTTACTTTCTTCCATTAAAAAACCTCCGTGCTGTATTCCATACTAATTTAACTGTCGAA
>CEPB01031879.1_pt1 | contig 9627 bp, 10 predicted proteins | sample 530611 | NCBI WGS metagenome assembly CEPB01 (sample SAMEA2620672, study PRJEB7988) | marine metagenome | isolation source: saline water (ENVO:00002010), including
AAAAAAATTACTTTTAAAAAATTTATAGTTTATTTTGTTAGCGGAATATCAGGCTTAATTGCCGGTCAGCCTTACGTTTTAATACCAAAAGGGTTCACTAATAACTTTAGGTTTATATTTGAAACACTTAATTACAAAGAAGGTTATACAGTAACGTATGTTGATTGGCTGAAGATTGCCTACTACGAATTTAACTCAATTATTTTATTTATACCTTTGGCACTGATAGTAAGTAATTTTAAAAATATAAAGTTAAAAAATGAAGAAAAGTTTTTAATTTTGGCTCCTTCTTTTCAAATAATTAGTTTCTTTTTTAGTGATAATTTAATCAGACAACATTATTTAAATCTTCCGATGAGTGCAATCATCATTTTTATATTTTTAATGCTAAAAAACAAAAAAATAACGACTACAGGAATATTAATTTTATATTTAGTATTTAATTTCAACTATTTTCTTAATAACAGTCATCCAGAAAGTATTAAAAACGCTGGATCTTATGAGGGTTTCATTAATACTTTCTATGAGTCTGAAGAGTATGTTGAAATGAATAAAGTTAACGAATATATTTTGAATGATGTTCGAACCTCAAATGATAAATTAATTTGGTGGCATGCATCACAATATATGAGGCCATATTCGGAATTTCATTGGGGATCTACAGAAGATCCAGAAAATTCAGAATATTATTACAAGGATATTTGGGGCTCAAAATTAAAATTTTCAAATGATAGATGTGCAGACTATGGCGGAATAGTTGTATTATTATTGACAGAAAATGAGGTTGCTGAGATTAGTAATAATTTAATTAATAAAAATTTTAGACTTCAAAAATCGTTTGAGAAACAAGATAATGGACTAAGCTACTTTGTTTTCTATAATCCAAACTTTTCTCATCCGATAGGCTGTTAAATGATATAATCATAAAATCATGAAACTAAGATCTAGTTTTTTTTATAGGTTAAACAATAATGAAGTATTTAGGTATATAGATGAAGACAAAAAGTCTATACATATTGTTAACAAAGAATCTGATGTTATAGAAAATCAATTATTCGATAAATTTAAATTTGTAGATACTAAGGCTTCTAATTTTTTCCCGGACAGTGAGAAATTTGACCTTATTGTCATTACCGATCTTATTGAGTTTGTAGATAATATTTTTGATCTTTTGATTACATCTAAAAAACATCTGAACGATAACGGAAGAATAGTAATAACATCTATTAACCCAAGGTGGTATTTTATAATTAAAATTAATGAATTTTTTAATTTAAAAAAAAGTTCATCTATTAAGTCTTATATTTATCCAAAAAAGATTAAAGGAACTATTGAAGCTGGTGGCTTGGAAATTTTGAATAGTTACAATAAGCAAATTATCCCATTTAATTTTCTTGGTATAGGCAAGCTCTTAAATATTTTTTTGGAGGTTCTGTTGTGCCCATTTGGTTTAGGTTTAAAAACTTATTTTGTATGTAGACCCAAGATTAATAAAGAAAAAGTTTATACAAAGTCTTTAATAGTTCCAGCAAAGAATGAGGAAAAGAACTTACCTATATTATTTGAGGAACTTGAAAAACTAGAGATGAACTTGGAAATTATTCTAATATATGCCAACTCAGAAGATAATACTGAAATAGCTTCTTACCAAATAGAAGAAAAATATAAAAAGCACAAGAATTTAGATGTAACAGTGTATAAACAAACTCAAAATGGAAAAGCTAATGCAGTTTTTGAGGCTTTAGAATATACAAATAATGATGTAATTGCGATTATTGATTCAGATATAAGTGTTGAGCCTTTTGAGCTAAAGAATTTCTACAAAATAATTGATCTTGGTAATGCAGATTTCGTTAATGGATCAAGATTAATTTCTGGATTAGAATCTGGTTCAATGAGGTTTCTAAATATTCTAGGAAACAGATTTTTTCAATTTATTATAAACTTGATAATTTCACAAAATATTTCAGATAGCCTTTGTGGTACAAAAGTTTTTAAAAAAGAAAATATTAATTTTTTAAAAAAATGGCAAAAGAAAACTTATCAATCAGACCCATTTGGAGATTTTGATTTATTAATGTCTGCTGCTTACTCTGGCCAAAAAATTGTTGAATATCCAATTTACTATAGAAGCCGAATATATGGTAAAACACAAATATCTAGATTCAGAGACGGTTTTAAGCTATTAAAATATATAGTGAGAACTTTTTTTCTATTTAAAACTAGTTATTACTCAAAATAAACAATTTTTATTTTGGAATAAGGATTAAGTCCATTCCCCATTGTTTATAGTGTGTATATATTGAATTCAAATTTTTTAATTTTTTTCCAGATAAAATTTTGTAATTATTTTGTTTAAAAAAACTAATAAGATAATCAAGTTCTTGTTGGGTAAGTAAAATTTTATTTATTTCAATTAATATCTTAGGTTTATGTTTCTCAATTATGTTTGATAACGATTGAACTACTTTTGCTTCATTTCCATCAACATCAATTTTTATAGCTAAATCTAAATTTTTTATATTTGAAGAGATAATATCGTTATTGAACGATTCAGTATCGTTAAAGTTTCCTGGCTCACCATTAAAGTAATTTAAATTTTTGTTATTTATAATCAAAGGATATTTGCTAGGACTATCAGGATTTAACTCACCAATAAATGAATTCGAAATTAAAACTTTTTCAGATAGCTTATTATCAAAAATGTTTTTTTGAAGTAGTTCTATATTCTCGTAATCTGGTTCAATCGTAATTATTCTTTGTATATTTTCGTTGATTGTTGCCATGCCTATACTAAAACTCCCTAAATTAGCTCCAATATCAACAAGTAGAGTTTCAGATTTAAGAATTTTGCTAAATTTCCTCAATTTTCTAAGTTGGAATCCACCAATCAAATATATTGAAAGACCAACAATATCGTTTAATCTGATAGTCCAAAATATTTTCTTTCTAACAATTTTTATAATTTTTTCAGTTTTGAAAAATCTTATAATAAGATATATTGCTTTTGCTATATTTAGTTTTAATTGAAACTCGATGTAAAAAAAATATTTTTTCATAGTTTTATTTAACCTCTTTAATGGTTATTTTGTCTTATCCACAAACAATCTTACAAGGTAAGTAAATTTTTAATCTATTTTTGCAATATAAAACTATCAATTAATAAAATAATTTATTGTGCAGAATATAAAAAATCAAATTACATATCATTTAAATAAATTTATTTTTTTATTATCTGTTAAATTTGAATACATTTTTTTGAAACTTTACTATCTTAGAAAAAATCATAACCTAAATCATATAATTATCCAAAACAGAAGAATCTTAAATAATATAAATAAATTCTTAGAAGAAAAGTATTACTTGAATAATGACTATGGAATTCAAAAAAGAATATATGACAAAATTGATTTACCCATATCAAACAATGTTACATACTCTGATCTTTTGGTTTATTTATATTCTAAAATCTTTAAAGATGGAATGAATTACCTTGAAATTGGATGCTCCGTTCTTAAGAATTTTATCCAAGTGAAAAGTAATGTGGCAAACTCAAATCTTGTATGTTTCGATATTAACCCTATCAATCCTACGCTTGAGGAATTATTTTTTGAAGAAAAAAATAATAATTCAACTTCATATTTTCAAGGTGATGTCTTAAACAGATCTGATATTGATTCTTTTAAATCAGAAAACGATTTGAAATTCAATATTATATTTTCTGATGCCTTGCATAATGAAGAGGGAGTTTATTCAGAATATATTAATATTTATAAAAACATGCTTGATGAAAAATTTATAATTTATTTTGATGATCTTGAATTTGACGGAGTAATGAATGCAGCTCACAAAATAAAAGAAGATTTATCAAGCTATATGGAAAATATTAATTTTTTTCAATTCAAAGTTGGTGGTTGGATTGGTGAGCATGAAAAAACTCATTTAAACGGAATTATAAGTAACGTAAATATACTAGAAATGTTTTTAGAGGATAATATTGATATATACAAACTTCGAAATTTATAATTTTGCAATTAAAGTTTATTCTATAAATTAACATAGTTACTATGAGCTACGCAAAAAATCTAATAAAATATCTTGAAATTATCAATAATATCTTAGAAGATTCAGAATTAGACAATCTAGATATATTATTCGATACATTAAATAGACATTTTGAAAATAAGGGAAGAGTATTTTTAGCTGGGAATGGAGGAAGTGCTGCTATTGCCTCACATGCATCAACAGATTTAAAGAAATTACGAAAAGATGGAAAAATGATCAATACAATTTGCTTAAATGAAAATGTTTCTAGCATAACTGCATTAAGTAATGACAATGGATATGAAAATTATCTTGTAAATCAAATCGAAAATTTTGAGGTTGATGAAAATGATTCAGTCATAGTCATTTCATCTTCAGGTAATAGTGATAACGTTATTAATCTTCTTAAATATTGTAAACAAAACCAAGCTAAAACATTTGCACTCGTTGGATTTAGTGGTGGAGAATTAAACAAACTTGCAGATTTCCCGATTTTTCTAAATAGTAAAAATAATTACTATGGACCAATAGAAGATCTCCATATGATAATATTTCATTTGTTTGCGCACCTGATACTCGATAATTTGGACGAATTAAACTAAAAATTTTTGTTTATAATTTGTGCGCCTTCAAATGAAATTGAAAAATTTTCAATTTTATAATCTTCCATACTATTTTTAAATTTTTTTTGTTCGCTTTTTTTAACTATAAACAAAAAAAATCCTCCTCCTCCGGCGCCTAGTAATTTACCACCAATTGCCCCACTTTTTAAGGCTAAGTTGTAAATACGATCAAAATTATTATCAGATATCATTTTAGATAATCTTTTTTTTATCTCCCAAGATTCGTTCATCGCATTAGCAAGATCTTCTAATTTAAATTTAGACAAGTTTTTTTTAACATATTCTTCTGTTAAATCTGATAGACTCTTTAAGCTTTCAAAGTTAATATCTTTGTTTTTTTCTTGATCACTTAAAATTTTATCCGCACTTCTATGCTTACCAGTCCACACTAGGAGTGAATTATTTGTTAATTCTTTTATGAAATCTCTTGAATCTATTGAATTTACCTTATAGTGGTCTTTATAGTTAGTTGAAAATTCTATATAGTTAATTCCTCCATATCCTGCGGCGATTTGATCTTGAATGCCAATTGGTTTTTTTAATCTTAATAATTCAACATCTATTGCATCTCTTACAACCAAATTTTTATCAATTTTTTTTCCCTGAATAGCTCTTAAAGCCAAATTTAGACCTACCGCAAAGGATGATGATGATCCTAATCCAGAGCTCTGAGGAATATCTGCAATTGTTGATATGTAAAGCTTATTTTTATATTGTTGTAAGGATAAAGACTCTCTTGTTATATCATTTGAAATCTCATTTATTGAATTTACTCTTTCAGTTACAAAATAATTTAATCTATAATTTTCATCAAAATAATCGTTTAATTCTTTAATTAATATGTAAATATACTTATTTATTGCAAATGAAAGGACTCTACCAGTGCTTTTTTTGTAATAACTTAAAAAGTCTGTTCCTCCTCCTAACAAACTTATTCGTAAAGGAACTTTGACTAAAATACTGTTTGTCATAAATCTAATTTTAATAATTTATCAATAAGAGTCTCATTGTTTGATAATTTAACGGTTTTTGTAAAAGAATTTTCACCGGCCTCAATATCTCTTTGATCATCACCAATGAAATAATGATCAGAAAGCTTTAAATTATATTTATCCTGAGCTTGTATAAGTAAACCCGGCTTTGGTTTCCTGCAGTCACATCCATCATTCCAATTGTGCAAACAATAAAAAAAGTCATAGATTTTTGAATCATACTCTTTTAAATCTTTAATAATTTTTTTATTTATCTCTTGTAAGTTTTTTAAGCTCATTTTTCCTCTTGATATTCCTGGTTGGTTTGAAATAATAATTATTTTGTAACCTTTTTTACTCAAATATTGCAATGCTTCCCGCGATCCAGGTTTCCAAATAAACTCATCAACACTTTTTACGTAATCAGCTTTTTTTGGTTTATTGTTTAAAACACCGTCTCTGTCTAAAAATATAATTTTTTTAGATTTGAAATATTTTCTTGTGTTTTTTAAACCTTCTTCTGTTCCAATACTTTTGTGTCTTATTGTTGTTGTTACAACACCTAATTGATTGTCTTTTCTAAATTCATTAAAGACAGCATCTGAAAACTTTACATTTTTATTAAAACTTTCAAAAAATATTGAAAGTGGTTCTTTTTTAGCAATCATATATCCCATTTCTAAATGATTGAAATTTTTAACTTTTTTTTGAGAATGCTCAATGACTTTCAAATTTTTATCTAATTTAAAGTTTCCATCCTCATGACCTAATGTATCATAAAGGGTCGTTACTAAATAAAAATTATCAATCATATTATTGTGCTTTTGAAAATTTCCATCCCAATAATTATCGCCGTAAAGAATATAAAATTGGTCATCTAGCTCATTCAAAACATTTTTCAACCTAAGTGCGGTTTCATACTCTTCAGGTAGATATTTATTTGATAAGGTTAAATGAAATTCACTTTCATACTTTTTTTTAAATAGCTCGAACTTTTTATCTAGATAGCCAGTTAATAAAATAACATTTTTAACCTTTTGACCTTCTAGTTTTTTTATTAAATGATATAAAAAAGGTTTATGATTCACAGTCAAAAGAGGTTTTGGATTATGTTTGGTAAGTTTGCCGAGTCTACTTCCTTTACCTCCACAAAAAATTACTGCTTGTTTTATTTCATTATTTTTAGTCATTTAAAAATTTTTTCTTTAAAAATTTTTTAAAATTATCTAGACTTTTAAATTTTTCTTTATGGAAGCTAATATAGTCAGAAATTAAAAACATATTGTTAAAGAATCTTAGATTGAGATCGTAAATTAAGCTTTTTTTTGAACTATCCATTACAAAATTTTTAGTTCTCTTTAAATTATAATCTTTGTCAAATGGATAGTTTTGATCCCTATCACCACAATGCTCTCCAGTTCCGTCAAATCCATTATTTACAACATGTGTCTTATAAGGGAATAAGGTCTTGCCATTGTTCAGGTAAATTGCTTGATACCAATAACAATCCCACGTATTATCTATCTTTTCTTGATCTCTTTTTATCATGCCTTCCCAGTCGACTTTTCCATACATATTAAATTCATACTTTTCCTTTTCAGAAAGATTTGAAATTTTATTTAAAATATGATTATCATCTTTAGTCATTAACTTCCATCTGTCTGCCCATGTTGCCCAGCCCCATGGTGACATATATCTACTTATTGCGGTACTGTTTTTTTTTGCAATTAACTGTGGATGTGCCCATCCATTTATGTGCATGATGTTTTTATCGAAGTGATATTTGTTTAAAGCATCATTTAGAAACTCTAAAAAGAAGGGTCCTAAAATCAAATCATCCTCAACGATTATAACTTTTTCATGACTTGAAAACATCTCAGAAATTCCATTAATTATATTATTTTTTGGCCCAATGTTTGTTTCTCTGATGTTTACTTGAATAGATTTAAATGTCCAATCCTTTTTAGTAACATCAATAACAGCTTGCCAGTTGTATTTATTTGTACTTTCATCAGCACCATTAATAAAAAAAGTTAAATCAGAGTATTGAGCTAGATTGTTGTTTTGAAGTGAAAGAAGCATTTTTTCTAAATGATCAGGACGAGAATATGCAAAGCAGACTATAGGTGCTGGCTTATATTTCATATCAATGCTATTTTAGGGGAAGACCCGACTATTTTGAAAAATTTTTATTTTCTAAATAGATATCCATCATATTTAATTTATTTCTGTGATAAAACATGCTTGATATTCCAACAAATTTTATGTTGTTAGTATTACAAAAACTTACAATTTTTTCAAAAGATTCATGGTTTGCTTCAATTTTTATATATTCAATTTTTTTATTTAGTAATAATGTTTTTAATGAAGTTAATATTTCGTAATCAAGTCCCTCAGTATCAATTTTCAACAATGTTATTTTATTTACATTATGTTTTTCAATAAAACTATCTAAAGTCTCTACTTCAACTTCTGATGTCGAAACTACTTCATTAAATTCTTCATCTGGGTGAGAGTCAAGCAGGGATGAATGTGATACCGGTTTTCTTATGTAAAATTTTGCAATTCTATTGTTGGAATCTATACCAATATTAAAAAAATTAATATTTTTTTCTTTTTTAAACTTTTTTTTCTGAAAGTTTATTAGGTCTATGTTTGGCTCTATAGAATAAATTGTTGTTTTTTTATTAATTTTTTTTAACGTACTTATAAAGTTACCTAAATTAGAACCTATATCGACAATCACTGCTTCGTCTTTCAAAATCATTTTTAAAAATTCTATTTCTGAAAAGTTTTTTTGAAAAATATAAGTAATTAGGAAATTTAACTTTTGTATGAATGAAACTAATAATTTTTGCATTTAGTAGCCAAAAACAGAATCGAACTGTCAACTCTTTATTTTTAAATAAGAGCAGACCACTTGACCTTATCTTATTCTAACTTATTTAATCTAATTTTACCCTTGTAAGTATTCCTTCAAATTAATTAAAAGACTATATTTTTACTAATCAATTATCTAATTAAAAGTTAAACTCACTAATCAACAAATTTCCATAAATGTAGAGAGGCTATTGTTCTAAATGGTGACCATTTTGCTGCATAATTATCATAAGTATCCCAATTGCTCTCTAAATTAATGATTCCAGCCTTATTCATTGCCAATCTCAATCCAGCATCTTTAGATGTAAAAATATCTAATTTACCTAAACAGAATATTTCGAACATATTTATTGACCACGGACCAATTCCAAATACTTTAAGTAAAGTAGATCTTAAGTCATCATTATTTAAAATTGTTAGATCTACGAAATTTTCATTTATAAAAAGTTCTGAAATTTCTTTTATCGTTCTCGCTTTATTAGTATTTAGACCTAATTTTTTAATTTCATAAATATCAAGATTTTTAAAATATTTTTCATTTAAAAAGTCAGAATTAAAGTGTTGCCTTATGTTTTTAAAAATTGAATCTGCTGCTTTTGTAGAGATAAATTGGGAAGTCACTATCCAAACTAGAGTGTCGAATTGGTTTTTTTTGTTTGGCTTGAATGCAATATGTCCATTTGCATCAATTACTTTTCTTAACTTTTTGTCTTTTTGTCTCAAATATTCTTCTTTTTTTGAAAATTTCAATTTACAAACAATTCTTAAAGAATTTTGAAATATTGGAATAAACGAAAAATTACATAAAGTATCATCCAAAAAATAATTATTGCTGAGATAACTGTTATGAGATCAATACCTTTCGGGACATAGGTAATAACCGCAACACTACCAAACAAACCAAGAGTGAAAAATTGGATAAAATTAGTTTTCTTGTCTTTACCAAATTTTCTACTAAAAAATTGGATTATAAGATCTATTAAATGCACTTTATATACAATCTCATAACTAAATTATATAAATGTCTGATCATTTTTGATCATTATTTGTTTTTTTGATATAAAAGCTTGTGGCCAGAGGCAGAATCGAACTGCCGACCCCTTGTTTTT
>CEPB01088618.1_pt1 | contig 9575 bp, 7 predicted proteins | sample 530611 | NCBI WGS metagenome assembly CEPB01 (sample SAMEA2620672, study PRJEB7988) | marine metagenome | isolation source: saline water (ENVO:00002010), including
AAATCGATTTTTTCGACCAGTGTAAACCCTGCTTTGATTAGCATGTCCTCTGCATGTGCGAAAGCGATTGATGCATCTCTTTCGCTCTGTGATTTCAGGGATAGAATACCCGTACCTCCAGATGCAAGGAATCGTTCACATGCTTGGATGAAGATGTCGACTTGACCTGATTGAGAAACGTCCTGAAACAGCCAAGGTACCTCCGAACACAAGAAAGGAGAAATGGATGCTAAATCACGGCAATCTGCTAGTACGGGGATAATTCCAGGCCTCTTTTCTGCCAGATGAATGAGGTCCCGGATACAGCGTGGAGAGAGATCTACGGCAACGATTGTGCCCTCTAATTGATTGTTTGCGCCACAGACTTGATCATGCAAATGACTGATTGTGGTCCCATGGCCAGAACCCAAATACAGACAAGTCGAACCACTGGTTGGTAAAATCCCGGGTTGCTGGGATTTCAACAGCCCCGCTGCAATCTTTGACGTGAAAGGGTTCCATTGCCTCCATTCGATTCGCCCTTGTCTCTTGAGACGCTCTCCACGGAGACTGACCCCCTTCAAGGCGTTTCGAGACCATAGGCCCCGGCCCTCAATCTTGACTCGCTTGGAGAACGAATGCATTCCTCATCTCCCCTTCTTTCTTGCACGAATCTCGCCCACTTTTTTCTCAACTTCAGATCGTTCTTTGGGCCCCCATGGACGGCCTCCAAAACAATCTACACGTGCTGCAATAGCGGCTTTAGAAGAAAGCATTCGAGCGATTGAGCCGCGGGTCGATTTAGGACTGCGTGAAATCCAGGTGTGTTGGAATATGTATCCGTGCTTGGGAGGTTTGGTTCCTTTGTTTAGATGGGAAAAAAATGATTTCTCTGCACCAAGAACCTGGATGGTACTCGCGGGCAGCCGTGCGAGTCGGTCACGACCATGAGCTGCGACACAGAGTTGTGCAGCAATTGCTGGACCAAGCAGTATCGAGAGGGATGGCAAATACGATTTTGCCAGTTCTTGCAGAGAATTTTCCATGGTGATGACTGCAGAATTTGCATTTCCAATCTGTTCGGCCAAAGCCCGAATTGAGTCCCATTCACCGGATTCGACTGCCGCAACATTGGCCTGCTGAAATCGAGAGGTAAACTGATTCCAATCGTCCGAGTCCAGTATTGTCGCAGCCAATGACGAACGATGTTGATCTAAATCGATACTCGGCAGGAGCATTGTAATCCAATCCGCCAACTGCGATTCAACGTTGTTTGCAGTGCTTCTAGAAACGTCCAGTGCTCGAACAAGATGCTCCAGACGAAAATCGGGGGCCGACGATACTTCGAGAATTTCTTGTTCTGCAAGAACCAAACTTGATTTCTGCAACAATTCAGCTTCATTGGTGTCCAGTAGAGGCCAGTTTTGCAAAGACGTGGGGTGAACTCGATTCGCTTCAGGAAACCTTTCCTGTAATACTCGGGCTTCGTCAGTCATTCGCCCTAGTTTTAGGTTCTTGAGACGTTTGACCGTCGCAGCAATCGAGCGAGTGCCCTCCCATACACACTCATCGATAATGTTGCCCTGGGCATCGTACACACGTGCAAGACGCCAATCCCAAACCAGTTCCACAACCTCCGTAGACCCCACTCCTTCAAAGTCCGTACGGAATCGACAATTGCAAAAAGAAGAAAACGCAGAATTAAAGAGAGAATACACAACCGCTACGCCATGTTCTGTCCCGTATGTGGTGCGCTATCGTTCCCTGATTCACAAGGGAACATCAAGTGTCCAGATTACAACTGTGGATATTCAGGCTCAGCAGAGAATAAGGTTGTTATGGAGGATGGAACCGAAATCGACCTCTCTGAAGCGACTTCAAGTTCCAAAACAGAGACTCGTGACCGTCGTGTAATTGATGATGCAGATCAACAACGTGGTGTGTTAACGACCAAGACATACATCTGTCCCAAATGTGATTCCGATCAGGTGTATGCAGAACTACAGCAAACCCGATCATCCGATGAACCAGAGACTCGAATTTTGACCTGTGCAGAATGTGGACACGGTTGGCGTGAGTACTGATTCGGCTCAAACGAGAAAGGTGTACTGAAGTCAACCCTTTTTAGCCCCCTTTGCCCAGAACTTGATGGGTAGGGTGGTCCAGTGTTGAACATCACAGCAAAACAAGATACGATGAGAACCATTGTGGAAATTCTGACGGTTCTAGTTGAAGATGCTAAATTCAAGTTTGAGGAAGGCCACATTGAGGTGCGAGCCGTCGATGCAATGCACGTTGCCATGGTGCGAATGGAGATTGATTCATCCGCCTTTGAAGCTTGGGAGTGCGAGCCCTGTACGATTGGTTTTGAACTGGTCAAGTTACGTGATTTGATTGGATTGGCCGAGCAAGGCGACCTCATCGAAATGAACTACGATGAAAATGATGGACGTGTCAATATCCAAGTGGGCGAAATCAACCGAACAATTCGTCCACTCGACCGAGCAACGATGTTGGAGCCCCGTGTTCCAGATGTCGATCTACAGAGTTCTGTGAAACTATCTGCTATCAAATTCAGTCGAGCACTCCGTGCAGCCAAGCAAGTCGGTGACTTGGCCACCATTTCATTGAACGCACAATCTTTCGGAGTTAATGTCAGTGGCGACACCGATACGGTCAACGTCTCGTATGATGCTGGTGAATTGCAAGACTTGGTTTGTGATGGACCGGTGAAGAGTCAATACAGTCTATCCTTGCTTTATCCTATGGCAAAGCGTATGGAAGCCATTGTTGACAGCGTCGCCTTGTACTTCAACGAGAACCATCCTCTACGCTTGGAGTTTGAATTTGCAGATGGAGCCGGACGTTGCGTCTACTTCCTCGCACCAAGAATTGAAGGCGATGCGTGAACCCGCGTAGGATATGGCAGACCCTCGGGTATGCGTGATTATCCCCACCTTGCGCAATGCGGAAGAGTTGGAAATCGCTCTTGATGGATTGTCTAAACAGACTTGGATTGGACCACTCGAGGTTGTCATCGTCGGCCCAACCGGGGACCCAGGCCAAGATATCGCTGTGGCTAAGGGCATGACTTGGATTGATGATCAAGGAAGTCGAACCAGAGCTGATGCTTGCAATATTGCTCTACAGTCGATTGAATGTGACTTGGTATTATTCACCGATGATGACGTTTGGGTACCGGAAGATTGGGTAGAGAAGTTGGTGCGATGGTTTGAGCGGGAAGACGTTGCTGGAGTTGGAGGACCTAATTTTGCACCTCCCGATACAAGGTCGACCTTTTGGCAGCGAGTAATTGATGTCACGTTTTGCTCAAAATGGGTTACAGCTGGAACGAATTATGGAAATCGTGGAGTTGAGGACTTAACCCCTGCAAACCAACTGCCGGGAGTCAATGCCGCATACCGAAAATCCGTTCTTGATGAAGTAAATGGATTTGATACAGGAGCCATTGGTTGTGAAGATGCGATGATGGATTATCGAATTGAGTTGGCAGGTCATCAATTGTGGCAGGACAGAGATGCGATTATGTGGCATCGCCGAAGGAATCCAAGCCGTGTACGAAAGCAAATTCGAAATTATGGATTGGTTCGGATTCTAGCAAGTAATTTGCATCCAGGTATGAAGTCGTGGAGCCACACTGCAGTCGGGTTGTTTCCTCTTCTAGTGTTGGCTGCGCTTACTTGCTTCGGGTTCGGTGCATTCAACGGTGGATTGGCTTGGCCGAATGTATGGGACATATCGTTGGAAACGGTTCCAATGGGATTGGAACGAACCATGGTCCATCTTCCAGTCAGCCTCGCAGGGTTGTATGTCGCGATTTGTTGGGCTGGTGCTGCTTTTGGCACATCGCCTTCACGTTCAATTTCAACGGTATTGATGGCACCATTGATGACGTTCCTGTTGCATTGGTCCTATGGAATGGGCGTTTTGACCGCATGGTGGAGAATGTATGTTTCCAAGAATGCAGGCCTACAGATTGATGATAAAGATCGATCTTAGCGTTGACGCATCTTTCCATCCTCGACATGGAATGAAGGGGTTTTGGGGCGCCAAATCAGTGCTGTCATGAGAGAAAAGAAAATGCCACCAAATGCAATGTTTAACCAACTAGATGCAATGTATTCACGGCTCGCATTGAAATATGCCCAAGTGAAACTTGGAATGATTCCAATCAACAATGCGATCATTGCCTCACGCATGATTAGACTCGATTTCTGAGGTGCGATGGGCATTTTCAACTCCCCATCATACTGGACCCCTCTGACCAGACGAAAGCCCATTTTTTGTCGGGAGACACCTCGAGGTGTGGCTCCTCGGACCGTTTCCTCATTTCGCCAAATCCGAGTGACATGGGCGGTGTGATCGGATACGCCACCGGCTCGAAGGGGTGGAAGCCAAGGTCGCCCATCACATGGTGCACTCCAGTAACTACTTCTTGGAGGACGATCACTCAATACCTCAATTTCAACCGGGCCGCGCTTGATGACACCTTGAGCATCGGCCAAGGCCCATTCCGCTTCAGAAGGGGGGCGAAGGTTGTCATTCGTCCCGATTAATCCCGCTTCAATCATCAGTGGCGTTAACCGATTCAGTGGTTGGTCAGAATCTTGTCCTGCTACGGCATTTCCAGTCAATACCTTCCACTGTGCAAATGTAATTGGTTCAGAACTGATTTCGAATGCGGTTTCAATCTTAACCTGATGGCGTGGGCCGTTTCCAGCATGCATCAACGCTCCCCGATCATCACCGAGCCAAGCGGTTCCGGGCTGGACCTGAATCCACTCAATTTGAGACAGATTTACTCCTCCTCAAGTTCCCCGGTTTGAATGGCCCATTGACTCGCATACACACCGTTGTTCTCAACGAGCTCCACGTGGGTACCTCTCTCAACAACGGCTCCATCCACCATAGACAGGATTTCATCAGCATTGCGAATGGTCGAAAGACGATGCGCCACGGCAATCGTTGTACGTGAACCACCAGTTTCAAGCAAATTTGCTTGAATTCGCTTTTCCGTTTCGGCATCCAATGCACTGCTGGCTTCATCCAAAACAAGCAATGTTGGAGATTTTAGCAGCGCCCTCGCCAATGAGATTCGAGCGCGTTGACCACCCGACAATTTCACACCACGGTCACCAACCATGGTATCAATGGTGTCCTCCATTTCTGAAACAAATTCTGATGCACCTGCCAAATCAAGCGCTTGATGTAATTCTTCATCCGATGCCGAACGGGCATAAACAACGTTGTCCCTGACGGTACCATAGAACAAGAAGGGGTCTTGGCTGACAAATCCGAGATGGTTTCGAACACTTTCTAAGGTCAAATCTTGAATGTCAATTCCATTGATGAGAACTCGACCACGATTTGGTTCATAATATCGAAGAAGAATCTTCAGGATAGTGGATTTTCCAGCACCTGTATGGCCCATGATTCCGATGAATCCTCCAGCATCTACCCTGAAAGAGATTCCATTCAATACTGGAGTCTCTGTATTCGGGTATGTGAAATGGACATCTTCAAATTGGATCGATTCGATGGGGCCACGTAACTCGGTTGCATCGGGTTTGTCAATGATTGTCGGTTCCAAATCAATCATGTCAAAGACACGTCGAGCCGCAGCCTCACCTCGCTGCAATTGATTGACAAGCATTCCGAAAATGAACAGTGGCATGGTCATCCGCGTCATGACAAGCAAGAACGTGACAAAACCACCCGTGGTGATTTCACCGTCCTGCATGAGCCAGCCTCCAACGCTGACCAGCAAACCAAACGCCAATCCTGCAACAGCATAGATTCCTGGAATGAAGCGATTGCGATCTTTGCTGGCACCGATCGCTTGATCTCGATAGTCCGCACTCTCAAGGGCCACTCGGTTGGATTCCCATTTCTGAGCATTGTAAGCTTGGACCACTGAAATACCCGAAATTACGTTCTCAAGCACAGCGCTGATACCACCGGTTGATTCTCGTTGTTTTCGATATTTTCTCTGGACTCGAGTTGAAAAAAGGTAAACCATGGGGAAAATAAGAATCATCGGCCCAAATAAAACAGCAGCCAGTTTCCATGACATCAATATCAAAAGCAAGCCTGCTGTAAAGAATGTGACAATAATTCGGATGATTGAGGTAGAAGAATCTGAAATTACATCTTCCAGTTGATTGACATCGGCTGATAGAACCGACATCAATACTCCTGTTTGACGTAAATCATAGTACGATGCCTCCATTCGGATCAAAGAATGTGTGGCATCCATCCGAATGTCATGTTGAACCTTGTATCCCAATGTTTGCCAACAGTATTCAGATAATCCCTGCCAAACTGCTAGGCTCGCAAAGCCTAGGAAAATCAGAATCCCATAACCGATGGCCAAGTTGTCACTGATTAGAGGAAACAGAGTCTCATCGAACCACTCACGTATGGAACCGTAGAATCCAGAAAAGTCGTCGTTCCCACCGTAATAGTCAACCGCAAATCCGATGAATACGAAGGGGAGAAGGTCACTAAATCGAGCCATAGCATTGGAAAAGATCCCAACATATGCACGTTTTTTGTACGGTTTGATGTAAGGGAAAATTCGCCATATACGCCGCCCAAGAATCTGTGTACTCTCGGCTTCAGTACCAGAGGTACTGATTGGAGTCGGAGCGGTCATGGCTCCCGCTCAGACCCTTGGTTTTTGAATCCTAGTACTGACGCTTTGGTTGAAAGAAAAAGTGCGGACGACGGGATTTGAACCCGTGACATGAGGTTGGAAACCTCAGGTGATAACCCCTTCACTACATCCGCGGTATGAGAGGCGTGGTCGGGTCTCAGTCTTATCCAATTCGGTCGGGGCTCTCCCGCAGATTCAAGATGTACCGACCGGTGGGCACCCCATGCACTGGAGGCGAAAGTTGGGAATTGGCATGTGTTTCGCATTTATGCCTGCCATGGCCCCTCTTTGGTCGATTGTCCTCGGAATGGAGGTCAATACGACGATTCGGATCTTGACTGTGTTGTTTATTCCAGGACTTTTAATGGCGCTAGGCAGCTCATCTGCCACAGTTACAGATTCGAACTGACCGACTCAATTAACTTCGAAAAACCAAACCTGAAGGTACGGTTGTCCAGCGATTCTTGCCAATGGGTGAACTCCAAGTTATACCTGACTTTTTCATGAATCAGAGATACTGGATTTCCATCCAAGACTGAAAACGATTGAGGGGCAATGTGCATCCCCAAACCACAGGCCTTCTGAACGGCTTCTTTCACAACCCAAGTCCGTGTCGATTCTTGGATACCCAAGTCTTCATTGTTCATCCAAAGTTGCTCAAGGTATTGCAATTCCTTTCCTGAGGCCATCATTGTGAGGATGTTCTTCGAGCGACATGCATCTACTGGCTCGGCATCTAATCCGATCGAAGACCCATCCAAGGAAACTGCAGCAACCGCGATACCATTTGAATGACCTAAGGAAATCTCAGGTAAGGAGTGACTTTGCAACCCACCCTCTCTTGACTTAGCATCTACATCCCTCCACATCAATTTCGGCTTCCGATACTCGTCACGGATGATTTGAAGATTATTAGGCTCGAAGCCGAGGGTTCGCAGCAAGGATGCCAACGCATATCTTCCGGCAGCGTGTTCAGAAGCTCGTTTCTGGGTGACGAATTTCGATGCTTCTGTGGGATCGACCAATGGGGCGTTTGAGAGGTCGAGTGATGAAGCACCGAGGTGGGCTTCACCGACAGGAATCCAAACTGCCATCACGTTCGGAGGTACACAATTTTCGGGAATAGGGAGGGGCGATACTGGCCCCATTGGCTCCCATTTTTTCATTTCAAAACCTCAATTGGAAATTCGATTTTTCAATTCTAATTTTCTTTTCGATTAAGGCTGAATTTCAGTTCGTCTGGAACAGGAGCCATGCCCTTAAGTTTCAGTCCCTTAATCGATACAATCGGTTTCATATTTTGATCGAAAACCATCGCATCGTGTTTGGTCACTCCACCTTCTTCGTTACCTCTGCGGTAACTTCGAACTCGTAGAGAATCGCGCTGCCCAGGCAATTTCATCAATGTGCATTCTTCGATACCAACCGGTAAGCTTGACAGATGATCAACTTCCATGGCAACTAAACCTGCATTTTGGAAACAAGCTTCGATGAGCATGGGTAGAGATTCCAGCAATACTGAATCTTCAGCAAACAGTTCCGGGTTGGGCAACTGACTACGCAATAATGCGATTCCATCTGCACCATAGTCTCCATTGGCCATCACACCCTTGACCAAACCGCCATGCACTTGGAATCGTGGACCGTGGAAGAAGCGATCATAGATAAAATCAGGTTGGAATGAAGCCTTTCCACGCCCTGGTGAATCCACGAAAGCAACTGCATGTTCCTCGTGGGCACCTTCTTTCAATAGATGAATCATGGCCTGATGATGAATTCTCGGCTCACCGAATACTTCACCCTTAGAATTGGTCAAATCACTCTCTACAATACAATTGATTGTCAGTGTATGTTGATCTTGATCGACGAAGTTGGCAACGATTCTGACATGAGCTTCATCTTTCGTCAATTTAATTGGCAAACCGAACGATACGTCTGTGAATTTCTGTAGAGTGCACATCGGATAGAGTAACAAGGCACTCTGAGCAAACATTTCCATTGCCATTACACCCGGATGATATGGGATTCCATCGATGGCATGATCGATGAGGAATGGGAAACGATCGACAGAAAGGGTGCACTCAGCGACTAGACGCTCGTACTTTTCATGCTCAATAATCCGGTCAATGAACGGGAACCTTGTGGATTCTGCAAGGGCTCCAGCTGTATCTTCAGGCAACCTTTGTGGTGGAGAACGTTTGCAGTTTTCGTCATCTAAAATACCAAGTTCACCGGCAGCAACAACCCGTCTTTTTCCACCAGCAAGTAATTCTTGAACAAAGATTTCAACGCCTAAATCCACAGGAATCGTTTCAATTCCTGCTTGCTCGAACACGGCTTCGATGGAGCCTCGGGTGGCCATTCCCACATCTCTCCATCCCGACCATGCAATCGCGACAGCACGCGGAGCCTCAGGGTGATGGGAAATCCGGCACATTTCTGCATCGAGAATGTTGTTGGCTGCAGCATAGTCCACTTGCCCACCGTTCCCGAAACGACCCGCAATCGAAGTGAATGCGCATAGTACACGGAGATGCGACAAATCACCACCAAGAGCATCGATTAGGGCACGCCATCCATCAATCTTCACAGAGATGACCTTGGAGAATGATTCCCAGGTTTTATCAGATACCAACTTTGATTCTTCAAGCCCTGCGCCATGGATGATTCCAGTCACAGGACCAAATTCTTTGACGAGGGTAGACAATACCTTGGAGACGGCCTTTCGATTCGTGACATCACAAGCGTCATACAAAGCCCTGTTACCCGTTTCTTGAATATCTCGAATGGTTTGATAGACTTCAAGCGTTCTCATTTTCTGACGCCATGCTTGTTCCCATTCAACCATGGTTACCTTGCCCGAATCACTGTTGGCAATCATTTCCTCTCTGAGATCCATTTTCCTCGATTGAAGTGACTG
>CEPB01034742.1_pt1 | contig 9548 bp, 10 predicted proteins | sample 530611 | NCBI WGS metagenome assembly CEPB01 (sample SAMEA2620672, study PRJEB7988) | marine metagenome | isolation source: saline water (ENVO:00002010), including
ACAATACGTTCTGTACCTTCAACTGAAACTGGCTTAACTCCTAAGGATACTGTATCCGGAAACCTAATATTTGTAACTCCCATATCATCAATAAGAAATCTTTTAACTTTTTCTACATCATCTGTGCCATTTGGCCATTCAATTCCAGCATAAATATCTTCAGTATTTTCTCTAAAGATGACCATATCTACTAAGGAGGGATCTTTTACTGGTGAGGGGACACCCTTAAACCAGGTAACAGGTCTTACACAGGCGTACAAATCAAGCACTTGTCTTAAAGTTACATTCAAAGAGCGCATACCACCTCCGACAGGTGTAGTCAATGGACCTTTAATGGCAATTAAATATTCTTTTATTGCGTTTAATGTTTCTTCAGGTAACCATGAATTTTTAAGCTTATTGGCTTTCTCACCCGCATAAATCTCTTTCCAAACAACCTCTTTTTCACCGTTATAGGCTTTTTTAACAGCGCTATCGAAAACAAGTTGGGATGCTCGCCAAATATCCGCTCCTATTCCATCACCTTCGATAAATGGAATGATAGGATTGTTTGGAACATTTAATTTGTTTCCTTCAAAAATAATTTTTTTACCATGATCCATGATTTATTTACTCTTTCCTTCTGAGGTCTTTTTTGAACTTGTTTTATTTTTTTTCTTTTCAGTTGATTTAGATGTTGGTTTTTGTTTTGCATAGTCAGTTAGATAAAAACCGCTGCCTTTAAAGATTAATCCAGTACCTCCGCTTACAAGTCTGCGAATCTCATTATTGCACTCAGGGCAATTTTTGATCGGGTCATCGGACATTGATTGAAAAAATTCAAAGGTCTTTTGACATTTTTCACAAATGTAATCGTAAGTGGGCATAATCAATGGTCGAATTTAAAACGAAACAGATACTAAAACAGAAACTAATAGAATAAGTACGGTTCTAATTGAATTTTTTTGTCAACGCCTCAAAGACATTGCTAGGTACATATTTTGCTATGTCACCTTTCAGTTTTGATACGTTCTTTACCATTGTTGAGTTGATATGAACATATTTGTCAGAGGTTACCATTAATAATGTAGATACGTCGGAATTTAAATGACTATTCATAGTGGCCATTTGAAATTCGAATTCAAAATCTGAAACATGCCTTAAGCCCCTAATTAAGGCGCAAGCATGATGTTTTTTCGCAAAATCTGCAATCAAGCCGTTTGTTGAGGAAACATTTATTTTGTCTAAATGAGCAGTTGCTTCAGTAACTAATTCAATACGCTCTTCGATGCTAAAAAGAGGGTTTTTATCTTCATTTACGGCTATAGCAATTATTACTTCATCGAAAATTTTAGAAGCCCTCTCAATAATATCCACGTGACCCATATGAATAGGGTCAAATGTTCCAGGGTAGATTACTGATTTATTCTTCATATCTCCAAAAAGCTAATTGAGTATCGCCATATTGTTTTATTCGTGATGGTAAAATTGAAAACTCTTTTGGGGAAGATTCAAGTATAAAGTAACCGCCTTGATTTAAAAGTTGTGTTGATACAGAAATGATCTGATCATGATTTGTAGTGTTATAAGGTGGATCTGCAAAAATTATGTCAAATTTTTTCTTTTCTTCCAAATATTTAAAAGCATCCATTTTTTTGATTTCACACAATTTATTGTCCATTTTTAAAAGAGAATGGTTTATTTTAAGAAGGCCACATGCTCTTACGCTTGAATCTATCATAGCAACAAAGCTTGCTCCTCGACTTACTGCTTCGAAACCAATTATGCCAGTTCCAGAAAAAAGATCTAAAAATGTTTTGTTCTCAATAATACCAAGGATATCAAATAGGCTTTTGCGCACAATCGCTGTAGTGGGGCGATAGGGTGCGTTTTTTACGGTTTTAATCCTTCTTCCCTTGTAGATACCAGCATGAATTTGCATAGAGTCTAGTTGGGATATCTAGCTGTCGCTATAGTTTATATAGGTAATAAAAAATCGGGCAGTTAAGGATCCTGGTTCATTTGAAGTCATTTGAAATTTTTCCAAGATTATATCTGAACCCTTATTTTCAAGATAGGTTAACATGCTGTTTATTTCATTGATGTTTGAAACTGAAAAAAGGAATGGAGTGTGCTCTAGGGTATTTTCAGTGAAAACATCAAAGGTCTTGATCTGTATATCAGCAAAGTCTGTCAATTCACTTTTAAGCTGATCCATAGGAGTATAGCTACCCATAAAATCTTTATTAATAAGATCAATTGGATACTGAATAAGGTATCCATGCTGGTAACGATCAACACCACTAACCTGCCTAAGAGAATAATTTAACAAACTACCCAAAGTATCAATAGGTTCATCGGTTTCTTTAGTGTCGTTAAATATAATTTCATATACACCCTTACTTGCATCAATGCTGGTTAATTTTTCCATCGAAATTAAAGTATTTACTTTGACAAGAGATGCTATCAGGCTTTGCGAGCGATAAAACGATTTTTGTTGAAAATCGCTGTAGTAAGGAACCGGATCGTCTTCAACGACAGGTATTGTTTCGATTAAGTCTGGAGCTGCATCAATAAAAGCGAAAACCTTCTCTTCGGCAATCTCTAGTAATTCTGGTAAGCGATCTCTGAAAATAACTGCAGTTAGAGCAGCAAAGAAAAAGATATAAGCAAAAAATTGTTGAAAGTTTCTTTGTTTTTTTGGTGGCAAAGCTTTTCGAGCCTTGTTTTTGGGTTTAGACTCTTCAATTTGAGGAATAGGCTTATCTTCATTGATCTGCTGCAGGCCAGGGTTATTAAAAAAATTGATAGATGATTCGTTAGCTTTTCCATTTATTATAGCTGTTGCAATATAAAGATCGTTATTTTTTACTTCTTTGGGGATTTTTATATCATTTTTTTTGATATTCTTAAATGCTTCAACTTGTCGAATACGTTTGCCTTCAAAGTGGGCTTTTCTCCTATAGGATAATTTACCAGGAATGACGATTTGACCTTTGAAAATGTCTTGTTCATTGCTAGAGCCATCTGTTGATGATAGGGACCATTTATTTTTTGCAAATTTTGCACTACCCTTTAAGAAGCAATTTTTAGAATAATGATAATAATTATAGCCGTTTTTGTCATTGACAAATAAAGTAATACCTCTGGTTTTATTTAAACCATAATAGGCGCTGCTTTCAGTGCCCATCCAAACCGGCTCACCGCCCATTTCTTGAATGCTCATTTTCAATGATTCTGTCAGTACAGATGAGATTCTTAATGAAAAAATGCTTTTTGTTTCAGGTATAAATGATCTGCCAAAGTATTCGTACGCTGAATCGTCGCTAGCCACATTTCTCTGATTGATAGACCATTTTGAATATTCCCAACCATCCGCGTCAGACATATCTTCATCACATTGAGTTAAAACTGAATCGCAAAAATCATCTGGAACTGTAACAAAAATCTTTTCACCTTCAAATGATAATGCTTTTTTAGCTGCCTTAAGAGCAGCGTTTATATCTAGTATGGATTCTTTTGGAGAAAATACTGAGGATGTTTTTTTTGCTTTAAAGGGCTGATAAGAGAAACCAGTTAGAAGGGATTTTGAGTTTTCATCTTTCCACTGAACGCACAATAAATGTTTTGAGGATACAAGTAAATGAATCACGGGGTAATATCACCTATCCCAACTTTTTGATCCATCATCAATAAAACCATGATTATCTGCTTTGAAGGCAAACAAAAGATATCTTCTTCTGACAATCGTTTCTTCTATAGGACTATCAACCCTAACAGTGTTCCCTTCGTCTTTAAGTGATATGGCATAGGATTTTTGAGATACAGGGCAAAAATACATAGAAGAATCAGGCATGTAGGTATCGTAATAATTAACAACCTCAACGCGCTCAGAAGGAACCTCTTCAACAAGAGCAACGAAATTAGAATCAGAGGTAAATTTAGATAAGAGTTTTTTCTGAACATAGGAGGTATCGTTGCGAAGTAAATCCTCCGAATACATTACAATTGTAGCAATCGTATCAGATATCGTATCTCTTCTCATCATAGGAAAACCAAAGGTCGTATCAAACTCAATATCATAACCTTTCGGCACATTAACAGAAAATGTTTTACTGTTGAGGGTTATAGACTGAGTACCCAAATATGTGGAATCACCAGTCAAAGAGTCCCGAACCGAATTCACAACCTGAATGGCCCAAAGACCGTCACTTGAATATTCACCCATTACAGATTTATAAAAATTTTGAACGTCATACATGTTTTCCATGTGAAATTGACTTCTATCCTCAAAAGATTCTTCTTCATCCCATATGGCGCGAGGTACGTAAATACATATGATCAAAAATATAAAAGCAACAACAATGCCTAATTCAAGTAGATCCGATACATTTTTACGTTTTTCATGTGATAGATTTAACAGATTTTTTTTCATGATAAAAAATTTCTTTGGTTACTTAATATTTAAATACAGAGGATAATATTAATACTATTTTATCTCGATGTATACTTTAATCTCAATAATTTTTTAATCTAAGTTTATTCGCCGAAAGACAGTTTTTGAATTTTTATTTAATTTTTCAAATTCTTCAAGCAACTTTTTTTGTTTAGAAGAGATTTTTTGAGGGGTTTCAACATGAACCCTTACAAGTTGATCTCCTCTAGAGGATCCTCGCATCCGTGGAAAACCTTTGCCTCTCATGCGTAAAACTTGAGAAGACTGAATACCTGCAGGTATTTTCAGTTTCGCCTTACCCTCCAGCGTAGGTATTTCCAAAGTTATGCCGCTGGCAGCTTCGTAAAACTGTATAACAGCCTCAGTGATAACGTCTTCACCATTACGATTGAAAATTGAATGCTCTTCTTCTTCAAAGAAAATAATTAGATCACCAGATTGGTAGCCTTTTGGACCTTTGTTTCCTTGCTGGTTTAATGTCATATAGTTACCAGCAGAAACGCCAGAAGGAACCTTAATTTTTATTTCTACAGTTTTTCTATGAAGACCGCTTCCACCGCATGAATTGCAAGGATTTTGAATGGTTTGTCCGGACCCTGAACAAACTGGGCATTCTCGAACTGATACAGATTGACCAAAGAACGATTGAGAGACTTGTCGCACCTGGCCAGCCCCATTGCACTGTGAGCATGAAACAGGCATGGTGCCCTGCTTTGCCCCACTACCGGAACAGGTTTCGCAATGCTCTAAGCGTTTGATCTTGATTGTTTTATTTACTCCAGAATAGATATCAGAAAATGACAATTTCAAATTAACCTTAAGATCGCGCGCTTTTTTTACTCTGGATGATCTACCTCCACCAAAAATACCTCCAAATGGATCAAAACCATCTCCAAATATATCACCAAAACTATTGATAATATCTTCCATGGACATACCACCTTGAAAGCCTGGACCACCACCACTATTTACTCCAGCATGTCCAAATTGATCATATTGTTGTCGTTTTTGCGAGTCAGATAAAACAGAATAAGCTTCAGCGGCTTCTTTAAATTTAACCTCAGCTTCTTTATCATTAGGATTTTTATCCGGATGATATTTCATAGCGATCTTGCGATAGGATTTTTTTAATTCATCAGAGCTCGCAGTCTTTGATACCCCTAGTATTTCATAATAATCTCTCATGAGGGTGTTTGATTAACCACAACTTTAGCATGTCTTATTACTCGATCCTTGTAAAGATATCCTTTTTCAAAAACTTCAATAATTTCATTCTCTCTTTTATCTTTTTCATGTCTAATCATAAGGGCATCATGAAGCTCAGGATCTAAGACATCTCCAACATTGCAAAATGTCTTTACATCTAGTTTTTCTAATTGCTTTGCAATGCCATTGATTATCAAATTAATACCTTCTGATAGTTTTTCTGTAGTTGAACCTTCATTTGAAATAGCCTCATTAAGCCTGTTCAAGTCATCTAGGGCGGATAAAAAATGCTTTATAACAGTTTCGCCTTCATACTTCAAAAGTGACATGGTTTCTTTATCTTTTCTTTTTCTAAAATTATCAAATTCAGCTTTTAACCTGAGGTATTTTTCTTCGTTTTCACTAACAAGGTTTTTTAAATCATTAATTTGTATCTTTAATTTTTCAGTGGGTGTGATTTTGACATTTTTATTTGAGGATTTTTTGGTCGGTTTTTTAGATGGCATTCTGCACTACCCTTTTAAAAGTATTTAATATTTCTTTGATGTTAACATAATTGAGTCTTTTTGGCCCAATTACTCCTATCCTCCCTGAAAGGGATTCGCATTTAAACTTTGAAGTTAAAAAAGCGCAACTGTTGAAAAACTCATGGTTATTTTCTCTTCCAATAAGATCGTTCATACTATCAACATTAAAGTTTTTTTCGATGTATAGATTTAGGAATTTCTTTTCAAGTCCAGGAAGGATTTTTTGAAAGTTTTCTATATCTTTAAATTCTGGCTGTTCAAGTAATACATTATATGATGATGTATATATTAATTTATTATTTTCTATTGAGAAAAAATTAAATCGGTCATTAATTAATATTTGAATGATTTCATGATTGATCGCTTCGCTATCGTTTAATCGTTTTGATATGGTTTTTTGAATTTCAATCAAGGACAGGCCACGTAATTTTTCCTTTAATAATTCAGTGATAGAATTTATGTGCTTAACAGCGATCTCTATGTCAAGATTAAGCACAATAGATTTTACCAGGCCATTATCCAAGGCAAGAACAAGCATAACACGATTTCCATTTAATTCCACCAACTCTATGTCTGCCAATATGCTATTTTGATATTCTGAAATAGTAATCACGCCAAACATATTGCTAAGCTTTGATAACATAGAGGCCGTAGCGCTTAAAAGTTCGTCAACATTATTAGAAATAGTCTTTAATTCACTTTCAAGTTCTGAGATAGTATTTTCGTTTGTTGGGTGAGTAAAATTAATTGAATCAATATAAAATCTATAGCCGAGGTCCGTTGGTATTCGTCCACCTGATTTATGGGCTTTACGCAAAAAACCGTCCTGTTCAAGCGAAGACATAACACTTCGTATGGTTGCGGTGCTTAAAGGCATTGGTAAAGTACCTTGAACAAATTTTGATGATACAGGAGCACAGGTTTTAATATATCCTTCAACTGTACTAATTAAGATCGCACTAAATCGAGTGTCTATATTGCTATATTTTTGAATGGGCATAAGAGATTGAAATTAGATGATTATATAAGGTAGAATCTAATAGTGTTGAGATTTATTTCAAAAATCTACTAATCGCTCTATTAGAACCTATAAAACCAACAAGTATTGATAATGATAGAAGGATCTGAAGAATGAAAATGTGATCATAAAAAATATTGAATTTTGTTAAATCATAAACGATGTATTTACTGAATTGCAGGACACCATAAAGCGTGTAAACAGCTAAAACTGCAGCAAAAATACCATGAATTATGCCTTCGATTAGAAATGGAGCTTTTATAAACCATTTTGTTGCGCCAATCAGTTGCAATGACTTAATCAATTCCTTTTTTGAATAAACGGTTAAGCGAACAGTATTGGATATAATAAATACAGCAACAACTAGTGCAACAGAAACGATTCCAACCATGACCGTTAGAAATCTTTCATAATAATTTTCAATCCTGGAAATCAATTTTCCTTGATGATTCACCTCATCAACTTCACGATATTTTCTTAAATTATTTACAATGGGTTGGAGTTCAATTTTTGTTGGCCAATCTTTTTTTAGATTAATCACGCAACTTATAGGAAGAGGATTGTATCCAAGGAGACCCAAAATATCATCACCAAATTGAGATTTAAATATTCTTTCTGCATCTTTTTTTGAAATTACAGTGATCGAACGAACTCCATTAATTTTTTTGAATTCCTCAGATATCTCTAAAGCTCTTTGCTCTGTAACTCCATCTTTAAAGAACACTTCGATCTTATACTTATCTCTTAAATATTCAACGAGCTTGTTGGTATTTTGACTAACAATTAAGAGAAATCCAGCGACAATTAACGTTAAATAAATAGAAAAAATTGATGAAAATGCAGAAGATTTATGTCTCCAAACATTTTTCAAACCCTCAGCAAATATAAAAACAATTGTATTCATCGCTTATCTTATTGAACCGTTTTGCATTTCAACAATTCTATGACCTCTCCCTTTAATTAAATTATAATTATGAGATGCCATTAATATTGAGGTGCCCTCTTTACTAATTTGTTCAAATAGCTTAATCAGTTCAAAGGAGGCTATAGGGTCTAAATTCCCAGTAGGCTCATCCGCTAGTATTATATCTGGGTCTTTTATCAATGCGCGCGCCACGCATGCTCGTTGTTGCTCTCCACCGGAAAGCTCATAGGGATAGTGAGATTCTTTACCTTCAAGTCCAACCTCAAGCATTGATTCGCTAACGAGCTCAAGAATCTCATCTTTATCATATCCTAAAACGTGTAAGGGAAGAGCGATATTATCAAAGACATTACGGTCTTCAAGTAAATGGTAGTTTTGAAAAATGACACCTATTTTTCGTCTCAAATAAGGCACCTTTCTCTTTTTGATAGATTGAGAATTGTATTTATCAACTGTTATTTTACCAGCTTTAGGAAATAAATCCATGTAAATGAGCTTCAAGATAGTAGTTTTCCCTGATCCGGTAGGCCCAATAAGAAATACAAACTCACCTTCCTTAATTTCCAAATTAAGGTTCGAAACCCCGCCGCCTTTTGGGTAGCTATATGAAACATTATCAATCTTTATCATAGTATAATCTAATCTTATTATTCAAAATTAAAATAGAAGATAAATGAAGACAAAATAACCCGTTAGCATTAACGCTGAAAGTTTTCTATTGAAAGGCTGAGGAAGCTTTGCAGCTACAAAAATAAGGAATCCGTAGAACACCATAACGAGAACCTGAAAAGAAATGTCACCCCATTTAGAATTCAAGGGCTCAATAATTGAGGTAACACCAAGTACGCATAAAATATTAAATATATTCGATCCAATAATATTTCCCAGCGAAATTTCGCTTTGTTTTTTAAACGCAGCCATAGCCGATGTAGCAAGTTCGGGTAATGAGGTGCCAAAAGCAACGACGCTCATACCAATTACGACCTCAGTTATACCAAAAAATCTTGCAATAAAGACAGCACCGTCAACAAAGAGGTCTGCCCCTAATGACAATGCTACTATGCCAAAGACGACGAACAAAATCATTTCACTAAAATTACTTGAATCTGAGCTTTCAATATCAATATCAGATTCGATCGGCTTCTTTATGCTGTAAACAATGTAAAAAAGTAGAGCGCTAACAAAAAATGCACCTTCAAATTTACTCAACCTGCCATCTAATGAAAAAACAACAAAAACTAAACATGAGAGCAAATAAACAATGAGATCGCGCCTAATCAAATGGTAATTCAATGTTATGGGAAAAATAAAAGCGCTCAAAGATAGTACTAGGCCAACATTGGCAATATTTGAACCTATTGCATTGCCCACCGCTATCGATGAACTACCCTGAAAAGCGGCGTTTAAACTTACAAGCAATTCTGGCAAGGATGTACC
>CEPB01113746.1_pt1 | contig 9526 bp, 6 predicted proteins | sample 530611 | NCBI WGS metagenome assembly CEPB01 (sample SAMEA2620672, study PRJEB7988) | marine metagenome | isolation source: saline water (ENVO:00002010), including
TTTATTATCACGGCGCTAAATCAAGTGGCAGCACTTGACCCAATTACTGGAGAGACACTGTGGTCATTCAACCCAGAAGTTTACTTATCCGGTTCACCAATCAATTACATTGGATACCACAACAGGGGCCTTGCCTATTGGACTGATGGTGAAAACGAGCGAATACTAGCCGGTCTGAATGATGGTTATCTTTTGTCTCTAGATGCAACTACTGGGCAGCCAGACCCTTCATTTGCGGGTGGAAAAATCGATCTTGCTGAGGGGCTTCCTCGGGCGGTCAGAGACGAACTAGATTGGACCGGAGCTCAACCAGTAGCTGTGGTGTCGCCACCAATTGTTGTTGGCGATATCGTAGTGACCTCCTCGATTACTCAGGCAAGACCGCTTAGTCGAGAGCGCCCACCAATGTGGGTAAGAGGGTACAACATTACTAACGGCGAGCATGTATGGGACTTTCATACTATTCCAGTGGCCGGCGAATACGGAGTTGATACTTGGGAGGAGGAATCTTGGCGCCGCACGGGAAACACCGGCGTTTGGACAATGATGAGCGCCGACACAGAGCTCGGATTGGTCTACTTACCGATCGACGCGCCAACTGATGATTTTTATGGAGGAAACAGACCTGGAGATAATTTGTTCAGTCAAAGTGTAGTAGCAGTTGATGCTTTCACTGGCGAGAGGCGTTGGCACTTTCAGATGATCCATCATGGATTATGGGACTATGACCCCCCAGCTGCGCCAAATCTCATTGACATCACAGTTGAAGGACGCCCAATCAAGGCTCTGGCTCAGATCACAAAACAAGGCTTTGTCTATACATTTGACCGAGAAACCGGAGAGCCTGTATGGGTTATTGAAGAAAGGGAAGTACCGCAACTCCCCCTTATCCCTGGAGAACGTCTATCTCCTACTCAACCATTTCCCACTAAACCGCCTCCTTTTGAAAAACAAGGTCTATCGTTGGACGACTTGGTCGACTTTACGCCAGCCATTCACCAGGAAGCCATAGACATTTTAGATGATTACACCTATGGGCCATTATTTACCCCACCAAGCGTATCAGTTCCTGGCGGCAACAGAGGCACAATTCTGCGCCCCAGTGCAGGCGGCGGTGCCAATTGGATGGGAGCTGCCGTCGATCCGGAAAGCTCAGTAATCTACATACCCTCATCGGATTCAATTTCTGTTCCGGTGGTTGTCGAGACTAATCCGGAAGAATCGAGCCTTCGATACCGCAGAATTTCTTTTAGTGGCACTCGAGGACCGAAAGGATTACCTCTACTCAAACCACCTTATTCAACAATTACTGCAATCGATATGAATGAAGGTGAAATTCTATGGCAGATACCTAATGGGACTCGAGCTCCAAATGTAGAAAATAATCCTGCCTTAGAAGGAATAGACTTGCCCCCTTTAGGTGGTGGCGGTAGAACCCCGATCGTTGCTACCCCAAACATGTTAATACATGCACAGAATTATCAAGACGGCCCTCTCCTCATCGCTAGAGACAAAGCCACTGGCAAAGAGTTGGGATCTATTGAGATACCAGCACGTGCAATCGCCGCACCTATAACTTATCAAATCATGGGCAATCAATACCTAGTAGTCGCTGTTCTGACAGAGCCAGCTCCCCAATTAGTCGCATGGAAATTGCCATGATCCCAAAATTGTAAGTAGACACAAGACTTACTAAGTGCACGTATATATTACTCGGTAGCTAATTTTGTTCCCTACCAGAAATCCAGAGAGAACCTAAAATAGCAATCAACATATTCGCCAATAAGCCATAAAATCCTGGATGGAATCCCCACAGCTTGCCGTTCACAACAAAACCAAATTTACCAAAAGCCAATGACAAAGAAATTAGCAACCCAATTACAAGTCCTAATAAAACTGGTTCTGCTCTCAATTTAGAAAAATGAATACCTAATATAAATGCGGGGGCAATTTGAATAAGTAAGTCAAATTTACGATCAAGCAAGCTTATGAGTGAAGTTTGCTCCTTCAGCAAAATTGCTAAGATAGTGAGCATTGCAACTACTACCCATGAGCAACGCTTACCTAAACGAGTCAATTCTGATTCTTTTGCATCTGGCTTGATGTGCGCCAGGTAAATATCTTTCGTAAACATAGAGGAAATAGATAACATTGCTGAATCTGCGGTGGACATAAGCGCAGCTAGCACAGCACTGAAGATCATGACCACTAGTGCGTAACCAACTAGAGAACTTTCTTGAATTACCCTAAGAATACTCGCGAAAGCTTGATCTGAGTCAGCGCCCTCCAAACCAGGAATATATGCCAACGCATAAATACCAACAATTATTGAAATCAACACCGAAATAAATGGCATGAAAGCCATGGCAGCAAAGCTTCGTTTCAAAGTATTAGTAGAACGCGCTGAATAAATACGCTGTATCGCTTGCGGGTACAATGCACCACCAATACCAACCAATAAAATATAACTAAGCCATTCTCTCATCATCAAAGAGTCGGGACGCATAAGTTTTACCGCATTCTGCGAATTTGAGATTGTATTTGTTGCCGCAGAGATGGGCCCAAATTCATGCATCATTAAAAACATCAATAATATAAAACCCACAAAAAGCACTGTGCCCTGGATGACATCCGTCCAAGCTATTGCTCTAATACCCCCAAGCGTGCCATAGATGACCATAATCGTCGCAAGACTCACCACACCGTAGTTATAGGCAATATCGCCGGCAGGTCCCGCTAGACCTTGCATCGCACGCCCCATTGTCATCAATTGAGCCAGCAAATAATTGCTTAGTGCTACAATCATTACGATAGATGCCAATGTCGCTAATCCTCTAGATTGAAACCTATCCCAAATAAAATCGACTGGTGTAACAAAGTTTCTATTGCTTGCTATGGTATGAAGTTTAAAAGCAAATGTTTGATAGAACACAATTATTGCCATCATATAATGAACGCTTATCAACCATGAAAAGCCAAGGCGGTAGGTTGCACCTGCTACACCAAAGACTGTATTCCCGCTGTATTGCGTGGCATAAAGGGTTAGGAATAAGACCGCAAAGCTAAACCCTCTTCCGGCAAGGTAAAAATCTTGCATAGAATCTTCTTTACGAGCTTTGCGTCCTAAGAAGCCTAACAAGAGTAATGAAGCCAAGTAGCAACCAAAGAATACCCAAGCACCTAAGCCAAAAGGCAATAAGTCGCTCATTCTTTTGTAACCTCTCTTCCCAGGCAGACCCAAGCCGTAAAGCAAGAGGTTAAAAACAAACCGCTTAGGCTTAGTAGAGCCCATATTGGAAAGCCATAGAATTGCCTGACATCTTCTTCCGGCCAATACCATGGAATGATAATGGCAAGTAAAAGAAGATAGATTACCGCAATCCAAACTTGCTTTAATCGAGCATAGTTATCCACTTGCGAACCTTAATCGATAACGACTCTCTTGATCGTCAGATGAGATGATATCCGATAGCTCCACTAAACTTTTAATGTTGTGCGCAGTTTTGAATTCGTCGACGTAAGGTAACATTTTCCTTATACCTTGAGCCTTCGGCTCAAAACCCTCATAACGTAAAAGCGGATTCAACCAAATCAATCTTTTTACCGACTTGTTGAGTCTGTCCATTTCTTTTTCAAGACCATCAGACTGATCTCGATCTAGCCCATCGGTGACTAAAATACATACCGCCCCTTGCGCTAACACACGTCGAGACCATCGGTTATTGAACTGCTTGAGGCAGTATCCGATTCGAGTTCCACCAGACCAGTCCTTTACAGATTGTGATGCGCTATCCAAAGCCAGATCGACATCCTTGCGTCGAAGATGTCTAGAAATATTTGTAAGCCTCGTGCCAAAAGTAAAACAATGAGTTCTTTCTCTATCATTAGTCACCGCATGCATGAAATGCAAAAACATACGGCTGTATTGATCCATAGAGCCGGAGATATCACAAAGTATCACGATGGGTGGATGCCTTAACTTATTAACTTTAAAAGCGAGAGGCATTGTCTCTGGCTCACGCAAAACTCCCTTTAGTGTCTTTCGCATGTCAATCTTATGACCTCGACCACTACTTCGGTAACGTCTGGTGCGCACATTGGGCATCGGCAACTTAAGTTCTTGTATTGCTTTTTTTGCTTGTGCGATTTCATCCTGCGACATTTGCTCAAAATCTTTTTCCTGCAACACCTCATCGCCGGAAAAAGTGAAGCTTGCGTCGAATTCTACTTCACTATCCCTCTCATTCTCCTGATCAAGCGGCTGGACTCCAGGCCTCATAGCATCGCTTAAACGTCTGGAAATTTGTTTGGTGTCATTGTCTTCAACACGCACAACAGGCAACATCATACTCATCATGCGTTCCATTATTTGAGGATTTTTCCAAAAAATATGGAATGCTTGATCAAAAATTTGTCTTTGATCGCTTCTCTTCACAAAATTTGAAAACAAGAGCCAGTACAGATCTTCTCTCGAGGAAAATCCGACCAACGATAATGCACGAATTGCATCTAGAACCTCGGGAGGACCAACTGACAGACCAGCGGAGCGTAATATTCGAGAGAAATTAAGAATGTTTTCAGCAATGTGCCCTTCGACTACATTGTTAACCATTAAGAAGCTGCTGCAAGTTCTAGCTTTACTTGTTCTAAGATTCTGGCTGCCTCACTTCCACGAATCTTCGCGATATCATCTTGATACTTAAGTAAAGTCCCCAGAGTATGATCCACTCCCTCACTATCAAGCACCATTTTGTCTAATTGCGTCAAAGCGTCAGCCCAATCTAGTGTTTCTGCCACCCCTGGAAGTTTAAACAAGTCTTCGTTTCTCAACTTTTGAACAAACGTTACCACCTGCTTACTCAGTTTTTCGTCAATACCAGGCAACTTCGAATGAAGAATTTTCAGTTCTCTGTCAGCATCAGGATAGTCTACCCAGTGATACAGACACCGACGTTTCAGCGCGTCGTGGATTTCTCGAGTTCGATTAGAAGTAACAATTACGATCGGTGGTTTTTCAGCAGTTATAGTTCCAATTTCCGGTATGGTGATCTGAAAATCAGCCAGAACCTCCAATAAAAACGCCTCGAATGGTTCGTCTGTCCGATCTAGCTCATCTATCAACAAAACGGGTGCATTACCACCATCTGCCTTTAAAGCCTGTAGCAGAGGTCTCTCAATTAGAAATTGCTCAGCAAAAACGTCGCTGGATAACGATTTTTTATCCAGTTCTCCTGATACTTCGGCTAGCCTGATTTCTATCATCTGACGGGAATAATTCCACTCATAAACCGCAGAATTCAAATCTAAACCTTCGTAGCATTGCAATCGCACCAGTCTTCGATCCAACGCCGAAGACAGCACTTTCGCTATCTCTGTCTTTCCAACACCCGCTTCACCTTCTAAAAAAAGAGGCTTACCCATTTTAAGAGATAAAAAGAGAGTAGTGGCGAGCGCGCGATCGGCGACATAGCCGAACCTTGCCAACAACGAGGATACTTCATCTATACTCGAGGGAATATCTGCTTCCATCTAACTAACTACAAGCCTGGACCGCTCGCTTGGTCATGACTTTTACTAAGTGAGCACGATATTCTGCGCTTGCATGGATGTCAGAATTCATTTTCTCAACAGGTAGATTAACTCCATCTACCGAATCTGGTGAAAAATTCTCAACTAAAGCCTCTTCAAGTCTCAGACCGCGATGCGCACAAGATGTCGCTCCCGTTACACCAATTCGCACTCCATCCGCGGACTTTACTAAAAAGACACCGACGATGGCGTAACGCGAAGCTGGATTCTCAAATTTCATATAAGCAGCAGTAGTGGCTTTCGGAAATTTAATCGAAGTAATTATCTCATCATCATCTAGAGCCGTTTCAAACATGCCTGTAAAAAAGTCGTCACCCGAAAGCTCTCGCTTATTCGTGACGATTTTAGCACCCAACGCAATCACCGCTGCTGGGTAATCCGCAGCCGGATCATTATTCGCTATAGAGCCGCCGATTGTGCCCCGATTCCGAACCGCAGGATCTCCTATGTTCCCTGCTAGCTTAGCAAGCGCAGGGATCGCTTTTTTTACTTCATTAGACGACGCTACTGTCGCGTGTGTAACCATAGCGCCTATCGTTACCGAATTTTCGTCTGAACTAATACCCTTAAGTTCTTTAATCCCACCAAGGTCTATTAGATCGCTTGGACCCGCCAAGCGATGTTTCATTGTCGGCAGCATCGTCTGACCACCGGCGAGAAATTTTCCATCCTCAGCGCCCTTCATAAGTTTAACCGCTTCATCTACGCTATCTACTTTTTCATATGAAAAATTATACATGGTTCATTCCTCGTTGATTTCTATGACGCTGCTTGCGCCGCTCGCCAAACGTTTTCCGGAGTGGCTGGCATGTCAATATGTTTGATACCTAGCGCATTTGTAATTGCATTAATGACTGCAGGCGGAGCTCCAATAGCTCCAGCCTCTCCGCAGCCCTTCACCCCAAGGGGATTGTCTGGCGGATTAGTTGGCGCATAGTCAACATCAAAACTAGGGACATTGTCCGCTCGTGGCATTGCATAATCCATATATGAGGCTGTGACAAGCTGTCCATCAGAATCATACTGGCAACCCTCAAGCAAAGCCTGTCCAACTCCATGGACAATGCCTCCATGAACCTGTCCTTCGACTATCATGGGGTTTATTAACCTTCCAAAATCATCCACCGCTGAGTACTTGATTATTTCCACCACACCAGTGTCAGGATCTACCTCAACCTCACAAACATGAGTGCCAGCAGGAAAAGAGAAATTGAGGGGATCGAAGAATGCATTCTCATCAAATCCTGGTTCCAATCCCTCTGGATAAGAGTGGGGGACATAGGCATTAAAGGCGACTTCTGCAATGTTCATTGATTTGTCTGTACCTGTCACAGAAAAATTTCCTTCCGCAAATTCGATGTCACCCTCTGCGGCCTCCAAAGCGTGAGCCGCAATCTTTTTCCCTTTTTCAATAAGTTTTTCGCAAGCTTTTGCAATTGCCACGCCACCTACAGCTAAAGAGCGAGAGCCGTAAGTCCCCATCCCAAATTGAGTTTTAGCAGTATCTCCGTGAATAATTTCGATATTTTCAAGCGGAACGCCAAGCTGCTCTGTTACCAACTGCGCAAAAGTAGTCTCATGTCCTTGACCATGCGAATGCGTTCCCGTAAATACTTGCACATTCCCAGTAGGGTTGAATCGCACTTGAGCGCTTTCCCATAAACCAACGCCGGCGCCCAGCTGACCTACAGCTGCAGAGGGAGCTATCCCGCAAGCTTCGACATAGGAAGACAATCCTATTCCGCGTCGTTTACCTCGAGATTTCGCCTCCTCTGCTCTCGCACTAAAACCTTCATAGTCAGCTAGATTCAAGGCCTTATCTAATGCCGCTGGGTAATCTCCTGAGTCATAACACTGAACCACTGGAGTTTGATATGGGAAGGCTTCAACTGGAATGAAGTTTCGTCTCCGTATCTCTGCCGGGTCAAGGTTCATTTCTTCTGCACAAACATCAACTAAGCGCTCCAGTAGATAGGTAGCTTCTGGTCTCCCTGCGCCGCGCGCAGCATCAACCGGCGCAGTATTTGTAAATACGGCCTTCACCTCAGAATAAATTAAAGGGGTAGAGTACTGCCCTGCAAGCAAAAATGCGTACAGATAACTCGGAACCATTGTTGCAAATGTGGATAAATAAGCACCTAAATTAGCGGTCGTCTTGACGCGCATAGCTAAGAATTTACCCTGCTCATCCAGAGCCATTTCGGCAAAAGCCACATGATCTCGCCCGTGAGCGTCCGCCATGAATGCCTCAGTTCTGTCAGAGGTCCATTTAACTGGTCTGTTAATTTTACGACAAGCCCAACCTACAACTAACTCCTCTGCATAAACAAATATTTTTACACCAAAACCACCACCTACATCTGGACCAACCACTCGCAACTTATGCTCAGGCGCAAGCTGATTAAAAGCAGACAGAACTAAGCGATGGACATGCGGATTCTGTGTGGTGAGATGTAAAGTGATTTCTTCGGTTCCGGAATTAAAATCTCCAACAGCAGCCCTAGGCTCCATTGGATTGGTAACCATTCGGTTGTTTACTAATTCCAATGATGCAATCTTATGAGCAGAGCTAAAAGCATCATTAACCGCCTCTTTTTCTCCAAAGGGCCAGTTGTAACAAATATTATTCGGTGCTTCAGCATGGATTTGTTGTTGAGCATCGTCAGAAGCAGTAGCTGTATCGGTTACCGCAGCAAGTATGCCATAGTCGACCTCCACTTTTTCCGCCGCATCCTTAGCTTGATCCAAAGTTTCTGCGATCACCACCGCCACATGGTCTCCAACATAATTTACCTTTCCTTGAGCGAGTGCGGGATGCGCTGGAGCTTTATGCGGTTCGCCATCATCCCCTGTGACATTAACTCCACAAATAAGCGGTCCTATCCCGTCTGCCGCCAAATCGTCGCCAGTAAAAACTGCAATAACTCCATCGGATGAAGAAGCAACTGACGTGTCTATGCTATTTATCGTCGCGTGAGCATGCGGCGATCGAACAAAGTAAGCATAAGTTTGTCCTACTACATTAACATCGTCTGTATAGTTACCTTTTCCTGTGAGGAAACGAATATCCTCCTTGCGACGCACGCTTGCGCCGATTCCATTCTCTATCATTTTACTGAGCCCCCATATTTTTCGCACCAGCCTGAATAGCTTTCACGATATTGTGGTAGCCCGTGCATCGACAGATATTACCCTCCAGTTCTTTTCTGACAGTAGCCTCATCCACATCACTTCCATTTCTATTCACTATATCCACGCCACTCATCACCATACCGGGCGTACAAAATCCGCACTGTAAACCATGGTTATCCTTGAACGCCTGCTGCATAGGATGCAATCCTTGATCGCTTGCCAAACCCTCTATTGTGGTTACCTCACATCCCTCTGCTTGAATAGCCAACATTGTGCATGATTTAACAGAAACACCATCCACATGGATAACGCAGGCTCCACATTGACTGGTATCGCAACCAACATGTGTTCCCGTAAGTTTAAGATGTTCTCTTAGGAATTGAACCAAAAGTGTTCTTTCTTCGATTTCTCCGCTAACCGGTTTCCCGTTTACGTTAAGTGAAATAGTTAACATGATTTCTCTCCCTCAATCCTTAAGTGGCATCGCTCCAGCCACTAATTGTTTCAAACTCTTATTGTCATAAGTCGTTTTCATTAGTTTCAAAAATTGATTGCCCCAGATCAAACGCTACCTTCTGAACTAAGCAGTTCATTGAAATTTCCAAAAAATTCATCAGACATTTTTTTTGCAGTCCCATCAATTAATCGTGCCCCAAGTTGGGCCAGTTTCCCTCCCACACTTGCTTGCACATTGTAAACCAGAATTGTTTCAATACCATCTTCTGTTAAATCAACTTTCGCAGACCCTTTTGCAAACCCAGCAACTCCGCCTTGCCCCTCTCCCTTGATGGTATAGCCGTAAGGC
>CEPB01019792.1_pt1 | contig 9497 bp, 7 predicted proteins | sample 530611 | NCBI WGS metagenome assembly CEPB01 (sample SAMEA2620672, study PRJEB7988) | marine metagenome | isolation source: saline water (ENVO:00002010), including
TGCCACCGACCGTGCCCGGAGTGTTGAAACGGGCTGCGTCATCCAGATGCAACAAGTCTTGGAGCGGAGCAATCACAAGCTGAGCGGTGGAGGCCATGCCGAGCTCCAGTAATTGCCATCCAGGCGCGTCGACTGGACCATCCACGCACGCAGCAAAGCGCTGCCGGGATCCCTCATCCAGCCGCTGCCACCAACCCAGACTGGTGGGGTTGTCATGGGTTCCCGGGTAGACGACCCACTGAGACCCTTGAATGTTTGCGGGGAGATAGGGGTTGTTGGGATTGCCATCAAAAGCGAACTGCAACACCTTCATCCCTGGAAGATGAAACCGATCCCGCAGCCGCTCCACATCCGGCGTGATCACACCCAGATCTTCCGCCACCAGCGGCAACCGGCCTCCGGCATCACGTCGGAGCAACCCGAGCAGCTCTGCACCAGGTGAACGTCGCCATCGCCCCCGCATGGCGGTGTCATCACTGCCGGGAACGGACCAGTAGGAGGCCAGGGCACGAAAATGGTCGAGGCGTAGTTGATCCACCAGCGCCCACTGACGCTTCAGCCGATCACGCCACCAACGGAATCGCGTGCGCCGGTGACGTCCCCAGCTGTAGACCGGAGTCCCCCAGAGTTGGCCGGTCGCTGAAAAGTAATCCGGCGGTACACCGCTCTGTTCACGGAGGCATCCATCGGCAGCGATCGAAAACAGGTCGCGGTGACTCCAAACATCGGCGCTGTCGCGAGCGACATAAAAAGGCAGATCACCGAGGATCTCTACGCCCAACTGTGCGCCAAGACAGCGAAGCCGCTGCCACTGGCGATCGAGGTGCCACTGGAGTAGCTCCTGCTCCAGCAGATCATCTTGATGATCACCTTTCCAGGCCTGCAACACGTCCTGATCGTGCCGGGCCAACCCTGCTGCCCACTGCCACCAGGGCTGATGGTTGTGCTGCTCCCGCAGCACCATGAAGGCCGCATGATCCTCCAGCCAACGGGCTTGATCGTTGCGCCAGTGATGGAAGGCTCGATGTCGCGCAGGGTCTTGCTGCGACCAGCACCGTCGCAAGCCGCGACCGAGGCCGCCCGCCCGCTCCAGGGCCAACTGAAAATCCAGCCGGGGACGAACGATGCCAGCACCTGGCAGTGCCGCTTCATCCGCGCGCGACAGGAATCCCTCGTCCACGAGGTCCGTCGCATCGAGCAACCAGGGATTGAGAGCAAAACTGGATGGAGAGCTGTAGGGCGACCCCGTGCCATCCGGAGGTGCAAGGGGCAACACCTGCCACACCCCAATGCCATGCCGTGCCAGAGCATGGATCCACTGACGCGCCGAAGCGCCAAGACCTCCACAGGTGGGGCTGCCGGGCAGTGCAGTCGGGTGGAGAAGAACGCCGACTCTGCGGCGCGACTTCAGGCCAGTGGATTGCGACATCGCCATCACCGATCACCCCCAGGAACTGGCGTCATCAGAACAGTGCCGCATCACCGAGATCCTGGCCTTCCATCCCGTCGCGCACAACACGCTCAAAGAACTGCTCCAGGGTGTCGGTGCCATAGGACGGCGTTGCATCACTGTCGTACTGCTGGCGCTGTTCGTCCCACACCAACATGGACTCAGCGGCGTAGTAGCGACCGATCTTGCCAAACTCGGCAGTGTCTTGCAGCGCTGGAAACCGCTGCGAAAGGAACTCCAGAACACCCACGGGAACATCCATCAGGGCAATCGGGAGAGAAATCATCCAGGGCTTCTTGCCGAGAGCCTTGAACAGCATTTCCCCCTGCTGACGAGCACTCAAGGCAGCACCAGGTCCCCCGATCGGCAACACCTGATTGACCTTGTCACGATCAGCGACGCAATCGACGATGAAAGCAGCCAAATCGGCCTCGCTGATGGGTTTGCAACTGGCGAGCTCTCCTCCTTCAAACATCACATAGGGAGCACCTTTGCGACAGCTTTCAACTTGAGCACCGAGGCTTTTAAAAAAGGCAGTGGGTCGCACAATCGAATAACTGACGTCGTCGCCTTCACGCAACTTGGCTTCCAAGGCCAGTTTCGCTTTCTGAAATTCCAAGAGCGGCTTCTGCACGCAAATGGCCGAGAGCAACACGAAGTGAGCCATCCCCGCCTGTCGCCCCTGCTCGTAGGTGTTCAGGGTGGCTTCGTAGTCAATGGCCCATGAATCCTTGCGGCCACCCGTTCGTGATGCCAAGCAGCTGATCACCACATCGGTGGGTTGATCAAAGGCTTGGGCAGCCAATGAATCCGGTTGGGTGACATCGCCGAAGCGAACCTCAGCGCCGGGGAAATCAGCAATAACACTGTCTTGCCCCTGGCGACCGCCAATGCCGCTGCGCTCGCGGGCGAACGCCACGACGTTGTAGCCACGCTGCACCAGCTCTTTCACCACGAACCGTCCGATGTAACCGGTGGCGCCGAAAACCACAACGCGCACCTGGTCGGGCGATCGGTCACGGAACGCGTCGTTCGCAAGCATTGGCATATCGTCAACACCCCCCATTATTCGCGGAAAACCAGGCCAGACTGCGAGTCGGAGACGGATGACACGGCGCAATGAAGGGTGAGGCAGCGAGGAGCGAGGCATCCTCGAAACAGCGTGAGCGCTGGCTGGGTAGTCGCCCCTTCCGCACCATCCTCCGCATTGCTGCTGCTGTGGGCGGAGCCGCCCTAATGGCGGGAGGTCTGGGACTCATCTGGCCTGAACCGGATCCCATGGCGGAAACACCGCCCACTGCCGACGATCCCGCCAGCTTGGCACCGCTTCCCAAGCAGCCCGTGATGGTGCTCGTGGTGGGACTCGATGGCGACGGTCTCAATGACATGAGCAACCAAGCCGCACCTCTTGGACCTGCCAACGCTGACAGCCTGATGCTGCTCAACGTCAGTGCCGGCGGACCCTTGCAAGTGCTTCAACTACCGATCGAGCTGGCGGTGAACCTGCCGGGTCAAGACGAGCTTCAATCCCTTTCAGCCACCTACCGGCAGGGAGGTGTCTCCCTCACTGCTGATGTGATTGCTGAAGTGGTGGGCCTCGATGAAGGGAAACCGGATCGCTACGTGGTGATGCCCCGTGAAGCGCTCAGGACTCTGGTGGATGGGCTTGGTGAAGTCGACGTCACCCTCAATCAGACCTATTCGCGTCAAGATCTCGCTCAGAACTACAGCGTCAATCTTCAAGCAGGTCGGCAGACCTTGAATGGTCAACAGGCGGAGCAATTGGCGCGACATAAAGCCAATCCAGGTGATGAAGAAGACCGGCGCCGGCGTCAGCAGAAGCTGTTGAGCGGGATTCACGATCAACTAAATCAACCGAATGCCATCACCCTCCTGCCAACAGTGGTCGGTGCGCTGTCATTGCAGATCGAAACTGATCTAACCCCCCCGGAGATCCTCAGCCTTGCTGCTGGAGTCCTGAGTAGCCAAGAGGCTCCCGAGATCAGTCAGCTCCAACTGGCGCCGCGGGTCGGTCAACAGCTGCTTCGGGAACTTAAACCTGACCAGCCACTGCCGCTCTGGCCGTTGCTTGCCAACGAAGGCGCAGGCAGCTGACCAACCCTGCAGGATCGTCATCCGGCCCCTGCAGACAACCGCACCATGGCAACCCATCGGTACGGCGAAGCTCTGGTGACCAAGTGCCACCCATCTGTGCCAGACCCACCAGAGAGAGATTGAGCTCGTGAGCCAACGCCACAGAGGCACGAACGATGCCGGCAAAACGCCCATCGGAGCGGGGTTCGGCGAGCATCAACACAGAACAACGCCAAGCCGCTATTGCGTCCAGCCAACTGCCATGGCCCGATTCATCGACAGCAGCGTCACCACTGATCTGCAACAGCGTGAAAGGCTCGGAAGCAGAAGAGCTCATCTCCGTCAGCGTCTGCAGCAGAGGATGGGGCGGTTGACCACAACCTTCCTGCACCAGAACGGCATCAAGGGCGCGAGCGAGATCATGACAGGCCGCTGACATCAGCCGATCTGGCAGGACACCAGCACCAACCACGACCAGGAGATTCTGAGGCATGGAATCACCCTAGGAGGCTCAGTTTGAAAAGCGCCTGTGGGTCGTCTGGACCTCGCAGCACTACGATCGGGGTACCGAATTTTTCGTTCGCGGGCATCGTGACCGGATTCCTGACTGCAGCCCGCGCCGAACAGGAGAAGATTCAGCACGACACCCGTCGTCTGAGGCTGTTCAGCGGCACCTCGAACCCAGGGCTATCCCGTGAGATTGCCGCCTACCTCGGCGTGCCTGATGGTCCAAGGGTTTGCAAGCGCTTTGCAGACGGTGAGCTGTACGTCCAGATTCAGGAATCCATTCGCGGCTGCGACGTCTTCTTGATTCAGCCCACTTGTGCTCCGGTGAACGATCACCTCATGGAGTTGCTGATCATGGTGGATGCCTGCCGGCGCGCCTCAGCACGTCAGATCACCGCGGTGGTCCCGTATTACGGCTACGCCAGGGCTGACCGCAAAACGGCTGGACGTGAGTCCATCACCGCAAAGCTCACCGCGAATCTGCTGGTGACCTCGGGAGTGGACCGGGTGCTGGCCATGGATCTTCATTCGGCTCAGATCCAAGGCTATTTCGACATTCCCTGCGATCACATCTACGGGTCACCCGTGCTGGCGGATTACCTCTCTGATCAAGATCTTGGTGATTTGGTTGTGGTGTCTCCCGATGTCGGTGGTGTTGCCCGGGCACGCGCCTTCGCCAAACAAATGGATGATGCGCCGCTGGCCATCATCGACAAACGACGGACCGGCCACAACATGGCCGAAAGCCTGACCGTGATCGGTGATGTGGATGGACGCACCGCCATTCTCATCGACGACATGATCGATACCGGTGGCACCATCTGCGCTGGCGCCCGTCTGCTGCGTCAGCAGGGAGCACGCCGTGTGATTGCCTGTGCCTCCCACCCGGTGTTTTCTCCTCCTGCCGCAGAACGCCTCTCAGAAGAAGGGCTGTTTGAACAGGTCGTTGTGACCAATTCGATCCCGATTCCTGCGGACCGCACGTTCCCGCAGCTCCAAGTGCTCTCCGTCGCCAACATGCTCGGAGAAGCCATTTGGCGCATCCATGAGGAGAGTTCCGTCAGCTCCATGTTCCGCTGATCCAGCCACCCGACCTCAACGGGTGATGCGTCGGCGACTGACGGTTGCGCTTGCTGGGGTGTTAGCCCTGTGGATGGGTGCACCGGTTGCAGCCGGTTTGCCCACTGCTCAACGCAAGCGCACGCTCGGGGTTTGGCTCACCAATAGTCCAAGCCGGTTGTATTACGACCGGGCAGAAATGACTCGAGCCCTGAATGAACTGCAAGCTGCTGGGTTCAATGCCATTTATCCCAACGTTTGGAGTCGGGGCACCACCTTCCACCGCAGCCAGTTTGCTCCTGTTGAACCGGCCTTGATCAAAGCCGGCATTGAGCTCGATCCCATCTGCACCCTGGCGAAAGAAGCCCGCCAGAGAGGCATGACCATCATTCCCTGGTTCGAATACGGCTTGATGGAACCGGCCGACGCAGCCGTGGTGCAAAACAACCCCGAATGGGTGCTCGCCAAGGCGAACGGCAGCCGCAGCATGACGATGCACGGCAAGCAGATGTCTTGGTTGAATCCAGCGCATCCACAAGTGCGTGAACGTTTCATCGGGCTGGTGCTTGAGGTGATGCAACGCTGCCGCGTCAATGGCCTCCAGTTGGATGACCACTTCGCGTGGCCCGTGGAATTTGGCTACGACGCTTACACCTCTGCCCTGTACGAACAGGACACAGGGGCACCACCTCCCAAAAATCACACCAACCGCTATTGGATGACATGGAGACGCCGCCAACTCACGGGATTGCTGCGTGAACTTCGCCAGCGACTCAACAAAGAATCCTTGCCACAGCGCATCAGCCTGTCGCCGGGGCCCTTTCGGTTCGCTTACAACCACTGGCTCCAGGATTGGGAACTGTGGGCAGTGGGCGAACTGATCGACGATCTCGTCGTTCAGAACTATGCCTATTCACTGAAAGGGTTTGCCAAAGACCTGAATCAACCTGCTCTGCGTAAGGCCAGACAGTGGGGCCTTCCCATACAAATTGGCATACTCGCTGGATTTGGAAAACGCACGACACCCATTCCAATTCTTGCCGAGAAAAAACGGCTTAGTAATGAACAAGGCTACGGCGTAATCTACTTCTATTGGGAGGGATTATGGGGGGTCCACAGCGGCATAGAAGGGGCATCCTTTCGCAGAAAAGCTTTGCAACAGATGGGAAGCGCGAACTAATCAATCTCCATCTGGTGGAGACAACTTGATTGACGCAATCAACGTATCGGTAAAACCGAAGCGAACGCTAGCTCAATGGCGGATAAGATTCCTTGCAAATACCGATCACTTCCATCAGAGGCATTTCAGTTTGCTGCTCGTAAATAAAATCAGCGACACAATCACAATACTTTGATTTTTGCTCCCGATAAGCACTGTCATCTATTTTTTCATCACCCATACAGCTTGTCTTAAAAACATCACCTGCACTGGATTCAATTTCAGCAATGGCAGGATGCATTGAGAGCAGGAGAGATATAATAAATAAAGAGAATTGCACAACAATAACCAAAAAAGAAAGTACTCAATTGATTCCTCCGAAACAATTAAGCAAGAAGATTGATCAACCCTCAAAGCACCGAATTCAACCAATCAATGAATACCTGATTCACTTCATCGGGAGTGAACTGCGTTTTCTTGAAAGCAGCCAGGATGGCACCTGGATGCCGTTCACTGCAGGCGCAGCGTGCTTCATCTGCATCGGCAACCCTGAGGCGATCAATGCCTGCACCTCCCCGAGGGACGTGCCAGAACACCGCATAGTTGTAATCCATGACCCCTCAAGAGGAAGGACACTCTTCTGGTAGCCACGAATGCGCCTCAGTGGGCTGGATTTCCGCCAATCAGCAATCGGGGGAATCCAGCCAGCGAACCATCAAGCCTGCATCAGGCTGACCACTTCTCGTGTGTTCGTGGACAGGTCTGCTTCAGCCAGAATTGATAGCGCCATCTTCACAGCCGCTTGGCGCTCAGCGCCATAGGTGCGCCAACGGCTGAACACCTTGGCCAGACGTGAAGCCGTAATCGGGTTGCGCTGATCCACGGCAATGATCTGCTCGGCCATGAATCGATATCCACTGCCATCCAGTGCGTGGAACACCCTGGGATTGCCCACAAGGCCGCCCAGTACCGCGCGCACGGAATTCGGAGCCATCGGGTCATAGTTCGGGTGTTCCAGCAAAGCCGCCACCCGCGCCAGTGCATCGGTGCGTGGTGTCGATGCTTCCAGAGCAAACCAAGTGTCAAAAATCACAGGACGCTCCTGCCAGCGGTCGTGAAAAGCCTTCAGGGCCTGATCACGTTCCGGGCAATCCAACGGCTGCAACGCCCGCAGGCCTGAGCGTGCAAGGGTCATCGACGCACCATGCACCGCTTGAACAGCTGAACGTCGCGCCGTTGCATCGCCTGCAGCCGCAAGCCAGCTCCAGATCAATCCGGTGAGTTGGCGCTCTCCCTGACCGGCAGGCCAAAGCTGTTCTAGCCCTGAGGCCACGCTATTCAGGCGAGCTTGCAGCAGCGACGCCAGCTGGGAACCCAGGTGGGCACGTAGTTCGCAGGCAGCGCGTTCCAGGGCGGGAGGATCTGCTTCGGTCTGGAGCGCTTCCAGCTCCGCCTGTCCAGGAAACGCCAGCAACGTGGCCAACACAGCCGGATCCTTCTCACCCTGCTCAGACAACAGTTGACGGAGCGCCTCCAGCATGCGTGTCTCCAGCGCAAGCGCAGGAGTGCCGGCAGCACGAGCCAGCATCAGCTGTTTCCAGAGCTGCTGTCCTGCATCCCAACGCGCAAAAGCATCGTCATCCCCTGCAAACAGGGCAAACAGTTCGTCCGTTGACTGACCGGCATCCCAGGTGACCGGCGCAGAAAAATTGCGAAACAGTGACAGAACAGGGGGGTTGGCTGCGGGTGGCAAGCCCTCGATCACCACCGTCTGTCGTTGCTGATCAAGCACTAGCAAGCGTTCCTTCCCAGGACGACCGTTGGGCTGAAGGGCTGCCCAAAGCACGGGAATCACCAGCGGCAGCTTCTCCGGCTGACCCGGCGTGGGAGCCGTGATCTGCTCCAGGGTGAGTGTCAGTCGTCCCTCCTCGCCATTCCATTGCGAGCCAACCGTGACCCGGGGCGTTCCAGCCTGGTGGTACCAACGGCAGAATTGATCGGGGTCAAATCCCAAAGCCTGACCATCGGAGCAGGCTCCTTCGACGATGGCGGTCACGAAATCTTCCGTGGTAGCGGCTTCACCGTCGTGACGTTTGAAATAAAGGCGCGTTCCTTGCATAAACCGCTCGGGGCCCAGCAATGTGCGCAACATACGGATTAGTTCTGCACCTTTTTCGTAGATGGTTGTGGTGTAGAAATTATCAATCGCCTGGTAGGCATCAGGCTTTACCGGATGCGCGGTCGGCCCAGCATCTTCGCGAAATTGCGTGTTGCGCAGCATCGCTGCATCCTCGATTCGTTTCAACGCCTCGGAGTGCAGGTCAGCAGTGAAGCATTGATCTCGAAAAACAGTGAGGCCCTCCTTCAATGACAACTGAAACCAGTCGCGGCATGTGATGCGATTGCCGGACCAGTTGTGGAAATACTCATGACCAACGACACTTTCAATCCGCTCGAGTTCGCCATCCGTGGCCGACTCCGCATCAGCCAGTACCAATTTGGAGTTGAAAATATTCAACCCCTTGTTCTCCATCGCGCCCATGTTGAAGTGGCGCACAGCGACGGTATTGAACTCATCGAGGTCGTATTCCAGGCCATACACCGATTCGTCCCAGGCCATGGACCGTTTCAGTGATGCCATGGCATGGGCCGTAAACGGTTCATCACCAGCTTCCACATGAAGCCTGAGCGTGATGTCACGACCCGAAGCAGTTACATAATGATCGCGGATCTCCCTGAGATCACCGGCAACAAGCGCAAATAGATACGACGGCTTGGGGAACGGGTCTTCCCAGATCGCTACATGGCGCGAGGGATCCTCAGCCAAGGGGTCCGAACTGATGGCATTGCCGTTGGACAACAGCACCGGATAGCGCTCGCGATCGGCCTCGATGCGCACGCGAAAACGGCTCAACACATCGGGCCGGTCGGGATGGAAGGTGATCCGCCGGAATCCCTCGGCCTCACACTGCGTTGTGAGCATCCCACCGCTCACGTACAACCCCTCCAGGGACGTGTTGGCCTTGGGATCGAGGCGGCTGACTGTTGTCAGTTGAAAGGGGTGTGCGGGAGTGTTCGGGAGCACCAGCCCGTCACCATCCAGGGAGTAGGCCTCCGGCGGAAGAGGCTGGTTGTCGATAGCAATCGACACCAGCTCGAGATCAACGCCCCGAAGCACCATGGCTTTGGACGCCCCGCCGTGCTTCGGTTCCACCTGAAACTCAGCCG
>CEPB01023992.1_pt1 | contig 9493 bp, 19 predicted proteins | sample 530611 | NCBI WGS metagenome assembly CEPB01 (sample SAMEA2620672, study PRJEB7988) | marine metagenome | isolation source: saline water (ENVO:00002010), including
CGAGCTCTAGCGTGCCGGCGATTGCCGAGGGCACCTCGGCCACAATGCCGGAGAAAATGATCAGCGAGATGCCGTTGCCGACGCCGCGGCTTGTGATCTGCTCGCCAAGCCACATCAGGAACAGCGTGCCACCGACAAGGGTGGTCACCGTCGTAATCCGGAAGAACATGCCCGGATCGCTGACAACACCCGAGGCTGACTCAAGGCCGACGGCGATGCCGTAGCCCTGCACAGTCGCCAGAAGCACAGTCAGGTAACGCGTATACTGGTTGATCTGCTTGCGGCCGGCCTCGCCGTCCTTCTTCATCTGTTCGAGAGTCGGAACGACGGCGGTCATCAGCTGCATGATGATGGCCGCGGTAATGTACGGCATGATGTTCAGGGCGAAAATGGTCATACGGCCAAGCGCGCCGCCCGAGAACATGTCGAACATCCCGAGGATGCCCGAGGATTGCTGCGAGAAAATATCCGACAGCGCCCCGGGGTCGATCCCCGGAAGCGGCAGGTACGTCCCGAGACGATAGATGATGAGCGCACCAACGGTGAACCAGAGGCGCTTCTTGAGCTCCTCGGCCTTTGCGAGGGCGCCGAAGCCGACGCCGCTTGCCATACGTTCTGCGGTGGTTGCCATTCCTGCCTACCTTCTCGCCAGTCGGGCTGCCGTCAGGCCTGGTCGTCGCCGGCCGGAAGGACGATCTTGCCCCCGCCCGCCTCGACAGCCGCGATGGCCGCCTTCGACGCGCCTGCAGCGTGGATCTCGAGCTTCTTGGCGGTCAGTTCGCCCTTGCCGAGGATGCGCACGCCGTCGCGCGGCTTGGAAATCACGCCGGCACCCAGAAGGGCGGCGGAATCAACCGGCTTCTTGGCGTCGAGCTTGCCAGCATCAATCGCGGCCTGCAGGCGGCCGAGGTTCACCTCGACATACTGCTTGCGGAAGATGTTGGTGAAGCCACGCTTCGGCAGACGGCGATGGATCGGCATCTGGCCGCCCTCGAAGCCGTTGATCGACACGCCGGAACGTGCCTTCTGACCCTTGTGACCGCTACCCGACGTCTTGCCGGTTCCCGAACCGATGCCGCGTCCGACGCGCTTGCGGTTCTTGGTAGCACCGGGATTGTCACTGATTTCGTTGAGTTTCATCATTCACTCCTCGAAGGCACCCGCCGGGCGCCATTCTGCTTTGACAGCTCACTCGCCCTCGACGCGGACCAGGTGCTTGACCTTGTTGATCATGCCGCGAACGGCAGGGGTATCCTCGAGCTCGCGGGTGCGGCCGATCTTGTTCAGGCCGAGACCGATCAGTGTCTTGCGCTGGCTGCCGAGGCGGCCAATGGCACTGCGGGTCTGCGTCACGCGTACTGTTTTCGAAGCCATACTTCTTCTCCCTGTCAGGACGCTGCGGCCTGATCGTCGCTGCCGCGCTTGCCGCCGAGCACATCGGCCACACGCTTGCCACGCTTCTGGGCAACGCTGCGCGGTGCCTGCATGCCGGTCAGCGCCGAAAAGGTCGCCTTGATCATGTTGTGCGGGTTGGAGGATCCGATCGACTTGGCGACGACGTCCTGCACGCCCAGCACCTCGAAGACTGCGCGCATCGGGCCACCGGCGATGATGCCGGTACCAGCCTGGGCCGCACGGAGCAGCACACGGCCGGCGCCATAACGGCCCTTGATGTCATGGTGCAGGGTGCGTCCGTCACGGAGCGGCACACGGACCATGTTGCGCTTGGCGCCCTCGGTTGCCTTGCGAATTGCCTCGGGAACCTCGCGTGCCTTGCCGGTACCGAAACCGGCGCGGCCACGGCCGTCACCGACGACGACGAGAGCGGCGAAGCCGAAACGGCGACCACCCTTGACCACCTTGGCAACACGGTTGATGCCGACGAGCTTCTCGAGGAGTTCCGGCTCCTCGCGGGCGGCGCTGCGATCCTGCCTGTCGTTATTACGTGCCATCTCTCAGAGCTCCCTAGAATTTCAGTCCGGCTTCGCGTGCGGCCTCGGCGAGGGCCTTCACACGACCGTGGTAGATGTAGCCACCGCGGTCGAAGACCACGATCTCGACGCCCTTTTCCTTGGCACGCTCGGCGACGAGCTTGCCAACGGCGGCAGCGGCGGTGCTGTTGCTGGTACCGCCCTGGCCCTTCAGATCCGCCTCGAGGGTCGAGGCAACCGCCAGCGTCTGGCCGGAATTGTCATCGATAACCTGCGCATAGATGTGCTTCGAGGAACGATGCACAGACAGACGCGGCTGGCCCGAAGATACACGCTTCAGCGCGGCCCGGTTGCGGGCGCGGCGGCGCTCGAAAAGTTGCTTGGATGAAAACATCTTCGTGCCCCTACTTCTTCTTGCCTTCTTTGCGGACGATGTATTCGTCAGCATATTTCACACCCTTGCCCTTGAACGGCTCGGGCGGGCGCTTGGCGCGCACTTCCGAGGCGAACTGGCCAAGAAGCTGCTTGTCGGCACCGGTGATGGTCACACTGGTGTTGTTCTCGACAGCAACCTTCAGGCCGGCCGGGACCTCCATCTCAACCGGGTGGCTGAAACCGAGGGACAGGACGAGCTTGTTGCCCTGCATCGCGGCCCGGTAACCAACGCCGTTGATCTCGAGCTTGCGGGTGAACCCTTCCGTGACGCCGACAACCATGTTGTTCAGGTTGGAGCGCATGGTTCCCCACAGCGCCTTGGCCTGACGGGTATCACGGGCCGGCTTGAGGGTCGCGACATTGTTGGCGACCGACAGCTCAACGTCGCTGTGCAGCGATGTGCTGAGCTCGCCGTTCTTGCCCTTCACGACAATCACGCCACCGTCATTCGACAGCGTCACGTCGGCCGGGATGGTAATCGCACTGCTTCCTACGCGGGACATTGTGCAGCCTCCCTAGAATACGTGACACAGAACCTCGCCACCGACATTCGCGGTACGAGCTTCAGTGTCAGACAGAACGCCGCGCGGGGTCGACAGGATGGCGATGCCAAGCCCGTTATAGACACGCGGAAGGTCACGGATGCCGTAATAGACACGACGGCCGGGGCGCGAGACGCGCTTGATCTCGGAGATCACCGGCTCACCGTCATGATATTTCAGCTCGATCTTGAGTTCCCTGATGCCGGGGCGGACATCCACACTGGAATAGTTGCGGATGTAGCCTTCACGCTTCAGGACCTCGAGCACATTGCTGCGGAACCGCGACGCCGGGCTGGAGACGACAGTCTTGCCAGCACTCTGTCCGTTGCGGATGCGGGTCAGCATATCACCGAGAGGATCGCTCATTGCCATGATCTATTTCTCCTCGCTTACCAGCTCGACTTCACGACACCGGGAACCTGGCCCATCGAGGCAAGGTCACGGAGCGCAATGCGCGACATTCTCAGTTTCCGGTCGTAACCACGCGGACGGCCGGATAGCTCGCAACGATTGCGGATCCGTGTCCGGGCGCTGTCGCGCGGCTCTTCGGAAAGTTTCAGCACGGCCGCAAACCGTTCTTCCATCGGCAGGGACCGGTCGCGGATCGTAGCCCGCAGGGCCTGCCGGCGTGCACCCTTGCGGGCGACCATACGCTTGCGGCGGTTGTTCTTCTCAACGGCGCTTTTCTTAGCCATCGTTCGCTTCCTTAGGCTTTGACGAACGGGAATTGGAAGTTCGCGAGAAGCTCGCGTGCCTCGTCATCCGTCCGTGCGGAGGTAACAACGATGATGTCCATGCCGCGGACCTCATCAACCTGGTCGTAATCGATCTCCGGGAACACGATCTGCTCCTTGATGCCCATGGCATAGTTGCCACGGCCGTCAAAGCTCTTGCCGTTCAGACCGCGGAAGTCGCGGACGCGCGGCAGCGCGATGTTCACCAGACGATCCATGAATTCGTACATCCTGTCCCGGCGCAGGGTCACCTTGCAGCCGATCGGCATGCCGGCGCGCAGCTTGAACGCCGCGTTGGCACGCTTGGCACGGGTGACAACAGGCTTCTGGCCGGTGATGGCGGCAAGGTCACGGGTCGCATGCTCGATCTTCTTCGAGTCGCGCACCGCCTCGCCGACGCCCATGTTGATGATGATCTTTTCGATCTTCGGCACCTCAAGAATGTTCTTGTAGCCGAATTTCTCCATGAGAGCCGGGCGAACAGCCGCATGGTAATGTTCTTCCAAACGCGTTTTCATCTCAGCTTTGTCTCCTTGAGCCCTGATTAGTCGAGGGCCTTGCCGGACCGACGGGCGATCCGAACCTTTTTGCCGTCCTTGACCTCGTAGCCGACGCGCGTGGCGCTACCGCTGTCCGGGTCGATGTGGGCAACATTCGAAATATGAAGCGGGGCTTCCTTGTTGATGATGCCGCCGGGGCTTGCCTGGGTCGGGCGGGTATGCCGCTTGACCATGTTGCAGCCCTGAACGAGAACACGGTTCTCTTCACGAAGCACCTGGATCACCTCGCCACGGCGGCCCTTGTCGCGGCCGGTAGTGACGACAACCTGATCGCCCTTCTTGATCTTGAATTTCTGCGCCATTACAGCACCTCCGGTGCCAGCGAAACGATTTTCATGAATTTCCGGCTGCGAAGCTCGCGCGTCACCGGTCCGAAAATACGCGTGCCGATCGGCTCGTCCTGCTTGTTCAGCAGCACAGCGGCATTCCGGTCGAAGCGGATGGCGCTGCCGTCGGGACGGCGGATTTCCTTGGCGGTGCGAACGATCACGGCGCGGTGCACGTCACCCTTCTTCACCTTGCCACGCGGAATGGCTTCCTTGACCGAGACGACGATGACATCGCCGACACCCGCAACCTTGCGGCCGGAGCCGCCGAGAACCTTGATGCACTGCACACGGCGCGCACCGGAGTTATCGGCAACCTCGAGGTTTGACTGCATCTGGATCATATCGGCACCCCTCAGTTGGCGGCTGCGTCGTCGTAGATGACTTCGTAGCTCTTTGATTTCGACAAGGGCGCGCATTCGCGGATGCGTACCGTATCACCCTGCTTGCAGCGGTTCTCGGCATCATGCGCCGCGAACTTCTTCGACTTGGTGATGAACTTCTTATAAACCGGGTGCATGATCCTGCGCTCGACGAGGACGGTAACCGTCTTGTCGTTCTTGTCGCTGACCACCGTGCCCTGCATGACTCGCTTCGGCATAACTCGACTTCCTTACTGCGCCGCTGCAGCCGTCTTGGACTTTTCGCCAAGAACGGTCTTGATGCGGGCGATCTCGCGGCGAACGATACGTGCGCGCGCCGGGTTTTCATTCTGGCCGCCAGCCGTCTGGAAGCGCAGGTTGAACTGCTCCTTCTTCAGGTCGACAAGCTGGTCTTTCAGCTCGTCTGCGGTCTTTGCACGAAGCTCTTCGGCCTTAACGGTTGCCATCAGCCTCTCCCTTAGTCAGCGTCGCCGAGACGGCGAACGATGCGGGTGTCGAGGGGCAGCTTGGCCGAGGCGAGCGTCAGAGCTTCCTTGGCAAGATCCCACGGAACACCGTCAATCTCGAACATGATCCGGCCAGGCTTGACCCGGGCCACCCAGAACTCGGGCGAGCCTTTACCTTTACCCATCCGGACTTCAGCCGGCTTCGACGAGACAGGCACATCCGGGAACACACGGATCCAGACACGGCCGGCACGACGAAGGTGACGCGTGATCGCACGACGCGCGGCCTCGATCTGGCGCGCGGTCACACGCTCGGGCGTTACGGCCTTCAGGCCATAGGCTCCGAAATTCAGCTGTGTTCCGCCCTTGGCATTGCCGTGGATCCGGCCCTTGTGAGCCTTACGGAACTTGGTTCTCTTCGGCGAGAGCATCTACCCAACTCCTCTCGATTAACCGTTTGACCGCGGCGCCGGGCCGGACTGCTGCTCGGCAAGACGCTTGTCCTGGGCCATCGGGTCGTGGGCCATCACTTCACCCTTGAAGACCCAAACCTTGATCCCGCAGACACCGTAGGTGGTGAAGGCGGAGCCTTCGCCGTAATCAACCTCGGCACGCAGGGTGTGAAGCGGCACACGGCCTTCGCGGTACCATTCGGTACGGGCGATCTCGGCACCGCCAAGACGGCCGGCGCAGTTGATCCGGACGCCCTGTGCGCCGAGGCGCATGGCCGACTGGACGGCGCGCTTCATGGCGCGGCGGAAGCCGACGCGGCGCTCCAGCTGCTGCGCGATGTTCTCGGCGATCAGCTTGGCGTCGATCTCGGGCTTGCGGACCTCGACGATGTTCAGGCTGACCTCGCTGCCCACCTTCTTCGACAGGTCGGCGCGCAGGCGCTCGATGTCCTGGCCCTTCTTGCCGATGATCAGGCCCGGACGGCCAGCATGGATGGTGACGCGGGCGCGGCCTGCCGGACGCTCGATGACGACGCGGCTGATGGCGGCCTGCTTGAGACGGTCCATCAGATAGCTGCGAAGCTCGATGTCCTGATGCAGCAGCTCGCCGTAGTTGCGGCCTGCATACCAGCGCGAGTCCCAGGTCCGGTTGATGCCAACACGCAGACCGATCGGTTTGATTTTCTGACCCATCTACTGGTCTCCTCTTTCACCAACGACGATCGTCAGGTGCGAAAACGGCTTCAGGATGCGGGCGCCGCGGCCACGTGCGCGGGCCTTGAAACGCTTCATGACCAGCGCCTTGCCGACATAGGCTTCCTTGACGAACAGGCGGTCGACATCCAGCGAATGGTTGTTCTCGGCGTTGGCGATGGCCGATTGCAGCGCCTTCTTCACGTCACCGGCGATGCGGCGGCGCGAGAAAGTCAGCGTGGCGAGCGCCTTGTTGGCGTCCATGCCCCGGATCATCGCAGCGACCAGATTCAGCTTCTGCGGGCTGATGCGCAGGTTGCGCAGCACCGACTTGGCTTCACTGTCTGCCAGAACTCTTGGTTTAGCTTGCTTACCCATGCCTGCCTCTACCGCTTTGATTTCTTGTCGGCCGCGTGACCGTAATAGGTACGGGTCGGCGCGAACTCGCCGAGCTTGTGCCCGACCATGTCCTCGCTGATGGAGACCGGAATGAACTTGTTGCCGTTGTGAACGCCGAAGGTCAGTCCGACGAATTGCGGCAGGATGGTCGAACGACGCGACCAGGTCTTGATCACTTCGCTGCGGCCGGATTCACGGACCTTGTCGGCCTTCTTCAGAAGATAGCCGTCGACAAAAGGACCTTTCCAAACAGAACGTGCCATGTCTTGTCGCCCCTTATGGCTTGCGGCGCCGCATAATCAGGCGGTCCGTCTTCTTGTTCGAACGAGTGCGCTTGCCCTTGGTAGGCTTGCCCCACGGGGTCACCGGATGACGGCCACCCGAGGTACGGCCCTCACCACCACCATGCGGGTGGTCGATCGGGTTCATGACCACACCGCGGACATGCGGGCGCTTGCCCTTCCAGCGGTTGCGGCCGGCCTTGCCGATCTTGGTGTTCTGCTGGTCCGGGTTGGACACGGCACCGATGGATGCCATGCACTCGCCGCGGACGAGGCGAACCTCACCAGAGGTCAGGCGCAGGATTGCATAACCGCGGTCACGGCCGACAAGCTGCACATAGGTGCCTGCCGAACGGGCCAGCTGGCCGCCCTTGCCGGGCTTCAGCTCGACATTGTGGACGAGCGTGCCGACCGGGATGTTCTGCAGCGGCAGCGCGTTGCCCGGCTTGATGTCGGCACCGACGCCGGACATTACCTTGTCGCCGACAGCCAGGCGCTGCGGCGCCAGGATGTAGCTCTGCTCACCGTCTTCGTAGGTGATCAGGGCGATGAAGGCGGTGCGGTTCGGATCATATTCCAGACGCTCGACGGTCGCCATCATGCCGGACTTGGTCCGCTTGAAATCGACCATGCGGTAGCGCCGCTTGTGCCCGCCGCCACGATGCCATGCGGTCACGTGACCGGAATTGTTGCGACCGCCGGTCTTGGTCAGACCTTCAGTCAGCTTCTTGACCGGCTTGCCCTTGTACAGGTCGCTCTTGTCGACCAGGACCAGATTGCGCTGGCCGGGGGTTGTCGGGTTGAACTTCTTCAGAGCCATGGTCCTACACTCCCATCAGGTCAATGGTTTGACCTTCGGCCAGGGTGACCATGGCCTTCTTGGTATCGGAGCGGCGGCCCGGACGGCCCCGCCACATCTTGGCCTTGCCCTTTTGCAGGATGGTGTTCACCGCCGTGACCTTGACGTCGAACAGCATTTCGACAGCTGCCTTGATCTCGGGCTTGGTGGCGGTCACCGGAACCGCAAAGGTTACCTGGCCGTTTTCATTCGCCATCGTCGCCTTCTCGGTGATGATCGGGCGGAGAATGGTGTCATAGGCGGCGGCCTTGCTCAGCGAGACCTGTGCCGGCTTGCGCGGACGGACGCTCATTTCAGACGCTCCTCGATATGGGCCGCGGCGTCCTTCGAAAGGACCAGCACATCGCGGCGCAGGATGTCATAGACGTTGATGCCCTGCTGCGGCAGCACATCGACGAACGGCAGGTTGCTGGCGGCCTTGACAAGGTTGCTGTCGAGCTCGGCGCCGCCGATCATCAGTGCGTTCTCGGCACCGAGCTTGGCGAGGCTGGCCTTCAGCGAAGCTGTCTTGCCGGCGTTCTTGCCGCTGGTCTTCAGCTCGTCGACGACAATGACCTTGCCCTCGGCGACCTTGGCGGACAGAGCCGACTTCAGGCCCAGCTTGCGAACCTTTTTCGGCAGCGAATAGCCATGGTCGCGGACAGTCGGGCCATGGACGACGCCACCACCACGGAACTGGACAACCGAGCGCGGACCGTGACGGGCGTTACCGGTGCCCTTCTGGCGGTACATCTTGGCGCCGGTGGCCTTGATCTCGCCGCGGCTTTTCACGCGGTGGGTACCGGCGCGGCGCTTGGCAAGCTGCCAGTTCACGACGCGGGCGACGATGTCGGCACGCGGCTCGACCGCGAATACCTCGTCTGCCAGCGTGATGTCACCGGCCGCCTTGCTGTCGAGCGTTGTCACCTTAACTTTCATCGGACTTGCCCTCTTCCTCGGCGGCCTCTGCTGCAGGCGCCTCTTCTGCCGGAGCCTCCTCAGCCGGAGCTTCAGCTGCGTCAGCGGCTGCATCCACGGCTGCGGCTTCCTCGGCCGGTGCTTCCTCGGCAGGCGCCTCTTCAACAGCGTCGCCAACCAGACCGGCCGGGAACGGCACGCCCTCAGGCAGTTTCGCCTTGATGGCGTCGCTGATCAGAACCCAGCCACCCTTCGGGCCCGGAACGGCGCCCTGAAGGAGGACCACGCCCTCTTCATCGTCAACGGCAACCACCTCGATGTTCTGGGTGGTGTTGCGGACGGCGCCCATATGGCCTGCCATCTTCTTGCCCTTGAAGACCTTGCCCGGCTCCTGACACTGGCCGGTCGAACCATGCGAGCGATGCGAGATCGACACGCCGTGCGATGCGCGAAGGCCGCCGAAGTTGTGGCGCTTCATGGCACCGGCAAAACCCTTACCCTGGGTGGTGCCGACGACATCGACCTTCTGGCCGGCGACAAAGTGGCTCGGCGCGA